>Ga0315906_10004197_pt1 | contig 18666 bp, 15 predicted proteins | sample LakEriMetagenome_4_FD_203526 | JGI IMG/M metagenome (GOLD analysis project Ga0315906, IMG submission 203526) | Freshwater fungal communities from buoy surface, Lake Erie, Ohio, United States - Buoy 2 MA122 | ecosystem: Environmental > Aquatic > Freshwater > Lake > Lake biofilm | place: USA... | reverse complement strand
CTGATATGGGTACGCCGCTCACAGGTTCAACGGTTTCGTCAACGTACACGGGTCTCCTCAAGACCACCGATACGGCAATCATCAACTCATCGCTGAAGACGATCTGCGATGGCGGCGGCAACGACAGTTCGCTCAAGCTCTCCACCACTGCTGCCGCGTTCACCGGCACCTTGGATGTGGCCGGCAACGTCGTCCTCGATGGCAACATCACGGTCAACACCAACAAGTTCACCGTCGTGGCGGCGAGCGGGAACACTGCTGTTGGTGGTACGTTCTCTGCGGCTGGAGCGACTACCCTGTCGTCCACGCTGAATGTCACCGGGGCAGCGGTGTTCTCTTCCACGGTCGCAGCATCGGGCAACATCAGCACGTCGGGCGGAAACCTTTCCGTCTACGGCAACATCGTTCAATCCAATGCCGGCGCATCCAACACGCTCGCGGGAGGTCTCACGGTCGGAAACGCAGCGGTCTTCAACGGCGGCGTCACGTTCAACTCGACGACCACGTTCACTTCCGCAATCTCGGTCGCGGGAATCACGAACACCGGCACCTTCCTCAGTACCGGCGCAGCAACCATCGGAACCGTTGGAGGTGTTGCCCTCGGACCCACCACGATCACAAGCGTCACGGTCGCGGGACCGAGCACGTTTAACGGAAACACTACTCTTGGTGACGCTGCTGGCGACACTGTGACCGTTGGGTCGGCCAACGTGACGTTCACCAACCTGTCAACCAAGCCCACTCCAGTAGCCGCAGACAAGTTGCTGCTTCGGGATTCTGAGGATTCCAACAAGCTCAAGCTGGTGGACTTCTCCTCCGTTGGAGCGGCGAAGTTCATCTACTCGGAGACGATTTCGAGGGCACCCGGATCCGAGCAGAGTTTCAGCGTTGCCACGGGTGGAGGTTATTCGACTCTCCAACAGAGCGGATCCACTTCTGACTGGACGTACACTTGGACTCCTCGCGCAGTCGGAAACAAGGCTCTCATCAAGGTTTCCGTTCCAGTTTCAGTTGATAACGGAACCGTTGTTTACGTGGGAATTGTGGACGGTGCATCAACGGTTGTTGGTGTTGGAGCGGCTACGGTAAACGCGAATAACCAGATCATTGCAATCGCTGAATGCACGTTCACTTCGACGGCTGCTACGCACACTTTCAAGGTGTGGATTGGAAGCTCTGAATCACTCACCACGTTGACGGTGGCTTACAACGATTCAACAAACTCTTGGTTCAACAACGACGGATCGACGACCCGCAACGCCAAGGTCCAATTTGAGCTGATCGAGTTCTGATCATGAACATCTCCGAAATCGCTCAGGCAGCCTGCGACAAGCTCTCGTTCACCGATGCGGCAACTCTGGCTCTCGCCAAGAAGTTCACCGCCCGTCGCTACGCCATGCTCTGGGATGGGGCACTGTGGAACGATACCCTCGGAGTCGTCTCGGTCTCCATCACCGACGGCCAGGAGATCGTGAACATCAGTCCGTTCGTCACCTCCTCCTACACCTCGTTCTCCGGTGAGGAATCCTACTTGGACCTCCCGGTGGCCATCCGCTTCACCGTCACCGGAGACACCGACGGCATCGAGATCCCCGCCGCAGAATGGCAGTCGTTCTTCCAGCTCGATCCCAACATCTGGAACAACGTGGACTCCCGTAAGTCCACTCCCAACAACTTCGTCAATCTCTCGCGCCTCATGACCGATGGCGCGACTACCTACGGACAGTCCGGCATCCCGCGCATCAAGCTGGTTCCAACTCCCAACGCCAACGGAACCCTGTTCATCCTCGGGAAGAAGCAGTCCTGCGTTCGCCAACTCGGCGAGACCGCAGCCATCACGCTCAACCGATCCATCGAACTGCGGGGCGCAGACAACGCACTCATGGCCTACGTGGAAGGCGACCTGCTGGAGTACTCCCGGCAGTACTCCAAGGCCCAAGCGAAGTTCGCAGAGGGAACCGCTCACGTCTCCACCATGAAGGACATGGAACGTGGCCAACAACAGCAGATCAGCCGCATCATTCCTGACTCAGATTACTCCTACGACTTCAACGACATCGTCTGATGCCATTCCAATCGTCAGAGTCTCTCGATGACCAGATCGTCCTGGACGGAAGCAACGGGTTTCCCTCCGGCGTCATCACCGCCACTCGACCTGACGGCATCCCGGCCACATCCCTCGCGGATGCGGTCAACATGGACTACGACGACTTCGGCAATCTCGTCACCAGGTACGGTGCCCAGTCCATCATCGGCAACTCCCTGTCGGCCACATGGGAGAGCATCGTCACCAACTGGGAATCCATCACCTCCTACTGGGGCAGCAGCCTTCCAACGGACATCGAGATCATCTCCGGTTTCTACTTCGACACGGCTGCATCGGAGCGGATTGTCATCGCTGGATACAGCCCATCGGGAGCAACACGACAGCTTTACGTTGGCAACCCGACGACCTCGTTCGGCGCGATCCCCAGTTCCTCGTATAGCTCATCCGCTGAGTACGTGTACTTCGCCCAGCTCAACGAGAAGCTGTACTACTCCGACGGCGTTGGATCGCTGAAGTACATCAACTCGTCGAATTCACATCCGCCAATCACCGCAGGCAAGATCAGCCGGGTGGATGTGATCAACGAGGGCAACAACCACTCAACGATTTCAACGATTGCATTCGCTGCTCCTCCGTCTGGCGTTACCGCAACGGGCGTGGCTGTCGTATCTGGAGCCGGAAACTTGGTTGCCATCGAGATCACCAATCCGGGATCTGGATATACAACGGCACCAAGCATCACGATCAGTCCGGCCAACGGATCGCACGCCGTCGCATACATTTCCCTCGCCGCTCCAGCCAAGCCGATCTACCTGGTGTCGCATACCCAGCGGCTCTTCTGCGCTTCAGCAGACACCACGCTGCTGCCAGATACGCTGTACTTCTCCGACATCCTCGACGGCGAATCGTGGGATCCAGCCGGCAGCGTCCGCATCGGTGGTGACGGCGATCCAATCACTGGACTCTTTTCTTGGTTCGGTTTCCGGCTGCTCGTCCTCAAGGAACGATCCATCTGGTACGTCGATGCCAACCCATCCCAAGATCCGGCAGACTGGGAGATCGGACTCGTCTCGGGAAACATCGGGTGCGTCTCCCACCGATCCATTGTCGGTGTCGGCGCAGATGTCCTGTTCCTATCACGCGATGGCGTCCGATCACTCGCCCAGATCCAAGCGGGCACCCAGACAGACGTTGGCCTACCAATCTCCGCGCCCATCAAGGACATCGTTTCAAAGATCAACAGATCCAAGCTGCACCTCTGCGATGCAGTGTCCTGGAACAACCGCTACCTGCTCGCGGTTCCACTGAGCGATTTCGAGGATCTCCTCACCGAGGATCAACTCGCCATCCTCACCGAATCCGATCAGGAAATCCTCACCGGCTCCGCAAACGCCAACAACTGCGTCCTCGTCTACCACCTGCTGGCCAAGGCTTGGATCGGTTACTGGACCAACTGGTCCGTCTCGGACTTCATCCCCACCTCGTTCTCGAGCAACGGACCCATCCTCATGTGGGGCGGAGAAGTCCTGTCGGCAAACTCGGGTTCCGGCCAGGTGTGGTCGTTCTCTGACTACCTACCAAACACACGCACCGATCCATCCCCGATCACCGCGTTCTTCGATTCCGGGTATCCTTACGAGTCCCGGATCATCACCAAGGCGTACAACTTCAACGAGCCCATCCCGCAGAAGACCGGGTACAATGTTCAGTTCGCTCTGGAGAACCAGAACTTGGATTGGACCGCTTCGTTCGACATGGCGTTCTCGACGGACATGGGCAAGACGTTTACCACGTTGGAGTCCAATGTGGACGTTGGGCCTCAGGAGCTGAAGTTCCTCAAGTCCTTCAACCTCATTTCTCGCGGTCGATGGAACAACATCCAGTTCAGGCTCAGGACATCCACGGGCATCGGTGGGCGGATGATGCCGCAGAGTATTACGACCAGCGGATTCCTCGACTCGATCAGGCCCGAGCAATGACCCACGGCGCAATCAACCTGCTTCGCGAAAAGTGGGGGAACTGCCGCAACTGGTCAGACGATCAGCTTCTCGCTTGGATGAGCTACTTCAAGGGGCGCATCGCATTCATCCAGCACGAAGGCCAGTGCGTGGGAGTCGGTGCCGTCCGGTTCATTAGCGACCTGTCCCAATCCGATGACTGGAAGGCCAACGATCCCGAGGGATCCATCGCATGGGTTGAGGTAGTCGTGGCCAGCAAGGAGGACGCCGTCCAGTCGTTGATGAAGGTCCTGTCGAGCCGGTGCGGAAAGCACGTCACCAAGATCGGCGGACGCAACGCGGCCACCGGCAAGGTCCGCTTGTTCGATTTCGACCGTTACTGCAACCTGCTTTTCAACAAGAGGATTTCTTATGGGCGGAAGTTACAAAGCACCTGACATGGCGGCGGCAAACCGCGAGGCGGTCTACGCCCAAACCGAGACGTACCCGCTGCTGCGCGAGATCGAGGCCGCATCGCGCTTGGGTCGCAAGGGCACCTACGTCGATCCAGCCACCGGCCAAACGAAGTCCTACGACTTCACGGGCATGTCGGACATCGACATCACCCGCGAGACCGCTCGGGAACTGGCCAGGCTGGCACCGGAACTCACCAAGGCCCAGCTCGACCTGTCCAAGGAGTACGGCACCCAGTTCGCCGAGCAACGTCGCCGGGAGCTGGAGACTGCCGATCCCGAGCGGTACAAGCTCTACGACCGTTTCCTCTCCGATCTGCGTTCCGGTGCCCGAGGCGTCGAGGAGACTGCGCCATCGGCCCCGGAGTACGAGCGGGTATCCCTGCCGCAGGAACTGCGCGACACCGGGATGTCGGCCTCGATGCGGGCGGAATTGGAGCGTCAGATTGGCGGAGAACTGGCTCAGGCTGGTTCTTTGCCTCCCGGCCTGCAAAGAGCCACAGAGCAGGCATTGCGTGCGCGTGGAGCGGCTTCTGGCAACATCCTTGGCAATGCGTCTGCGCTCCGGGAAGCCCTCGGTGTTTCGCAAGCCATCCAGCAGTCCGATACCCAACGCCGCGCCCAAGCCCTCGGTCTCCTGCAATCCGGTCAGACCACGTCCGACACGGCGAACCGCAACGCGCAGCAGTCCTTCCAGAACATCCTCGCGGCTACTGGCCAACGGAACACGGCGAACCAGCAGACGTTCGCGGGACAGATGGCAGCGCAGCAGCAGCGCACCGCTGGCCGGCAGCAGAACATCGCCAACGTCCAGTCTGCTCTGGGACTTGCGCCCATCGTGTCGCAGGCCGCGCAGCTTGGCGGACTCCAGCAGGGTTCCTCGCCGTTCGCGCAGCCGCAGTACATGCAGGGAATGCAGCAGGCGGGACCGGGACAGCTTCTAGGTCAAGGATCGCAGTTCGCGTTGGCCAACGCCCAGGGTGAGTACCAAGCGTCTCAGGCAGGAAATCCTCTGGCGATTGCCGGTAGTGTTATCGGTGGAATCCGAGGGTTGGCCGGGTCTGCTGCTGATGTTAAGTACGCTTACCGTTAACCCAATCACATCATGGCTGAACAAAGCATTCAGGATTTGGAGCAGGCCGCGAAATACCGGCCCGGTTCCGTGTCGCAGATCGCCAACCTGCTGACTGGCGGGTTGTACGGAATGGCTTCCGGTACGACCGAGCGTGCTCAGGATGCCGCGACTGCGAGAAAGTTCCTGTTGGAAAATCGGATGCAGGACATCCAGCAGCAACGGATGCTCGAAAGGATCAACAGGAATCGAAGCGAGTCGATGACCAACGAGCTTCTCAGGATTGCCGAGCAAGAGAAGGCGACCGAGGAGAGGCAGAGGAAGATCGAGCAAGGAAAGCGCGAGCAGAAGCGTCCAGAGATGACCGGGTATCTTCAGGCTCAACCAGGCTATTCTATTGGAGAACCTGACATCGACACACTGGAGTCGATGTATTCTCAGGCGAAGACCGAGGAAGCCCAGCGCGAGGATGCCGCCAAGAGGAAGTCTGGATACATCCAATTCAATGTTCCTGGAGTCGGTGTATTTAGCGGAACTCCAGAGAATTTGGCCGAGATGGGAAAGTCCAACCCATTGTTGGCCGACGTGATGTCTGGAAAAACGAAGCCAGAGGAAGAAGAATACACCGAGACATACAGCCAAGATCAACTGACCCAAGAAATCGTTCCTCGGGTGTCATTCAGGAAGGGAGTCACACGTGAAAGGAAAAAGGAAATCCTCGCGGATGTGTTTGGAACAAGTTTGCCATCGCCAGCTCCAAAGCCAGCACCCGGAGACCCAGCACAACCCGCCCAACCTCAACCGATTTCGATTCCAGGCTACACACTCAAGGTGAAGTAGGTCGCTATGCCAATCTACGAAGTCACGCAGGACTCAACGGGTATCACGATTGAGATGGATGGCGAAAAGCCACCCTCTCAAGACGATGTCCTGAAGGCTTTTGCTGCGGTTGGCAGAGCCAAGAATCCAGAGGCTGAAACGATTGGAGCAGCTCCTACTGTATTTGAGCGGATCAAGGAGGTTGCTCCATCGTTCGCACGGGTGGCCACGCCTCTTGCAGGAATGCCATCCGTTCAGGATGTCCAGACTGTGACGAGGTCTGTTCGTCAGGCTTTGGAGCCAGAGCCCAAGCCGTACATGCTGCCCGAGGCTTCGCGCTTGGATCGCGAAGGCATGATGGCTCTCTTGAGCGCATCTCCCGAAAAGCGAGAAGCGGGAAAGCGCATTGGTGAATCAATCGGTGGAGTTGTTGGACCCAAGACTGCGGCTGCAACTGGTGTGATCGGTCAGGTGGCTGCTGATCTTTTGAGCCCGGTAAACGTGGCCACGCTTGGAACTCTTGGTGCCGCAAGACAGGCAGCAAGGCTTCCAGTCACTCTTGGCAGGATTGGCGAATCTGTCCTCGCTGCCGATGTGGCTGCTGCTGCAAACGCAGCGAAGATTTCCCGAGGTGCTGAACTCGGTCTTGCTGCGGCGTTCACTCCCCAGGTGGCTTCCGGGGCAGCGCAGTCCACAGCGGGTGCGGTGGATGTGTTTCTGGACAAGGACTCCACACCCGAAGACAAGGTCAGAGCCGCAACCGAGGCGTCAGTTTCGCTTCTGATGACGGCGGCTCTTGCTGGCGGTCTGAAGAGTGGATCTTCCAAGAGTGCATCAGAATACGTTCGCTCGCTTGAATCATTGGCCGACAAGAAAGCTGGACTTGAAGTAGGCATCGAAAAGGGACTGGAGAACTTGGAGCGGGCCAGGGTCGAGTTGGACGCTCTTGAGGCAACGCTTCCAAAGGAGAGAACCACTCCCATCTCGGACCAGCAGTTGCAGTTTGAGCAGTCGATTGCGACGACCAAGCAGCTTGTTGATCAAGCTCTCCGCGAGGCTCAAAGCAAGATCGTCACCGGAGAACAGACTGCCCTTGAAAAGCTAAAGGCTCAGAACATTGAACTCTCCGTTCCAGAGCGGATCGGGGAAGGAGCAAGGGAATCCGTTCAGTCTAATCTTCCAGAAGCTATCGTAGAGCCAGTTGAAAAACCCGCGTCTCCGCTCAAGACGACGGAGGAAATTATTTCAAGCCGGGTTGAACCTACCTTTGAACAGCCTGTTTCCACTCCGCTCAGATCCGTTGACGACATTCTGACAGAACAGATGAGTCGCAGGAAAGCAGCCAGAATGGCTGAGGATCTTGAGACGCGTCGCGTTTCAGCATCCAAAATGGCAGAGCAGATAGCCGAGCAGCTTGAGTCCGGTACTGGCGTTGTTGATCCAGCGGTCGTCTCCAGAAAGATGATCGAGAGGGCTCTCGGCATCGGTAGGGAACCAGTCGGACAAGCTGCCGGTGAAAGCCTGATCATCCGCGAAGCAGCAGAAGTGGCGAAGGAAAGGGCACTCGGCAAATATCGCAAGAAGGCAGAGACTACGGCAGAGAAGCTGGAAGGTCTACGGACGGAAGTTGAAGCCGGTCTCGGTGCTAACCCGTTCCCGCAAATGATGGGCACAGCATGGAACGGTGCGATCAACGTCGCCCAGGCATTGATCCGTGCAGGGGGTTCCGTGGCCGACGCCATTGCAGCAGGTCTGGATTACGCTCGGAAGAACTTCGACGGCAAGTTCGACGAGACAGAGTTCGGGAGACAGCTTGGATCCACGATCCTGAAGCCTTCAGCGATCAAGACCGAAGCCGGGATGAAGCCCCGCAGTTTCGCTGAAAGGGCAGCAGCCGCACCCGGTGTGCCACCAGTGATTCGCGAGGCAATCGCCGCGTCTCCAGAGGCTTCCTACAAACCGCAGAACGTCGAATCCGTTGTGCGTCAGGTTTCCAATCTGACCGATGCACAGATCGAGGCTGACATCGCAAACGCGAAGTCGAACACGCGAGTCGCTTCTGCGATGGAAAAGTTCAGCCGGCAGATCAATTCAGGGGATCAGGCGGGAGCCACAGAGACGGCTCTTGCAATGTCGAAGAGCGGAACCACTTGGGGCCAACTGATCAACCAGTTCAAGCTGCTGAAGTCCTCCACAAGGGAAGGCGTTGTCACCCTGGTTGGAAAGGCAATGGCTGAAGAGAAGCGGCGTCCGATGACTCCAGAGCAGGCCAAGGTTCTTGGCGATGCGATGGAGATCTTCAGGAAGTCGAACGATTCCATTGATTCCATCCAGCTCAGGCTCAAGGAGGCTGCGGACACCGGCAACGACAATGCGTTCAAGATCAACAGCGGACTGCTCGATCTCGCCAAATCGATCAACGACCAAGCCAGCGTCGATCTGAATCAAACCATTGCGAGGTTGAACCCGTCTTCCGCTGCGGATCTGTTCATTGCGCTGGTTCAGGGATCCGTGATGGCTCCGATCTCCATCGTCAGGAACATCGTTGGAAACACGATCAACATTCCGTTGCGCGAAGCTTCTGACATCACGGCTAGCATTAATTCCGCACTGCGTGGAGGAAAGGACAACAGCTACAGCATCAAGAGTCGCACGGTTGATCGCGTAAAGTCGTTCTACAATTCACTTCCGCAGGCCGCAAAGGTGATCGTCAAGGGATCCGAGGCGATGCCCTACGAAATCGGATCGGATGTCGGAAATCCGCTGAACTTCACGCGGGCATGGAAGAATCTGGCAGATGCAATGGCAGGCCAGTACGAGAACGCCCCAATCGCACGGAACATTGTCGAGGCTACCATCGGTGCGATTCCCGATATCACGCTGCGTTTTGCACAAGCGACCGACATTCCATTCCGTTCTGCTGAAAGAGCGCGGATTGTTTCCGAGATCGGAAAACAGAAGGGGTTGTCGGAAGCGCAGATCAAGGTGGCCATCAAGAAGCCAGAGCTTTACCTCGTCACAGACGAATCCGCAGCCAACGGGGCAAAAGGATTCACCGAGGCGGACTTGGCGGCGATTGAGTTTGAATCCGCAAGAGCGGTCTATCAGCAGGACAATGCCGCGACTGAAGCTGTTGCAGGCATCAATCGGTTCATCAAAGAGAAGCTTGGACCGTATGGGTACATCCCGTATCGGCTTGTATCGCTCTTCCAGAAGACTCCCATCAATGTCGCTGCTGAAGCTCTTTCGTTCGCGCCCGCTGGCATCCTGAGAAAGTGGAGCAAGATGTCGAAGCGGGAGCAGAACCAAGCTGTTTCAAAGCTTGTCATCGGAACTGTGGTGTCTGGTGCGTTCTCGTACCTCTACGACAAGGGTGTCGTCTCAGCGAACCTCGATACTCCCGGTGAAACGAACAAGGCGAGGAAGCTGGCAAAGTCTGGCGGCATACTTCCGCCAGGCACGATCAACGTCAGTGGGTTGCGCCGGTTGATTTCAGGAGGAAATCCGGCCTTCAAGGCTGGCGATGAAGTGAAGGATCTCAATGCGCTTGGAGTGGCAGGCGCGTTGGCCATCATGGTGGGATCAGCAAAGCGTATCCAAGAGCGCAGTCGGGAAGACGTGTCAGACCTGACTGCTGTTGGAATGGGTGCGGCTTTGAGCGGTATCAACTTCATCATGGAGCAGCAGTTCCTCAAGGGAACCAGCGACTTCATCAAGCTGCTTTCCCAAGAGGGAGGAAATGCGCTGGACAGATGGATCAAGAGCATCGCTGTAACCGCTGCCAGCCCACTTGCTCCAAACATCCTCGGATCAATCCGGCGTGCAGAACGCGAGACCATCCCGGCAATCGGTGGTGAAGGGTTCTTCAAGGATGCGGTCAATGATCTGAACCAACGGTACGCAGCACTTGGCCTGCAAATCCCAGGAACCAAGGATCCCAACGCCATGCCGGCCATGCGGGATCTTTGGGGAGAGAAGGTGTTGCAGACTCCCAAGAGTGAGAACCCTTTCATCTACAACTTCTTGGATGCGTGGAAGAGTCGAGAGATCGAAGCGGATCCGTTGAACGCTTCCATCTATCGAGCTTGGCGAGCCACCGCAGACAACGACGCCATCCCGTCAGTTCCGAATCCCAAGCTCCAGTTCGGGGGAAAGAGCTACGACAGGATGACCCCGGAACAGTTTGATCGGTTCTCCGAGCTTGTCGGCAAAAACAGGCGGACGTTCGCGGAGATGGTCTTCATGTCCGGCTCCTACCAGAATGGCGGAAACGACAGGAAGATCGCTCTTCTCAAACGAGCCTACGACAAGGGGTTGCTGGTTGGTAAGGCCCAGTTCATGAGGGAGCTTAGGCAGTCTGGAGAAACCCTTCCGCTGGTTTCTGAACGGCGCGGATTCCAAGAAACCTCCCCAGAATAGGGTACTAAAAAGTTGTTGGCGACAGTAGGCAACTTACGCCAACCTGTCGTCCGTGAAACTTCTCCGCATTCAGGAGGTCGCAGAGCTTCTCGGGGTACACCGCGAGACGGTTCTGCGATGGATCCGCAGAGGATGGGTTCCCGTTGTCCGGGTCAATTCGCGCACGCTCCGTGTGCGCTCGGATGACATGGAAACCATCATCAAATCGATACAACGATGACAACAGCACTGACTACCACGTCCGGGGAACCCCCGGTAAACGTCTACGACCGGATTGCTGATCCGGTCAGCGCCACTGCCCAGTTGGGCGAGTGGATTGCCAGCAGCGGCATGTTCGGCTGCACCAAGATCGAGCAGGGTCACATCTTGGCACTCCAGTGCCTGGCTGAGAGGAAGTCCCCGTTCGACATCAAGAGGACGTACCACCTGATCAACGGGCAGATCTCCATGCGCTCGGATGCCATGCTCGCCGGATACCGGCAGCGCGGTGGCAAGGTGGTCTGGAAGCAGTTCGATGCGAAGGCTGCCGTGGCCATCTGGAAGTACGACGGCAACGAGATCGAGATTGGTTTCAATCTTGAGGACGCCAAGGTCGCTGGACTGTGGCCTGCAAAGGCCGGGTCCGGGTGGGCCAAGGATCCCGCCGCCATGCTCCGCGCACGGTGCATCTCCAAGGCGGTGCGGATGCTCGCGCCAGAAGTCGCTATGGGCGTCTACACGCCCGAGGAGGTCACTGACTTCACTGCTGAGACCAAAGCCCCGCAGAACGCCAATGTGCGCGATTGGGATGCCTTGGCGAAGCTGGAGAAGGCTTTCGAGCCCGTGGAGTCCGACATCAACGCGGTCTTGTTGGCCGACGGTCGCATCAAGGAAGGTCAAACATTCCGCGATCTTCCCGAGGACAGCATCCGCAAGCTGTCGCAGAAGCCTGACTTGCTGCTCTCCAAGATTCCCAAGCCGGTCAACGTGGAGGTGGTGCCGTGAGCGAACTCACTGTGCAAGAAGCTGCGCTCGCTTGGGCGCAGGGGAAAACGGTCGAGGTGAAGCATGTTGGAGCTTCCTTGTGGAAGCCTTTGGATCCACCTGGTGAGTTGAATTCTAAATACGCTTCTCCGGGAGTGTTCAGCATGTCTAATTTCCAATTCCGCCTCGCCTCCGTACCACCCGCAAAGAAGTGGCGGCCGTGGACTGCGGAGGAGGTGCCGGTTGGGGCGCAAGTCAGGTACAAAAACAACAAGCAATCAATACGGATGCTTATCGTTTCAAATATGGAGCCACACCTTCTCGGTGAAATGAGTGCTTGGACGTTAGGAGATCTGTTTTACTCGATGGAATACTCCACCGACGGCGGCAAAACTTGGCTCCCCTGCGGAGTGGAGGTCACAGAATGAGAATCATCCACAACCTGCCAGCCGACGACTACCACGCCATCCACGCTCTCTCCAAGAGCGGTCTGGATCAACTGGCCAAGTCGCCCATGCACTACCAGCACTGGCTCACCAACAAGCAGGAACCCACCGAGGCGATGAAGATCGGGACCGCCGTCCACATGGCTGTCCTTGAGCCCATCGAGTTCGGCAACAAGTACGGCAAGTTCACCGGGGATCGCCGTACCAAGGAAGGCAAGGCTGCCTACGAGGAGTTCCAAGCCAGCGGGAAGACCGCTCTCTCCTCCGACGCCTGGGATCAGATCCAAGGCATCGCCCAGTCCGTCCAGTCCCACCAGTGGTGGATGCAGAACACACGCTCCATGCAAACGGAGGTCTCCTGCATCGACCGCACTCCCGATGGGATCGACATCAAGGCCCGCATGGATGGCGTCACCAACACGCACATCCTGGACATCAAGACCACCTCGGACGCATCACCGTCCGGGTTCGCCAAAGCAATCGCCAACTTCCGCTACCACTGGCAGGCAGCTTGGTATCGCAGGTTCATCGACCTGCCGTTCGTCTTCATCGCCGTCGAGAAGGACGCCCCCCATGCAGTGGGCATCTACGAGATCGACGCCGAGGCACTCGCAGTCGCCAACAACGACATCGAGACTCTCCTCAACACCTATCGGGATTGCCGGACTTACGGGTCCATGCCCGGCTATCGCTCTGAAGTTGTGACCCTTTCACTCCCAAAGTTCGTCAAACCCATTGAAGCATGAAGTTCGTCGTCAATCGCAGCGAAGGTGAAACCAAGTCGTTCACCACTCCCGGCACCTACACCGTCACCGTGGCCTCCGTCAAAGAGGGGCCGCTCGACCGCAACGGGAATCCCGTATCCATCATGACCCTGCGCGGTGAGCAGGGTGAGATCATCTCGGATCGGTTCCAGCCCAAGGAGACGCAGTTCTGGCGCCTCAACCGTCTGGTCTCCATCTGCACCGTCGATCTCTCCGATGGCGAGGAGTTCGACTTCACCCGTGCCGGTGCCCTGACCAAGTTCCTGGAACGGTTCGTTGGCCAACGCATCAACATCACCATCGAGCCCGAGACCTACGTCAAGAAGGACGGATCCGAAGGAACCTCGATGCGCGTGCGCGGAATGGCCAAGGCCCCCGCCGCCGTCGACGACGCCTTCTGATCCAAACGAAAAAGCCGGCAGGGGCTACCACACCCTCTGCCGGCTGACCCACAACAACACTATGCGACTGCGACCGTACCAAGAGACTTGCTGCCGTCAAGTCACCCAGAAATGGGATGAGTTCAACCGGCTTCTGGTCGTCATCCCGACGGGTGGCGGCAAGACCATCATCTTCGCGAACATCGCAGCGCAGGTCACTGGCCGAGTCCTCATCCTGGCTCACCGGGAAGAACTCCTCCAGCAGGCCATCGACAAGATCCGCAAGGCGACCGGCATCTCCGCTTCACTGGAGCGGGCAGAGGATCGGGCAAACCCTGACTCCAAAGTGGTAGTCGCCTCCATCCAGACCATCGTTCGCCGGCTGGATCGGTTCCCAGTAGATCACTTCGCTTTCATCATCATCGACGAGGCCCATCACGTCGCGGCCAACACCTACCAGTCGATCCTCGGTCACTTCGCCAAAGCCAAGGTCCTCGGTGTCACCGCAACCCCGGATCGCAGCGACCGCAAAGCCCTCGGCGAACACTTCGATGCCGTGGCCTACGAGGTCACACTGCTCGACCTGATCCACGACAAGTTCCTCGTACCGATCCGAGCCCGCGTGTGCGACGTGTCCATCGATCTCTCCAAGGTTTCATTCTCCGCCGGGGACTTCGACTCCGCGCAGGCCAGTGAATCCATCGAGCCCTACCTCGGACGCATCGCCGATCAGGTAAAAGAGTTCGGTGGCAAGAAGACCATGATCTTCCTGCCGCTCATCAAGACCTCGATGCTGATGCGCGACCTGTGCATCGAGCGCGGCCTCGACGCCGAGCATGTCGATGGCAACTCCTCGGATCGCGAAGAGATCCTGCAACGGTTCGCAGCAAAGGAACGCGGCATCATCTGCAACGCCATGCTGCTGACCGAGGGCTACGACGAACCATCCATCGACACCATCGTAGTCCTGCGACCCACACGATCCCGCGCACTGTACACGCAGATGATCGGTCGCGGCACCCGGCTGCATCCAGACAAGACGCACCTCACGATCTTGGACTTCCTGTGGATGACCGGCAGGCATCGGCTCGTCCGGCCCACATCCCTGATCTCCGAAGGCGAGGTCGAGCAACTGGCCGACAAGGCAACCGCCAAGCAAGGCGAGTTCGATCTTGAAGACGAGGTCCTCAAGGCCACGCACGAACGAGAGAAGGCACTGCTGCGATCCCTCGCCGAGAAGAAGAAGAACGCCGGCAAGTTCATCGACCCCGTCGAGTTTGCCGTATCCATCCACTCGTCAGTTGTGGCGGAATACGAACCAACCTTTGCATGGCAACGCCAACCTCCAAGCGAACGCCAGATCGCATCGCTCATCCAGATGGGATTCGATGCACAATCCATCCGCGACAAGGGTCACGCATCCGCACTGCTCGATGCCGTGTACAGCCGGTCCAAGCTGAATCTCGCCACACCCAAGCAGGTCCGGTTTCTCCGCAGGTTCGGAGTGCAAAAGCCCGAAACCATCTCCTTCAAGCAGGCCAGTGAAATCATCGGACGCATGATCAAAAAATGAGAACACCACTACGTGAGAACGCCTGGTACAAAGCCAGACTCGTACAAAACCGGAAGCTTGGCCCACTGGAGGACAGCATTGCTGCCCAACTCCAGCAGGACTTGCAGGACGTGAAGGACAACGCCCAGAGCATCGTCGCCAAGGCAATCAAACGCGGATGGATCAAGCACAATGAAAAGCCCACAAACACTCCAACAAATTGACGTGCCGGATGCCGGCGACCGGGGTGACTGCAAGGACTGGGATGTGGCCTACCGCAAGTGGCTCGTCCGCCGTGGATTGATCCACGAAATCCAACGCATCGAGAGCATCGTCCAGCGATCCAAGCGCAAAGGGAGGAAGACGTAGTCTCCGCATCTACCCACATGGCTACCACCATTGAGCGGGCCAAAGCATGGCTGTCCCGCGTTCCTCACTCCATCTCCGGGCAGAACGGGCACGCACAAGCATTCACCGCCGCCACCGGACTCATCCACGGCTTCTGCCTCGATGACAACGATGCCTACGATCTGCTCCTCGACTGGAACCGATCCTGCCAACCCCCGTGGAAAGAACGCGAACTGGTCCACAAGATCAGGTCCGCACGCGACACGCCCCACTCCAACCCACGCGGCCACCTCCTGGAAGCCAGTGGGCCACGTACCGCACCACCACCCATGTCCGCCGTGCGCTTCACCAAGCAGGCCGCAGCTCCCGCTCCACTCGCTCCAATCGCCGATGAGTTCCACGCATTCCTGCAAGCCGCGTTCTGCGAAGGTGAGATCGTATGCATCTGCAACGACCTGACACCCGAAGGCAAACCCAACTCCTCTGGCTCCTTCATGACCCGAGAACAGTGGATGGAACGATTCGCCGGCCACGAATGCCCACTTGAGGCCCTCGGATCCAGCGGTGCGTTCGTCCGCATCAATCCATTCGCTCCCGGTGACTTCTCTGGCTCCGACAAGAGCGTCTCCAATCTGCGCCATGTCCTCGTCGAGATGGACGAGATGCCCAAAGCCCAGCAACTAGAGATCCTTCAGCAGTCCGGCCTCCCCATCTCCGTACTCATCGATTCCGGTGGAAAGTCCATCCACGCATGGGTCCGCGTCGATGCCGTCGATCGCGCCCAGTGGGAAGAACGACGCGATGTCATCTACTCACACATCCCCGGCATCGATCCCAAGAACAAGAACCCGTCCCGCTACTCCCGCCTGCCCGGTGCCCAACGAGGCGACCATCGCCAACGCCTGATCGCCACACGCATCGGATCCCCCACTTGGGAGGACTGGATCGTCAGCATCGAACAGGCCGAGGACGATGCCACCGTCATCACCACCGAGGACCTCGCCGGGTTCGATCCATCCAACGATCCCGACAATCTGGTGGGCAATCGCTGGCTCACCAAGGGATCCTCCATCGTCCTGTCCGGCGGCTCTGGCATCGGCAAGTCATCCCTCATCATGCAGCTCATCATGCTGTGGGCCACCGGCAAACCGTTCTTCGGCATCGCGCCGGTCAAGCCACTCCGCATCGGTGTCATCCAAGCCGAGAACGACAAAGGCGATCTCGCCGAAGCGTTCCAAGGCGTCGTCAAGGGACTCTCACTCTCCGGGTCCGATTCCCAAGCCATCCGCAAGAACATCTCCTTCCGCACCGAGACCGTCCGCACCGGCCAAGCATTCCTGGAATACGCCCGCCGCTTCATCACCAAGTCGAAGCTCGATCTCATCGTGTGCGATCCGTTGCTGTCGTACTTTGGTGGGGATCTCTCCAACCAGGAAGCCGTGTCGAAGTTCCTCAGGAATCAGCTCCAGCCAATCCTCAAGGAAACCAAGGTCTGCTGGATGTGGATCCATCACATCGCCAAGCCGGCCAAGGACCGAGACGGTGAACCGCCATCCATGATGGAGCTGGCCTACTCTGGATTCGGTTCCAGCGAACTCACCAACTGGGCACGCGAGATCGCCGTCATCCAAGAAGTGGGCCACCAGAAGCCACGCAAGTTCCGCCTGAACTTCTGCAAGCGCGGAGGACGTCTTGATCGGGCTGTCCTCCCGCTGTCTCACGGCGAGAACGGTTCCATCGTGTGGAGCGAGTGGAACCCCGGCATGATGACCGGTGCTGATCTCAAGAAGGCTCCTGCTCGTCGTCGGTAAGAGGCTCGCGCATCGCAGCAAAGAACCCGTAGGGATCGTTGGGATCCCCGGTGGTCCCGGTGTCCGGTCCTTTGGGCTGCGACACCGTTTCCGTTTCTTGGGGTTGCTGCTGAAGCTCGACTCCGTTGGCCAGTGCTTCCTCGATGCGTTCGATCCTTTCGCCCAGGGCATTCATCATCTGCTCGATCTCATCCATGCGCTCAAGGGCTCGCTGAACCATGGACTCCATCTTTCGATACCCGGAGATGAACTGCTCGACCTTCTTGGAGTTGTTGGTCAGGCGACGGGACATCATGCGGTTGGAATCCGTTTCGTTCTCGGGCACCCAATCGCACCCGTGCCACGCAGCGTTGTTTCCATCGAACAACAGCACGGCGGTCTTCGGCTGGCGCATCGAGTCGAAGGCTCGGCGTGCGCTCTGTGGGCTGCATTTGAGTGTGGTAGCGATGTGGTTGAGCACTTCGCTCTTGGAGTCTTCGCGGTGGTGGGACATGGGCGGCATGGAGCTGAACAACCCCCGCAGCGTCACGACCTTTCCGTTTACTTCGTAGTACATAGCAGGCCAATCCAATGCCCCAGAATTTCTCTGTAGTCAAATCTACGTTGATAAAATGTAGCAAGCGGGTACGACTTCCAGAACTTCACTATGCAAAGAAGGCTAATCCCCCTAAAGAGGGATCATGACACTCCCCTCTTGGGGAGTTCGACTTGCTTCGACGGGAGCAGCAGGGGGGGGCTCTGACGGCCCCCTGCTCCCGTCAGCAAGTCGCATAAACCCCCACAAACCTCCCGCTCTCCCGCTCTGCATGGCCGGTGTGGAAGGTTGGTTGGCGTGGAAGGTAGCCGGTACGGAAGGTGTCCGGTGTGGCAGGCAAGCAGAGTAGTCCTGGTTGGAAGGCAGTCCGGTATGCACGGCAGGCAAGAGTTGGCCGGCATGATCCCGAAACAGATTTCGGGATGATCCCCCCTGCCAACACCGCACCACCACCAAACGGGGAGTGCGACCCGCAGTAGCGGATGCCACGCAATCGCTCAGAAAGGGCCCGCCAAGGCGTTTTGTTGCGCGGGGAGTATGATGACAGCGGATGGGGGGTGGGAGAGGCTCCTGTGGTGAGTGGCCTACACACCCGGAAATGCCCCGTTCAGGGGATTGCTTCCAACCGCACCATCATCCATCCTGCTGAAGTCATCGGGCGAATGGGGCGCGGAGAGAACCCGCGACAGGGCATTTTCACTTGGTTTTGGCCCATAGGCAACACGCTCCGATGACCCACTCTTTCGCACGCAGAACCCCATCCTCCAGCCATTGTACACACACTGCCCTAGCATACGGGCACCGGATTGGCTCCTATAACAACGAGGACGGCATGCGGCGTGCGAATCCACTCCCCCTACCCATTTCAATTCCCACAATTCCGAATTTTACCTAGTAACCAGTACTCTCGGACAGAACAGCACCGCACCATCTTGGGGGGCGTGGGCGGGCGGGGGGCGGGGCGGGGCCAGCGGGGCGAGGGTACGGGGCGAGGGCAGTCGACGACCAGGCAAGCGGACAGGCTGGGATCCCGACAGGCTGCCGACAGGCTGGAAGGAGCGGAACCCGATTCCAGGGGGATTCTGCGGGGGGATGGGATG
>Ga0315906_10004196_pt1 | contig 18670 bp, 14 predicted proteins | sample LakEriMetagenome_4_FD_203526 | JGI IMG/M metagenome (GOLD analysis project Ga0315906, IMG submission 203526) | Freshwater fungal communities from buoy surface, Lake Erie, Ohio, United States - Buoy 2 MA122 | ecosystem: Environmental > Aquatic > Freshwater > Lake > Lake biofilm | place: USA... | reverse complement strand
GCATCACCTCGACTTGACTATCGGTGAGGTTTTGCAGACGCTCATCACCTACCAGGAGGTGACCTCCCCCGAGCGGCATCCGTGCCGCGGAGACAAGCGCCCCGTGCAAAATGCCGAGCTCCTCAACCTCTTGCTTCGTCAAGTAGATCGAGCCAGGTGGCGGGTCGACATTCGTGCCGATGAGGCGTGGATCGATATAGGTCGAGAGCATGACGATGCCGATCTCCGGTACGACACGTCTGATCGCGTGCGCGAGATCGATGCCGGTGGGGCCTTCGCCCAGATCGAGGTCGACGAGCACCACGGTCGGCTTCTCCCGGCGGGCAGCAGACAGCCCTCCTGCGAAAGTGCCGCTCACCCCCACCACAGTGAAGGGAGGTACGTCTACAACACCTCGGAGCACTGTCCGCGTAAATGGGTCGTCGTCGACGATGAGGACACGCGGGCCGTCTGCATCCTCGCTCATGTCGCCATCCTGCACCGTCAGTGCTGACAACATGCGCGATTCGGGAGCATGCCTGCAGCCATTGAAGCCGCCATGGTGCTAGCACCACACGATCATGAGGATGCTGGCGCACCGGCCCTGCCCCTTGCAGGATCAAGTGGTGAACCATCGCACACGCACCCATGTGGTCGGCATGATTCTGGCAGTCCTGGCCTGCCTGGGGCTGGTGACACCTGCGTGGGGAGCAACACCCGGACCGGCGTACGCGTGGGGACTCAATTACTCCGGACAGCTCGGAACAGGCGGGAGCACCGACCTGGACTTCTCCCTGCCAGCTGCAATGGCCGCGCCAGGCGATTTCTCGGTCATCTCCGCTGGCACCGATCACGGTTGCGGACTCGATGAGGCAGGCGAGGCCTGGTGCTGGGGCGACAACACGCACGGCCAATTGGGCAATGGCACCCTCGTGTCGACCAACGCTCCGGTACGGGTCGCCGGTGGCCGTGTGTTCAACGAGATCTCGGCCGGGGATGACAGCACTTGTGCGATCACGGATGACCTTGATGCCATTTACTGTTGGGGCAAGAACGCTGATGGCCAACTCGGCAACGGAACGACCACGTCATCGAATGTTCCTGTGCAGGTTGTCGAGCCCAGTGCGGGATTCACGGGCATCATCTCCATCAGCGTCGGCTCATCAACCGCTTGCGCCATCGTCGACCAGACGCCCTACTGTTGGGGCAACAACGCCGATGGGCAGCTCGGCAACGGGACAACGAACGACGCACTCACTCCCCGTGCGATCGCCGACTTCGTCAACCGCGAGATCTTCAATGGAACGGGCAACTACACCGTGCAAGGCGTGTTCGCGGTGGGATCGACCGTGTATGCAGCGACTTTGGGCGGACTGTACGTCTCCACTGATGGTGGCAACTCGTTCACGCAACGCGACGCAAGCTCATCCGCCGCCAACGACGTCTACGCCGACGACAGCGGCTCCACCATCTACATCGCAAGCGACGGTGGCCTGAAGATCTCGACCAACAGTGGCGCGAGCTACGTGACGAAAGACGCAGTCACCGGTGGTCTCCTCGCAAACAAGGTGAATGACGTCTACGCCGTCGGCTCGACGGTGTATGCCGCGACGGAAGGAGGCTTGTCCATCACGACGAATGACGGGACAACCTTCACCGACCGCACCACCGTGAACGGTCTCGGAGATGACATCGTCCATGGCGTCTTCGCGGTGGGATCCACCGTCTACGCCGCAACATCGGGGGGGCTGTCGATCTCCACCAATGGCGGTGACACGTTCACCAACCGCACCACCGCGAACGGCCTCGGCAGCGACGTCGGTCGTGGAATCTTCGCGGTGGGATCCACGGTCTATGCCGCAACATCGGGGGGGCTGTCGATCTCCCTGCCGGACTATGAGTTCGTCGACGTTTCCGTGGGCGGTACTTTCGCGTGCGGGGTAACCCGAGCCTCAGGAGCCACCGGCCCCGGCGTGTGCTGGGGCGACAACAATTCCGGACAGCTGGGCCGAGGCACCACGGGGCCGGTCATCGACAATGCAGTGCCGCGACCCATTGCCCGGCCTGTCAGCGACTCAAGTGACCTCGATCTGCAGGACATTGCGTCGAGCCGCAGGCACTCCTGCGCTCTAACTTCCGCTGGTGCTGTCTACTGCTGGGGCGACAACACCTCCGGTCAGTTGGGGATCGGCTCGACGACGGCCTCCTTCTCGGCATCCGCGGTGACAATTCCCGGCAGCGCCGCCGTGCGGGGCATCAGCTCCGGCTGGGAGAACTCCTGCGCCCTCACCGACCAGGAGGCTTACTGCTGGGGCAGCAACGCCGCAGGCCAGCTCGGCAACAGCAACAGAACCGACAGCACCATCCCCGTCGCTGTCAACCTGACCGGAATCGATACCAACAACTCGCCGACGCAGGTGACATCGGGCGACATGTACAGCGCGTTCATCGTCAAGCCACGCATGACCTTTCCCGCCGGGACGGCCCTTCCCGACGTGCAGGCGGGTGGGACCTCATCTGCCACAGTAACCGCACGTAATAGCACCCAAGGGGAACTGGCAATCACGGGTGCCAGCGTGACAGGAGCAGGCATCACGCTCGTCGGAACCACGTGCTCCGGGACACTGTACGCGGGTGCTGTGTGTACGACCGACGTGGAGTGGAGCCCGACCGCGGCCGGGGCACTGAGTGCCTCCCTCAACATCGCTTACACCGGCAATTCGAGTTCCGTACCGCTGACAGGCACGGCCACGGCACGCCCCACTTCGCCTGGCTCGACAAGTACCTCGTCCGAACCATCAATCGTCGCCCCAGTGGCCCAGCCAGTCCAGACGGTCAGCCCCACCGCCACCTCGAGCACGACGCTCATCGCGGGCCGACCGGACAACCCACCGATCGCCCAAGTGCTCGCCCCAGGCCTAGTTCTCGTATCCGTAACAACAGCAGGTAGAACACCGACACGCTTCATCAAGCGAGAGCCGACAGCAACCCTGAAGGCAGCACCAGTACTGCGGAGTGAGGTTGGCCGACCCATCTCTCTCGTTGCTCAAGGTCTGTCACCCGCTACTCAGTACCTGGTGAAGGTCAGAGTCAGCAACAGATATGTGACCCTCGGTGGTGCCATGACAGACTCTTCAGGTAAGGCACGGCTGCCGGTGTTTACCTCATCGAGGCCTGAAAGGACGACTCTTGCTCTGGTCGACTCAATCACCGGGCAAACGTCATATCTCAAGGTTTCGATTCAACGTCGCGCAACCTGACGTGAACCGAGGGTGATTGACATCTGCTGAGCGGCATGGCCCTATCCACCAGCCTCCGCGGGAACTGCCGGATGCAGAAGGCAGAACGGCACAGGATCGATTCGTCGACCGGGCTCACCCTGTGTTCACTCGAGCAAGGGTCCCTATTCCTATTCACTCAAGGGACTTTCCGTGCGTGCGATCGAAAGAGGGAAACCGACATCTCCTGTGTGAGTAATCGTTGAAGCAAAACGACTTCTGTGGGTGAAACTGTGGTGGGGCGGGTCGGGCTCGAACCGACGACGACCAGATTATGAGTCCGGGGCTCTAACCAGCTGAGCTACCGCCCCCGCGGTCCATCCATGCTACTGCCCGCGAACGTGTCGCTCGGCGACATCAAGAGCCTCACTGTGATCACCCGTGAGGTCTGCCTCGAGGAAGGCCGTCGTCTCCGGAATCGCCAAGCGCACGTCATTGACGTCATTCACCTCAACATGGAGGTGCTCGGCATTCAGGTCGAGAACGTGGCCACCCTTGGTTCGGTCATCACTGATGAAGTGCAGGTGATAGCCCGCAATGGAGATCGCCTGGGTGTACTCCGGGCTCCAGAACCCCACAAGGGTGCCCGGAACATCGTGATACTCGAAGAGGCTTTGCGCGGAAGTGGCCGTCACGAGATCGACACCGGACGGAGTCCGGCAAGCAGCACGAACGTGCATCGCCTGGAAGTGCCCGGTGATACGGAACGACACGATCCCGTTCTTCGAGGTGCGCAGGCCATCCAGTCGCGAGTCGAGGTCATCCAGGGAGGTCACCCCTTCGACTTCCCCCTCGCTGTCAGGCGCGAAGTTGACCACGCTCGCGAACGGCGTGAGCGCGTCGTCGGGCGCCTCCACGACCTGCCCGTCGGACCTCGCCTGGTAGCAACGGCCGTCGATGAGGATCATCTCCCCATCAAGGTCCTCGAAGGTGCCAAGACCCACGTCGCCATGGCGGCGAAGGTCGGCCACTGTGACACAGCCCTGATACAGGCCCTGCACGATGGCACCAGACGTCGAGACCTGGAAGATCGTCTGGTGCTCGACGTCGAGCGCCTCCGCCAGCGCCATCTGGACGATGTGGGCGATGCTCTGCCCACTCGTGCTCGAGCGCTCCTCCAGTGCACGCCAGATGGATGCGGACACACGGGTCTGGATCGGGACAGAAGTCACGGCGAGGACGCTACGGCGCCCCGAGCCGCGGGACAAGTTCGGGCCAGTCCCACGCTGGCATAGGGTCGGCTCCCGTGACCCCCATGCCGCATCCCGAGCCCGGCACCGCCGCCCTCCTCTTCGACTGCGACGGCACCCTTGTCGACACCATGGACGTGCATCGGTCCATCTGGACGGAGATCTTCGCCCGCTACGGATTCACCATCACCGATGCATGGTGGGAGGAGTACGCGAACGTCGCCCTGGTGCCGTTCGTTCAGGCCGTCATCCCAGACGCAAGCGAGGAGCTGGCCGACGACTTGAACGTGGAGGGCATGGCCAGGTACCTCGAGGTCATCCACCTGGCCGAGCCGCTTGAGCACGTGATTGAGGTCGCCAGGGCGCACCACGGGCGCCTGCCCATGGCCGTCGTGACCGGCGGCTACCGCGAGATCATCGTTCCCACGCTCGATGCAGCCGGCATCACCCACCTGTTCGACGTCATCGTCACCGCCGATGACGTCACGCATAGCAAGCCCGCGCCTGATGTCTACGAACGTGCCGTGACCCTGCTCGAGGTCGATCCCGCACGATGCATTGCCTACGAGGACAGCGAGATCGGAATGACATCCGCGCAGGGCGCGGGCATCGGACGCATCATCGACATCCGCCTGCGCACCGGGTGGTGATGTGACGTCGTGAGCGTTGCCGATGCACGCGGAGTGATCCGCGCCCCCATGCCGCAGATCCTGCTGCGACTACTCCCTCTGTGGTTTCTCTGGGGTGCCACCTACCTCGGTATCGTCCTCATGCTGGATTCCATGCCCTCCCTGATGGGCAATGGCAGCAGGTTCCTCGCGGCCAGTGCCGTTCTCGCCACCCTCCTGGTGGTGGTGCGCGGCCCGCGCATCCTCGCCGTAACCCGGAGTCAACTGAGGTCCTTGTTGGTCATGGGCGTGATGATCCTGGGCGTCGGCATCGGCATTCTGGGCCTGGCCGAGCGTTATGTTCCCTCCGGCATCGCGGCACTGCTGGTGTCGATCACCCCCCTCATCATCGTGCTCTTTCGCATTCGCGCCGGCGAGCGTCCGGCTCGGCTCACCATGGCAGGCGTGGCCCTGGGCCTGATCGGCCTGTTGCTCATGCTGCTTCCCGGCGGGACGGTGCCCGTCGCCGGCACGGACCGAGACGTCGTCATCTGGTCGATCGCCATCGTGCTGGGTTCACTTTCGTGGGCCTACTTCTCGTGGCGGTCGACGTCCTTCGACCTTCCCGACGACCCACTCACGACCACGGTCTACGAACTGCTCGTCGCAGGAGTGGCCATGTCGGTTGTGGGCTTCCTGATCGGTGAGCGCTGGGACTTCGACTCCATCACGACCGCCTCGTGGATCGGCTGGGGCTACCTCATGCTGGCATCGCTGATCGCCTACGCGTCCTACGTGTGGCTCCTGGGCAACGCACCCATCTCGCTGACAGCGACGTACGCGTACGTCAATCCCGTCGTGGCCGTCATCCTTGGCGCGCTCATCATCTCCGAGCCACTCACCCGCGACGTCGTCATCGGACTGACCATCGTCGTCGGCGGTGTGGTGCTCGTCGTCACGGGAGAGCGTCGACGTGCACCCCTCGCACCCGACCCGAGCTAGCGCTCCGGCTGCTCCGGGTGCCTTGACGTGGCTCCCCCATCTGGACTCGAACCAGAAACCCTTCGGTTAGCTCTGTTAGGGGGAACGAACAGACACTGTCTGTCTACTTGCCTCTAACGTTCTCCACTGTCTTCCATGCTCCACTGTGTAGTGACACTGTGTTGTTGGCACCCTGGGAATCATCTGGTTCCAGAATCCTGAAAAGGGTTTGCTCTGGCTCCTTGTCGTGGGGATGTGAGACATGCCGATGTGGAGAACGTGAAGGGGAGGCCGGCTAAGGATCTCCGGGGGCAGGCCACCCAGGCACTGGTGGACGGTATAGGGGCTATGCCAATGCAGGGTGCTGGTGCGACCCCACCGGTGGGGAAGGCCTTGTCGGAGGTGGAGCGGGGCGAAGTTGTGGCATGGCTGGCCATCGGGATGGGTGTCCCTGAGATCGCTTCCCATTTCGGTGTGAGTCGGAATGTCATTCATGGGATTCGTCGCCGTATGTGTTCGCGGGCTGCATAGCAGTAGAGGCCGCTAGCCCCCGCGTTTCCACCGGAGCGCAATAACGGTTCCACTGATCGCGACGCTGAGTGCTAGGAAGGCCACGATCCCGAACCGCACCTCGCTGGCCGACGAGTATGGGTAGGTGTCGGCCCAGTCGAGGCCAAGCCGAACCACCACAGCGCCCAGCAGCCAAGAGGCCAGCACCAGGATGATGCGAGTCAGCATGTTGCCCATCCCTTCGCCTTGTGTAGGAGCCTGTTTGTGTAGTGCAATTTGTAGAGGGGCCAAGGATTAACCTTGGCCCCTCACGTTTGCTCCCCCATCTGGACTCGAACCAGAAACCCTTCGATTAACAGTCGAATGCTCTGCCAATTGAGCTATGGGGGACTGCTGCTACCGGCCCGGAGAGGATAGCAAGCCTGCGCCTGCCCTCCGCACGAGGCACCCTGCTGCAGCCGAGTCAGATGCCTAGAGCCGAACGCAGCTCATCCAAGGCTGCCCGCGCCTGGAGTTGGAGCTTCGGATCAGAGGCATCGACGCCCACGTCGAACACCACACTCCACTTCACGGGGGCGTCATCGTGCGCGCGTCGCGCCACCATGCGAGCGCGCACCCCGTCGGCGACCTCGATCCGCTCGCTGACGATCACGCTTGCCGTGACGCGATCGTGCACGGCTGCCGGCAGGTCGCCGGACTCGGTGATCCGCAGCCTCAGAGTCGGCCCGGGGCCGCCGCTTGGATCGAGCAATTGGATCTCCAGGACCGGCTCGGACCACGATGCCCGGCCGATGGAGTCCCAGGGGTAGGACGCGCCCGTGCCCTCGACGTAGAGGGCGAGGTCGGTCGCGGCGACGTAGTCGGGCTCACCCCGAGCCTCGCGCGTCGTCTTGGGACCGGATCCCCACGCCAGCACCCGTTCCCGCGCAGGGATGCCGAGTCGCTCCCGAAGGTCGATCGGCGCGCGCAGGCTCCGCTTGGGACGCAGGCGCATCAGTCGGCCCCGCCCATCGCCGTCTGGCGCAGGGATCTGCGGACGTCCTCGAGGGCGAGGAGATCAGCGAAAGCCTGCTGGTAGGCGGCGGGCTCCGCAGTGCCGTCGATCCGCTGCAGTCTGCCCCGAAGGTCGTCGATGCGACGCGAGGCGTCGAGTTCCAACAGGCGCGACACCATGCCGATCGCGTAGGAGGCATCGCGTCCTTCGTCAGCAGGCAGCGGCTCGACTGCGAGCTCGCGCACGAGTCGCCGGACGTCGTCGTCGGCAGCCGCGTCGAGAACCGCATCGATCCACGCGAGCCCAGAGAGGTCGGTGCTCGGCAGGCCAGCTCCACTGATGGCCTCATGAACGCTACGCGCAGCGGGGTGCGTGAACGCCGTGACCTCCACGGACTCGTACCAGTCGGCAATGTGCTCCGGCTGCTGGAGCGCGCATTTGAGGGTCTCCCGCTCGACGAGGAGGGCCGGATCGCGCTGCCTGCCCGCGTCGCCGCGGGGCATCATCGGGATCGATGCCGCATTCGCCTGACCTGTCGCGGCTTCGCCGTCCGAGGATCGGTTCGCGACGGGCTTGCGCCCCGATCGCTGGGCCTCCTGCACCGCACGACCCACCTCATTGACGTCCATGCCCAGCCACCCGGCGAGGCGGCGGGAGTACTCCGGCCGCAGGGCCGCATCGCGGATGCCCGCGACGATCGGGGCGGCGTCGCGGAGCGCCCCCACTCGTCCCTCAGCCGTCTCGAGGTCATAGGCCGCGAGAGTGGAACGGATGGCGAACTCGAAGAGCGGCACGCGTCGGTCCACGAGTGAGCGCACGGCCGCATCACCCTGCTTGATCCTCAGATCACAGGGATCCATGCCCGACGACTCCACGGCGACGAAGGTTTGCGACACGAACTTCTGGTCCTCGGCGAAGGCCCGCAGCGCTGCCTTCTGCCCTGCCGCGTCGCCATCGAAGGTGAAGACGACACTGCCCTTCATCTGATCGTCGTCCATGAGGAGCCGACGCAGGACCTTGATGTGGTCGGAGCCGAAGGACGTGCCGCACGTGGCCACCGCCGTCGTGACTCCGGCGAGGTGACAGGCCATGACGTCGGTGTAGCCCTCGACGATCACGGCCTGCTGACTCTTGGATATCTCGCGCCGGGCGAGATCGATGCCGTAGAGCACCTGACTCTTCTTGTAGATCGGCGACTCGGGCGTATTGAGGTACTTGGGGCCGTCGTCGTCGTCGAAGAGCCGGCGGGCACCGAAGCCGATCACCTCCCCGCCGAGGTCGCGGATCGGCCAGACGAGCCGACCACGGAATCGATCGTACGGGCCACGGTTGCCCTGGCTGACGAGTCCGCCGGCAAGCAGTTCCGCGTCGGTGAAGCCCTTCTGACGCAGGTGGTTGGTGAGGGCATCCCAGCCCTTGGGGGCGAAACCCACTCCGAAGTGAGCCGCCGCATCGGCATCGAAACCGCGCTCGGCGAGGAAGGCACGCCCGATCTGGGCATCCGGACCGGCCAACTGCTTGGCGTAGAACTCCGCCGCGGCGCGATGCGCCTCAACCAGGCGCGTGCGCTGCCCCTGCTGGCGGTTGACCGCAGCGCCCGCCTCCACGTAGCGCAGCTCTACGCCCGTGCGCACCGCGAGCTTCTCGACCACCTCGGCGAAGGTCAGGTGATCGATCTTCTGCACGAAGCCGAAGACGTCCCCGCCTTCGCCGCACCCGAAGCAGTACCACATGCCCTTGCTGGGCGTGACGTGGAAACTGGGTGATCGCTCATCGTGGAAGGGGCACAGTCCCTTGAGGGAGCCGCCGCCGGCGGCCTTCAGGGTGACGTACTCGCGGACGACGTCATCGATCCGGGCGCGCTCGCGCACGAGCGCGACGTCGTCGTCCCGAATCCGCCCGGCCATGCCCCCACCCTACGGTCGGTGCGGGCCGAGCAGGGCGGCCGATGCGCTCAGCGGACCAGCCGGCGATGCCACTCCATGATGCTGACGTCCGTGAGACTCGCCACCTGGTCGATCACGACGCGCAGTCGCTCAGCGTCGTCACGGGCCTCCTCGAACGTCGGGCGGAGCCAGGACTCGAGCGCCCGGCCGCCGTCCAGGACCAGCGCATTCACCAGCTCGGCGATGACCCCCCTCTGCCGGGCGTACTCCTCGTCCGCCCCCGGCCGATTCATGACGTACTGCACGGCCACGGCCTTCATGACGGACACCTCGGCACGCACCTCCTCCGGCACGACGAGATCGGCCGAATAGCGGGTCAGCGGGCCTGGGCCGAAGGCGACCTGCGTCGCCACCTGGGCGGCGTTGGAGAACCGGGAGATGAGCCAGCTGGTGAAGTGCTTGAGCCCGACGAGATCGCGCATCGATCCATCGAAGCGCCGCGGCCAGTAGTCCAGGGCAACCAGGCGATCCAGGGCCGCCTCCAGCTCCCCCGGGTCGCCCTCATCCGGGAATCGACGATGAGCGGTCTCCACCAGCGCGCGGCGCTCGTCGGCGGACTCGAAGACGCTGAGCGAGGCGATACCCGAGTGAACGGCGTCCTCGAAGTCGTGCACGGAGTACGCGACATCGTCGGCCCAGTTCATCACCTGCTCCTCGATGCAGGTGCGATCGGCTGGCGCTCCCTCGCGCAGCCAGTCGAACACGGGAACGTCATCCTCGTACGCGCCGAACTTGGGCTGACCCGGCCGCCGGGTCCAGGGGTACTTGCACGCCGCATCCAAAGAGGCACGACTCAGGTTCAGCCCGACGCTCTGACCCGACTCGGGATCCACGATCTTCGCCTCGAGCCTGCTGAGCACCCGAAGAGACTGCGCGTTGCCCTCAAATCCCCCGATGCGATCCGCGATTCGGTCGAGCTCCGACTCGCCGTTGTGTCCGTAGGGCGGATGACCGAGATCGTGAGCGAGGCCGGCGACCTCCACGAGATCCGCGTCGCACCCGAGGGCGGCACCGAGCTCACGCCCGATCTGCGCGACCTCGAGGGTGTGCGTCAGTCGGGTCCTGGGAAAGTCGGAGACCCCGGCGACCATCACCTGGGTCTTGGCTGCGAGGCGCCTGAGGGCAGCCGAGTGGAGCACCCGCGCCCGATCGCGCGCGAAGGCCGAGCGGACCGACTCCTTCACCGGCTCCTGGACGAGTCGGCTGGCGTCATGCTCGGAGTAGCCGTCAGGAGTCGGGCTCACGAATCAACCTCGGTACCCAGCACGCGGCCCAGTTCACGCGCAAGCCCGATGGGATCCGTCGGACCGATGATCCGCGAGGCGATGCGGCCATCACGGTCGAGGATGACCGTGCTCGGCAGAGACTTCGGGGGCACTCCCGGAATCGTCGCGAGGATCGACCCCTCCAGGTCGACGATCGTGGGGAACGACATGTCCAGCTCGTCGACGAACTCCTCAGCGGCAGCAGGCTGGTCCGACACGTTGAGTCCGATCACCGCGACTTCCTGCGGGTCCACCGACGTGTGAAGGTCGACGAAAGCCGGCATCTCCGATCGGCACGGAGCGCACCACGAGGCCCAGGAGTTGATCACCACGACTCGACCGCGCAGGTCGGAGAGGTCGAAGGGCTCGCCACCCATGGTCGTCCCCGTGAAGGAGATCGGCTCGCCGCGTTCGCCCTCCGCCACCTCCTCGGTGCCGACGAGGGCCGACGCGGGCTGCTCACGCCCGCACCCCGTCACCACCAGCAGCGGCACGAGGAGGGTTGCTCCCCAGACGACGGTGCGGATCATGCCGCCATGCTAGGCAGGGGGCTCGACGACCGACTGCAGCGACCACCGGGTCAGCAGGTGGTGCCGGAGCAGAGCGGCCACCTCACGTCCGACGTACTCCGAGGTCAGCGCGGCGGCAGGCCCCTCACCCACCGGAGACATGTGCGCGTCGATGCCGAGAGCCGTGGCCGTCGCGCTCGCCCGGGCTGCGTGAGGGGGGTCGGTCACGACAGTGGCACTCGACCATCCCAGGTCGCGCATGACTCCTGCGATCACCCGCAAGGCACCCACGGTGTCCGCCCCGGTGTCGAAGGTCACGATGTCGCGGTCCGGGACGCCTCCGTCGCGGAGCACCCGCCGTTCGTCCTCGGATCGGCGCTGAGGTCCCGTGACGATGACGACGGGCGCCACTCCCTCCCGATAGAGGGCTGCCGCGTGCTGCAGGCGCGCCTTCATCACCGGCCGCGAGTTTCCCCAGTACTGGGCGGGATCGAGCACGACAATGGCTTGAGTGGGAGAACGGTCGTCCAGTTGGGCGGTGAGCACGACTTGCATGGCCGCACCTGCGGGCACGAGCAGCGCGAGTCCGAGGATTGCCGTGACGACAACCGTCACCAGGACCGATGACGTGCGTGACCCGGGCTTGGCGCCCACCGCGTTGCGAGCCCCATCGACAAGCCGCTGTGATGCTCCGCGGGCATCAGACGAAGCCGGCGCCGCACTCACCCGCTCATGGTCACACGCGGACGATCCAAAGAGCGGCTACGACACCTCGTCCGGTCGAAGCATGGGACGGCAGAACCGGCGGGTGCTGCTACTACCGGGTGTCACTGCGCGTGACATGACGGGAGACGGTCGCTCGACCCGCCTCCAGTCGCGCCACAGGCACCCGGAAGGGAGAGCAGGAGACGTAGTCGAGGCCGATCTCGTCGAAGAAGTGGATCGATTCCGGGTCGCCGCCGTGCTCACCGCAGACGCCGCAGTGGAGGTTATGGCGCCGGGAGCGGCCCTTCTTCACGGCTATGCGCACCAGCTCGCCCACGCCCTCACGGTCGATCGACTCGAAGGGAGACACTCCGAAAACGCCTTTCTCAAGGTAGGTCGAGAAGAATGCAGCCTCCACGTCGTCCCGACTGAAGCCCCATGTCGTCTGGGTGAGGTCGTTGGTGCCGAAGGAGAAGAACTCCGCCGCCTCGGCGATCTGATCTGCCGTGAGCGCTGCGCGCGGAAGCTCGATCATGGTGCCGATCGGGAACTTCAGGGTGCAGCCATGTGCGTCCGCCACCTCCTTCAGCACCCCGGCCGCCTCGTCGATGACCAGCTCGAGCTCCTGGATCGAGCCGACGAGCGGGATCATGATCTCCGCGCGCGGATCCCCGCCGAGATGCTGGCGAAAGCAGGCCGCCTCGGCGATCGCCCGCACCTGCAGGGCGAAGAGCCCGGGAAGGACGAGCCCCAGCCGCACTCCACGCAGGCCCAGCATCGGGTTCTGCTCGTGCAGGCGGTTGACCGCCTGCAGCAGCCGCAGGTCAGCCTCGTGCTCCTCTCCGCGCGCTTCGGCCACAGCGACACGCACCGCGAGCTCGGTCAGATCAGGCAGGAACTCGTGCAGGGGAGGATCGATCAGGCGGATGGTGACGGGAAGTCCGTCCATGACCTCCAGGATCCGGATGAAGTCCTTGCGCTGGAGGGGCAGGAGCGCATCGAGGGCCTCCCTGCGCTCGTCATCGGAGTCCGCGAGGATCAGCCGCTCGACATGAACCTTGCGTTCTCCGAGGAACATGTGCTCGGTGCGCAGGAGGCCGATGCCCTGAGCACCCATGCTGCGGGCCCGAGCCGCATCTTCCGGAGTGTCCGCATTGGCACGGACACGCAGGCGCCTCGAGGCGTCAGCGTGGCGCATGAGGCGATCCACGGCACGGATCAGTTCTGACGTGTCGTGGTCGGCTTCGGCAATCGCCGCCGCCAGACCGCGCTCGAAGTATGTGACGACTGCGCTGGGAACCACGGGCACCTCACCCAGGAAGACGTCACCCGTACTGCCGTCGATGGACAGGACGTCACCCTCGCGCACCACGGTGCCATCGGACGTGGTCAGCGTGCGCGCACGCGTATCGACGTCGAGCGACTCAGCGCCGCACACGGCCGTCTTCCCCATGCCTCGTGCCACAACGGCGGCGTGCGACGTCTTGCCCCCGCGACTGGTGAGAATGCCCGCTGCGGCGATCATGCCCTCGAGGTCGTCCGGGTTCGTCTCGCGCCGAACGAGGATGACGGAATCGCCACCACGCACCCACTGCAAGGCCGAAGGCGAGTCGAAGACGACCCGGCCGACCGCGGCCCCCGGGGATGCGTTCATGCCCTTGGCGATGCGGGCCTGGGAGGAGTTCACCGCGAACCTGGGGAACATCAACTGGCCCAATTGATGGCCGGAGACTCGCATGAGGGCCTCGTCCATGGAAATGACGCCCTCGTCGACCAGCTGCACGGCGATTCTGAAGGCGGCAGCGGCGGTGCGCTTGCCGACCCGCGTCTGGAGCATCCACAGCTTTCCGCGCTCGATGGTGAACTCGATGTCGCACAGGTCGCGGTAGTGCAGCTCGAGCTTGGTCATGATCGACATCAGCTGCCGGTAGGACTCCGGGTCGAGCGCTTCGAGATCCTGCAACGGGCTGGTGTTCCGGATGCCTGCGACAACGTCCTCGCCCTGGGCATCAGCCAAGTAGTCGCCATAGACACCGCTATGACCCGAGCCGGGATCGCGTGTGAATGCCACACCCGTTCCCGAACCCGGGCCGGCATTGCCGAAGGCCATCACCTGGACGTTCACGGCGGTGCCGAGGGTGTGCGCAATGCGCTCCTGGCGTCGGTAGAGCCGGGCGCGTTCGGTGTTCCACGAGTGGAAGACCGAACGGATCGCCAGATCGAGCTGCTGGTACGGATCCTGCGGGAACTCGTGGCCCGTCGTCTCGCGCACGATGGACTTGTAGACGTCGACGAGTCGGCGGAGCGCGTCTACGGGCAGATCGACATCACTGATGACGGACGCCTTCTCCTTGACCTGCTCCAGCGCGGACTCGAACTCAGCACCGTCGATCTCAAGCACGGTCTTGCCGAACATCTGGATCAGCCGACGGTAGGAGTCCCAGGCGAAGCGGTCATCGTTCGCCATGCGGGCGAGACCCGCCACGCTGGCGTCGTTGAGCCCGATGTTCAGGACGGTCTCCATCATCCCGGGCATGGAGAAGCGAGCGCCGGAGCGCACCGACACCAGGAGCGGGTTCTCCGGATCGCCGAGCTTGCGATCCATCTCCTCCTCCAGTCGGCCCATGTGCTCGGCGATCTGCGTGCGCATGCCAGCCGGGCCGTGCCCGTTCTCGAGGAAGTAGCGGCAGGCTTCCGTGGTGATCGTGAAGCCGGGCGGCACTGGCAGGCCCAGCCTCGTCATCTCCGCGAGGTTGGCGCCCTTGCCGCCGAGGAGGTCGACCTGGGTGCGGTCGCCCGCCGAGAAGTCGTAGACGTACGTCTGCGACGCGGCGGGAGTCATGGTGGCAATGGTGTTGGCCGTCATGGGCCCACCCGACACCGCTCGGCCCGCTCTACGCAAGCACGGCGTTCCATACGCAGCGCTTACATCACTGTGACATCCACCACGGGGGGCCATGTCCCCCTGCGATTAGGCTCAGGACCATGACGACGGACCGGACGGATGCCCTCGCCACCGACCACGATCCCCGCCCCGAGCCCTACTCCCCTGGGCCCGTCCGCCACCGTGGCGCCTACCTCGAGATGCTGGTCTCGGCGGCCATCGGCCTCATTGCCGCCTTCGTCCTGGCGGTCGAGGCGATCGCCCTGGCCGAGGATCCCTTCGGCCAACTCGCCTGCGACATCAACGCCGTGCTGTCCTGCGGAACGGTCGGTCTCTCGTGGCAGGCCAGCGTCCTGGGCTTCCCCAACGCCTACCTCGGCCTGATCGCGGAGCCGGTCGTCATCACCCTTGCGGTCGCTGCTCTGGGTGGGGTGCGCTTCCCCCGCTGGTTCATGCTGGCTGCCCAGGCCGTCTACTTCATCGGCTTTGCCTTCGCCTACTGGCTGTTCTTCCAGTCCTTCTTCGTCATCGGCGCCCTGTGCCCCTGGTGCCTGACCATCACCGTCACGACGACCCTCGTGTTCGCGAGCATGACGCGCATCAACCTGCTTGACGGCAACATCCGGCTCTCCGCATCGGCCTACCGCACCGTCTCGTCCTGGCTGCGGGCTGGCATCGACACCCTGATCGTCATCCTCGTGCTCGCCGTCCTCACCGTGATGATCGTCATCAAGTACGGCAGCGTTCTATTCGGCGGCTGAGAAGTCACCCGCCGCTGACGCTGATCTCGGCTCTGGCGATCAGCGCCTCGGTTTCGACGTCGATGTCGCAGGTGTCGAGCCACCCGTCCGGAAGGGACGCGGGACGATTGCCCGACGTTCGCCCGCGCGGCCCCGACCCGACCTCCACATTGAAGTCCTGATCGGTGTCGATCTGAGCAAGGAGCGCGTCGAGCTCGGCGAGGGACGTGACCATCGCGAGGGACTGCCGGACCTGCTGGCGAACGCTGAAGCCCTTCAGGTACCACGCCATGTGCTTGCGGATGTCGCGGCAGCCCTTGTCCTCGCCGTGGTCGTCGACGAGGAGCTGCGCATGCCGGCGCAAGGTGGCGAGCACCTCGTCGAGTCTCGGATCACCGGGGATGGGCCGGTGCTCGAACGCGGCAGCGAGCTGCCCGAACAGCCAGGGACGACCCAGGCAGCCGCGGCCCACGACAACACCGTCCGCTCCCGTCATGGCCACCATCCGCAAGGCGTCCTGCGCCGTCCAGATGTCACCATTCCCGAGGACAGGCGTGCCCAGCGGATCGAGCTCCTCCTTCAGCCGCGCGATCGACTCCCAGTCAGCAGTGCCCGCATACATCTGGTCCGCGGTGCGGCCGTGCAGAGCAACCCACGCCACTCCCTCCTCTGCAGCCGCTCGACCGGCTTCAAGATAAGTGAGGTGATCACTGTCGATCCCCTTGCGCATCTTCACTGACACCGGTACGCGTCCGTCTGCTGCCTCCATCGCAGCGTGCACGATGCCGCGGAACAGGTCACGCTTCCAAGGCAGCGCGCTGCCTCCACCCTTGCGCGTGACCTTCGGCACCGGGCAGCCGAAGTTGAGGTCGATGTGATCCGCACGTTCCTCGTCGACGAGCAGTCGCACGGCCGCGGCCACAGTTCCCGGCGCGACTCCGTAGAGCTGCACGGCACGCGGACTCTCCTCCGGGCCGAAGGTGACCAGGTCGAGGGACTCCTCGCTGCGCTCGACGAGGGCACGCGAGGTCACCATCTCCGACACGTACATCCCCACGCCCATGGCACCGGACCGACGGGCCGAGTCGCGGCACAGGCGACGAAAGGCCCGGTTCGTGATGCCTGCCATGGGGGCGAGCACCACCGGAGGGGAGAACGGCAGCGGCATGTCGGGATTGTTCCACTCACCGGGTGCGGCAGAATCCGACCGGACCATGTTCCGACACCGCGTCGGCAACTGATCCGCGCCGACGCTGCGATCTGCGTAGAGGCACCGATCCCAGGAGAGCGATGACCACGGCACCCGCGCACGAATCCGGCCCCACGCTGAGCGGAGGGCAGCGCTGGGCCGCACTGGTCTTCCTCGCCCTGGGCGTCGCGATGATCATCCTCGACGCCACGGTCGTCAACGTCGCCATCCCGACGATGGTCAAGGACCTCAGCCTGACCACCGTTGACGCCGAGTGGGTGAGCGCGGCCTACTCCCTGACGTTCGCCTCACTGCTCATCCTCTGGGGACGCATCTCCGACCGCGCCGGGCGGCGCCTGATCTTCGTCCTCGGCGTCGTCGTCTTCGTCGGCGCCAGCGTGCTCGTCGCGATGTCCGGTGACGCCGCCACCCTCATCGCCGCTCGCGCACTGCAGGGCATCGGCGGGGCGATGATCCTGCCGGCGTCCCTGTCGATCATCAACGCGGTCTTCACCGGCAAGTCGCGCGCCGTGGCGTTCGCCGTCTGGGGCGGCACGATCGGCGGCATGGCGGCCCTCGGGCCGCTCGTCGGCGGATGGCTCACCACAAACGCGTCCTGGCACTGGGCTTTCCTGATCAACGTGCCGATCGGGCTCATCGTGCTCGCGGGTGTGCTCGTGACCGTCCCGGAGACGAAGGCGGTCGGCGGCCCCAAGGGCATCGACGTGCTTGGCACCCTGCTCATCACCCTCGGCCTTGTGGGTATCGTCTTTGCCCTGATTGAAGGCCAGCGGTACGGGTGGCTCACCCCACTTCGGCCCTTCACCGTGGGCGGCTGGGAATGGCCGTCGCAGAGCGTCTCCATCGTCTTCGTCGCCGCTCTGCTGGGCGTGCTCGCCCTGGTGGCGTTCGTCCTGGTTGAACTGCGTCGCCTTCGCGCCGGCAAGGTCGTGGTCGTCAATCTTCGACTGTTCCGCATTCGCAGCTTCGGCGCCGGCAACTTCGTCGCCCTCATCGTCAGCCTCGGCGAATTCGGACTGCTGTTCGCCCTGCCGCTGTTTCTGCAGGCCGTGCGCGGGTACTCAGCACTCGAGACCGGCGTCATCCTGCTGGCCCTCGCGGTTGGCTCGTTCGTGGCATCGGGTGTCGGCGCCCCACTGTCGCAGCGCCTGGGACCAGTGCGGGTGCTGCAGATGGGCATGGCGTTCGAGGCCGTCGGCATCCTCGCCCTCGGCTTCTTCCTCAGCGTCACCGTCACCGGCTGGCAGATGGCGCCGTGGCTCTTCCTCTACGGCCTGGGCGTCGGCTTCGCCACGGCCCAGCTGACCGGCGTCATCCTCAGCGAGGTGCCGGTCGCCGAGTCCGGGCAGGGCAGTGCCGTGCAGTCGACTTCGCGCCAGGTCGGTGCCGCCATCGGCACCGCGATCATCGGCGCGACGCTGATCTTCGGGCTCAACGGCATTGCCGGTCAGCTGGAGGAGCGGGGTGTGCCCGAGGCCCAGGCGGTGCAGGTGTCGGACGCCGTCGCGTCATCGGCGGGCCAGGCGATTCCGGCGCTCGCGGAGCAGCCAGGCGGCGACGTCCTCGTCGAGGGCGCCTCCGAGGCCTTCGCCGACACCATCCGCCTCGTGGCCTGGGTTGCGGGCGGCTTCGTCCTCCTCGGGCTTCTCGCCAGCCTGCTCCTGCCCCGGAATGCCGCACGCGTGGAGTCGGAGGGGTACTCTCCGCCGCGCGCAACCCCGCCAACCTGACCTAGGGTCCGACCGTGAGCTCAACCGACCCCGTCGAAGCTGCGTCGGTCGCGGCTGCCGACGGGCCTGCGCGGGCAGCCATGACCGACGCGGCCTCTGGCACCGTGCTTGTCATCGGGCACACCGATGTCGGTCGACGAG
>Ga0315906_10004195_pt1 | contig 18675 bp, 16 predicted proteins | sample LakEriMetagenome_4_FD_203526 | JGI IMG/M metagenome (GOLD analysis project Ga0315906, IMG submission 203526) | Freshwater fungal communities from buoy surface, Lake Erie, Ohio, United States - Buoy 2 MA122 | ecosystem: Environmental > Aquatic > Freshwater > Lake > Lake biofilm | place: USA... | reverse complement strand
TCCACCCGCTTCCAGTCGCAGATCTTCGGCAGGTATTCCGGCTGCCATTTGCGAATGCCGGCAATCTGCGACCCGTCGGACGGCTGGCAGCCAATGATCTGTACCTGCGGATTTTTTTCCTTCAGGAAACGCGACACCCCCATGATGGTACCGGTCGTGCCCATGCTCGATACAAAATGCGTGATTTTCCCACCCGTGTCGCGCCAGATTTCCGGCCCGGTGGTTTCGTAATGCGCCAGCGGATTATCAGGGTTGGCAAACTGGTCGAGCATCACGCCTTTGCCTTCGCGCACCATGCGTTCGGCCAGATCACGCGCGCCTTCCATGCTGACTTCCTTCGGCGTCAGAATCAGTTCGGCGCCATAGGCACGCATGGTCTGCTGGCGTTCCAGTGACTGGTTCTCCGGCATGATCAGCACCATGCGATAGCCCATGATAGCTGACGCCATTGCCAGGGCAATACCGGTGTTGCCGCTGGTCGGTTCGATCAGTGTGTCACCCGGCTTGATGGTGCCTCGCTCCTGCGCGCGACGGATCATCGACAGCGCCGGCCGATCCTTGACCGAACCCGCGGGGTTATTACCTTCGAGCTTGGCGAGAATGACGTTGTCCGTTGTCCCTGGTATTCGCTGCAGACGCGCCAGCGGCGTGTTGCCGACAAATGCCTCCAGGGTCGGATACACGCTCAGCTCCCGCTGCGCGCCAGCAATTGATGGCAGTAGTGCGAAACGCCCTGCTCAACGGTCTGGAATGCCGCGCCATAACCTGCGCTACGAAGCGCACCCAGATCGGCCTGGGTATAACTCTGGTATTTACCCTTGAGATCGCCGGGAAACGGGATGTAACGGATCAATCCCTGTTTCTGCAGTTCATGCAGCGCCAACAGTGGCCGCCCCTCAGCACCGCGACAACTGTTGAGCATGGCCACAGCAACATCGTTGAACGATTGTGCCGCCCCGGTGCCGCAATTGTAGACGCCGGATTTATCCGGATTGCGCAGGAAATACAGGTTGACCTTGATGACATCCTCAACCGACACAAAGTCGCGCCGCTGCTCACCATCGCCGTAACCACCGCTGCCTTCGAAAAGGCGTACGTGGCCCTCGGCACGGTACTGATTGAAGAAATGGTACGCCACCGATGCCATGCGCCCCTTGTGCTGCTCACGGTCGCCATAGACGTTGAAATAACGCAGCCCTACCACCTGGGATCCCCCGGGCGGCAGACGGCGCACACGCTGGTCAAACAGCAGTTTGGAATATCCGTATACATTCAGCGGCCCTTCACACACCGGGTCTTCGCGGAATTCCGTATGCGCGCCGTAAGTCGCGGCCGAAGAGGCATAAATGAATGGAACCTGCTCGGAAAGACAGAACTCCAGCAGCGTGCACGAGTATGCGTAATTCACGTCCATCACGAATCGGCCATCGCTGGCCGTGGTATCGGAACAGGCGCCTTGATGAAAAATGGCCTTGATGCCGCGACGGAAACTTCCCGCGCGCACCCGTGCCAGGAATTCATCCTTGTCGAGGTAATCGGTAATGGCGCAGTCCACCAGATTGCGGAACTTGTCTCCCTGAGTCAGATCATCAACGGCCAGCACGTTGGTAATGCCCTGGGCGTTGAGCGCCTTGACCAGATTGGAGCCGATAAACCCGGCCGCACCGGTGACCACGTAAATCATTTGGACTCCTTGGCCTGTTCGGGAAAGAGTTCGTGCGGATAGGCAACAGCCGTACCGAACTTCCCGACGACAATGCTCGCCGCGCGGTTGGCAATCCGCACTGCATCTTCAATGCTCTCGCCGGCAGCAAGCATGACTGCAACAGTCGCAATCACCGTGTCGCCTGCGCCGCTGACGTCATAAACCTCGCGGGCCTGAGCGGGCACATGCAACTTGCTGCCGCGCCGGTAAAGCGTCATGCCCTCTTCGCTGCGCGTCACCAGCAATCCCCCCAGCCCCAGCCGCTGCCGCAACGCCTGCGCCTTGGTATTGAGCATCGCCTCGCTGGTCCAGTGTCCAGTGACTGCGCGCAACTCGGCACGGTTCGGTGTCACCAGCGTGGCGCCGCGATAACGGGAATAGTCTTCCCCTTTCGGATCAACCAGTACTGGCACGCCGCGACGCCGTGCCAGTGCAATCATCCGGGCGATGTGCGCAAGTCCGCCCTTGCCGTAATCGGAAAGAATCACCACATCGCAGCTTTTGAGAAGGCGTTCGTAGTCCTTCAGTTTCGAGGCCAGCACTTCGTGACTGGGCAAGGTCTCAAAATCAGCACGCAGCAGCTGTTGCTGACGACCGATCACACGCAATTTGACCGTCGTGGAAATGGTTGCATCGGTGTGCAGGCTGGTAACCACCTTCTCCCGGCGCAGCAACTGCTGCAGGCTGCGACCCGGTTCGTCGCGTCCGACAACCGAAAGCAGCGACGATTGGGCGCCCAGCGCCGCCACATTGCGCGCAACATTGGCGGCCCCGCCCGGCCGGTCCTCAATGCGGTCTACCTTGACGATGGGAACCGGCGCCTCGGGCGAAATCCGGCTGACATCGCCAAACCAGTAACGGTCGAGCATGACATCACCGACCACCAGCACCCGCGCCCGCCGCACGGCTTGCGGCGCGACAGACGGCATGTTCTTGTTTTTTATGATCTTCTTCATCAGAACGCCATTTTACCGAACTGCGGCAGCAACAATATCCGCATTAATGCGATCAAGCACAGCCAGCGGATCAGCAGCCTTGGTAATGGGCCGGCCAACGACCAGATAATCCGCACCGTTGATCATGGCCATCTGCGGCGTTACCACCCTTTTCTGATCATCCTGCGCGGAGTCCGCAAGACGAATACCCGGAGTCACCAGACAAAAGTCCGGACCGCAGGCCTGACGCAATCGTTGAGCCTCCTGCGCTGAACACACTACGCCATCAAGGCCGCTGGAAGCGGCCAGTCGTGCCAAACGCTCGACCAGAACCGCAGGTTCTTCATTCTGGCCGGTCTCGCGCAAATCCTCGGCGCCCATGCTGGTCAGCACGGTCACTGCAATCAGCAGGGGACGATTGGCCTCACCAACCAAAGCCTCGCGCGCAGCCTGCATCATCGTGCGGCCGCCACCGGCATGAACATTGATCATCCACACCCCCAGGCTGGCTGCGGCCTTGCAGGCCGCAGCCACCGTATTGGGAATGTCGTGATATTTGAGATCCAGAAAAACGTCGAAACCCCGTCCAACCAGTTGCTCGACCAACGTCGGTCCGGCCACGGTAAACAGTTCCTTGCCGACCTTGACGCGGCAACGTTTTGCATCGAGTCGCTGCGTGAAGGCCAGTGCCTCCGCAGCCGTTGCGTAATCAAGCGCGACGATGACGCGCGGCCCTTTTGCATTGTTGCTCACGCCGGTATTCCTTTCTCTTCGGTGCGCCGCGGCGCATAGGTTTCCCATTCGCCGCATGCCGGACAATGCCAGTAGAACTGGCGGGCACGGAAACCGCAATGCTCGCACTTGTACATGGCCAGACTGCGCGTATGCTGATGAATCAACTGCTTGATCAATTGCAGATCATGGCGTTTTTCCGCGGGGGCCTCCAGCAATTGGGCCTCCAGCAGCTTGTCGAGACCGAGAAGTGTCGGCGTCCGGCGCACCTCGTCACGAACCAGGCGGTAAGCCCCGGCCGAGTCACCCGTGGCCAATGTCGCCTGATAAACCATGTCGAGCAGGTCAAGCGAGGCATATTTTTCAAGGTAGCCGCGCAACAGGTTGAGCCCTTCCTCAGGACGACCGTCATCGCGATACGCCGTCAACAATCGTTCGGCCACCAGCGACAGGTACGCGGGGTTCTGTGACTCAATGCGCTGCCAGGTGGTAATTGCCGCGCGGCGATCACCGGTGTCCCGTTCCAGGTCGCCCAGCAACATGTTCGCGCGCACGCACATCCTGTGGTGCGCGAGCGCCGCATCCAGATGGGGACGCGCTTCGGCAGGCTTGGACTGCATCAGCGCGCGCGCCGCCATTTCACAGCAGAAGTTGGCAATTTCCTTCTGATAGGAACGGCCACTCAGGGTTTCCAGTTTCTCAGCTATGCCGATGGCCTTGTGCCAGTCCTTTTCCTGCTCGTAGATTTCCAGCAGGAAACGCAGCGCAGCTTCGGCATGCGCCGTGTTTTCGAGTTTAAGGAACAACTCTTCGGCTCGATCGAGCAAGCCGGCCTTGAGGTAATCCTGGGCAAGCTCAAGCAATGCCTGCAGCTTCTGATCTTGCGCAAGATCCTCGCGTTCAGCCAGATTCTGGTGCATGCGGATCGCACGTTCGACTTCGCCGCGACGCCGGAAAAGGCTGCCCAGCGCGAAGTGCAGCTCGATGGTTTGCGGATTGACGCGGGCAACCTCGATGAATGCTTCAATCGCCTTGTCCGGCTGTTCGTTCAATAGAAAATTCAGGCCTTTGAAATAAGAGGCCGGCAACAGACGGGATTCCGAAACGATCTGCCGGATATCGACGCGCGCGGCCAGCCAGCCAAGCGCAAAAAAAAGCGGCAATGCAAGCAGCCACCAGAGTTCAATATCCATCGTTTCAGTTTGTCACAGCAGATCGGTCGGTGGAATAAGAGGCGCATCCGGTGATTGCTGGACGCGAAGTTCGCGTTTCAGCGCAGCCACCTGACGGCGCAACCGCAGCGTATGGAACAGGCCGACGAGGAGTCCGACCAACGCCCCCAGGCACACGGCGACCAGCAGCACCAGCGGCGCCTGCCACTGGTAACCGAGGTAATAACGTACGGTCACCGGATCCGTGTTCACAAGCGCAAACGACAGGATCAGCAGGAAAAGTGCAGCCTTGATAATCCACATGAGGTAGTACATGGCCAGCCGAGAATATCACGCTAGCCCCCTGCGCACGAATCCGCGGGGCATAAAAAAGCGGCATGACCGCAAGGTCATGCCGCTTGAGGGAACGATGCCTGATCGCTCTCTATTTCTTGACGTCGACGCGTTCGCGCAGTTCCTTGCCTGCCTTGAAATGCGGCACGTATTTCGCAGGAACCTGCACGCGCTCACCGGACTTTGGATTGCGCCCGGTACGCGGCGGTCGGTAGTTGAGCCCAAAACTGCCAAAACCCCGAATTTCGATGCGCTGACCCTGCGACAGGCTCTTGCCCATCGCATCCAGAATCATCTTCACTGCCAGTTCGGCGTCCTTGGCCACAAGCTGCGGATAACGTGCCGCCAGTTTCGCGATCAACTCCGACTTGGTCATGATGCTCCCTTATTGTTGAGTATTGGCTGTATCCATCTTGGCCTTAAGCAAAGCGCCAAGGTTGGTCGTGCCCGTGCTCGCCTGTTTGTCCGATGCCAGTTTTTGCATGGCTTCGGTATCTTCTGCAAGGTCTTTGGCCTTGATTGACAGGTTGATCGTGCGATTTTTGCGGTCGACGTTGATGATCATCGCCGTGACCGAATCGCCTTCTTTGAGCTTGGTGCGGATATCTTCAACGCGGTCGCGCGAAACTTCCGAGGCGCGCAGGTAACCTTCCATGTCGCCGTCGAGGTGAATCACAGCGCCCTTGGCATCGATCGACTTGACCGTACCAGTGACAACCGAGTTCTTCTCGTGGCCGCCAACGTAGCTGGAGAACGGATCACCTTCCAGCTGCTTGACGCCCAGCGAAATGCGCTCGCGCTCGACATCAATCGACAGAACCTGGGCTTCAACTTCCTCGCCCTTCTTGTAATTGCGCACAGCTTCTTCGCCGGCTTCGTTCCATGAAAGGTCGGACAGGTGAACCAGACCGTCGATACCGCCGGTCAGGCCGATGAAGATGCCGAAGTCGGTGATCGACTTGATCTGGCCCTTCACTTTGTCGCCCTTCTTGCTGTTCATCGAAAACTCTTCCCACGGATTCGCCATGCACTGCTTCATGCCCAGCGAAATGCGGCGGCGGTCCTCGTCGATCTCCAGCACCATGACTTCGACTTCGTCGCCGAGCTGCACGACTTTCGAAGGGTGCACGTTCTTGTTGGTCCAGTCCATCTCGGAGACGTGCACCAGGCCTTCGATGCCCGGCTCGATCTCGACAAACGCGCCGTAGTCGGTGAGGTTCGAAACCTTGCCGAACAGGCGGGTGTTGGGGGGATAACGGCGCGACAGGCCCACCCACGGGTCTTCGCCCAGCTGCTTCATGCCCAGCGAGACGCGGTTTTTTTCCTGGTCGAACTTCAGCACTTTCGCGGTGACTTCATCGCCAACGCTCAGCATCTCGGACGGATGCTTGACGCGACGCCATGCGAGGTCGGTGATGTGCAGGAGGCCGTCGATGCCGCCCAGATCCACGAACGCGCCGTAGTCGGTGATGTTCTTGACGATGCCCTTGACCGTGACGCCTTCGCGCAGGTTCTCGAGCAGCTTCTGGCGTTCTTCGCCTTGGCTGGCTTCAAGCACGGCACGACGTGACACCACGACGTTGTTGCGCTTGCGGTCCAGCTTGATGACCTTGAACTCCATCTGTTTGTTTTCGTACGGCGTCGTGTCTTTCACGGGACGCGTATCGACCAGCGAACCCGGCAGGAAGGCACGGATACCGTTGATCATCACCGTCAGGCCGCCTTTGACCTTGCCGCTGATCATGCCGGAAACGATATTGCCCTTCTCGAGGGCATCTTCCAGCTCATGCCATGCGGCCAGACGTTTGGCCTTGTCACGCGACAGGCGGGTTTCGCCGTAGCCGTCTTCGAGGGACTCGATGGCGACACTGACAAAGTCGCCCGGCTTGACTTCGATTTCGCCACGATCGTTGTAGAACTCTTCTGCAGCGACGTAGCTTTCGGATTTGAGGCCGGCATTGACCACAACAAAATTGTCATCAACGCGGACAACTTCGGCGGTGATCACTTCGCCGATGCGCATTTCTTTGAGGGTCAGACTCTCTTCAAAGAGCGCGGCAAAGCTTTCGGTAACGGCGGCTTGGGGGGTTGGTTTCATTATTGGAATCAGCAGGTTATCACACCCGTTACAGAAACGGGAGTGGGTTGAACAAACCACAGGTTTTGGTGACCTGTGGCGCCGGGTAACGCGTATTTAGTGCTTTTTTTGCTGCTCTTGATACAACTGCAGGACCTTCGCCACGACCGCTTCCACCGGAATGCCGGTGGTATCGAATTCAATGGCATCAGAACACTTCAACAGGGGGGCCGTGGCGCGGATGCTATCGCGATAATCGCGGTCTCGGATGTCCTGCAAAAGGGCGCTCATACTAGCATCGACTTCCTTTGTGATCAACTGCTTATAGCGTCTTTGAGCCCGCTCTTCGGGCGTTGCAGTCAGGTAAATTTTCAGGCCGGCATCCGGGAATACCACTGACCCCATGTCGCGCCCATCCGCGACCAGACCCGGCATCTGGCGAAAGCCCCTCTGCAAAGTCATCAACGCAGCGCGCACGCCGGGCAAGGTCGCGACCCGTGATGCCGCAGCGCCCGCAACTTCACCACGGATCAAATTCGATACCTCCCGACCATCGACCCGGATCTCTTCCCCATTAAAATTTATGTTTAAATTCAATGATATACGAGAAACATCTGCGTCATCATCGAGATTTACGCCACGCTCGCCTGCAACCAATCCGACAATCCGGTACAAGGCGCCGCTGTCGAGATAATGAAAACCGAGGCGCTTGGCAACAGCAGCAGCAATGGTCCCTTTGCCCGACGCCGAGGGTCCGTCGATGGCAATCACTGGAATGACGGGGCTCAACTTTATGCTGCCGTCACGTCGGCAAGAACCCGGAAATAGTCCGGGAAGGTTTTGGCAACGCAGGCCGGATCATTGATCCGCACCGGAACACCGCCCAGTGCCGCCAGCGAAAAACACATGGCCATCCGGTGATCGTCGTAGGTATCAATGGTGGCCGGCTGCCATTGCCCGGGGGGAGTGACCTTCAGGTAATCGCCACCCTCCTCAATGCCAGCGCCCAACTTGGCCAACTCTTTGGCCATCGCTGCAATACGATCGGTTTCCTTGACCCGCCAGCTGCCGATGTTGCGCAAAGTGGTGGTGCCGTCGGCAAACAATGCCACCATTGCCAAAGTCATTGCCGCATCAGGAATATGGTTGCAATCAAGCTCAACCGCGCGCAGCCGGCCGATTTGACGCGCCTCATCTCCTGCAGACGCCTCGATCCAGTTGTCACCCATGCTGATAACTGCGCCCATCTGCACCAGCGCATCGGCAAAACGCACATCACCCTGGGTGCTGTTGCGACCCACGCCCTGAACCCGCACCGGGCCGCCGCCGCTCAAGGCGCTGATCGCGCCTGCCGCAAGGAAATACGATGCAGAAGATGCATCGCCTTCAACATAGAGTTCACCCGGACTGACGTAACGCGCGCCTGCCGGCACGGTGAATGAACTCCAGCCATCGCGTCTCACGTTTACACCGAAGCGGCGCATCGCATTAAGCGTGATTTCGATATACGGTTTGGAAATCAGCTCACCATCGATGCGCACCACAGTCTCCACCCCCAGCAGCGGCAACGCCATCAGCAGACCGGTCAGATACTGGCTCGATACATTGCCGCGGATGCTCACCTCGCCCCTGGCATCCAGCGTCCCCGCATGAATCTCCAGCGGTGGATAACCCTCATTGCCGAGGTAATCAATTCGCGCACCGAGGGTACGCAGTGCATCGACGAGGTCAGCGATCGGCCGTTCATGCATGCGCGCGACGCCATCCACACGATACTCACCCTCACAAAAAGCAAGGGCTGCAGTCAACGTACGCACAGCGGTCCCGGCGTTACCCAGAAACAGCTCGGCTTTTTTCACCGGAAACGGACCGCCTGCGCCTTCGATCTCGACCGTCAGCGCTCCAGCCGGTTTGCTCCTGATGCCGAGCACGCCCAGTGCCGCCAGCATGTACCGGGTGTCATCGGATTCCAAGACTTCGCGCAGTGTGGTCGTATTCTGCGCCAGCGCCGCCAGCAGCAGCATGCGGTTGGTAATGCTTTTGGATCCCGGCAGCAGCACAGTGCCACGCACTGCGCGGATCGGCTGCAGGTCCAGAAATTCAGGCTTCGCCGGATTCATCAGGCAGGTCTACTTGCACACGCTCATTTGCGCTTCACCAGCCAGCGCGCCCTTGCCTGCTGCGCCGCACTGAACATCGCCTCCAGCGCATCGCCATCACCTGCAGCCAGAGATGCACGCGCCGCTTCGAGTTCGCTGATATATCCATCGAGGAGCGGTACCAGCGCGCCGCGGTTGGCGACGCAGATGTCGCGCCACATTTCCGGAGAACTGCCGGCAATGCGCACGGTGTCGCGCAGGCCGCCGCCGGAAAAACCCAGCAAACGCTTCGCGTCGCGCCGCTGCGCCAGCAGATTGACCAGCGCGAATACCACAACATGCGGCAAATGACTGACCGCACCGAAGATCTCATCGTGTTCCGCTGCATCGAGCCGCACAATATTTGCGCCGCAGGCCGCCCATGCCGAACGCACCAGCCGCACCGCCGCCGCTTTGGTCTCTTTTTGCGGCAACAGAATCAGGTTGCGGTCACGGAAAAGCTCGGGAAACGCCGCCGCTGCACCGCTGTTTTCGGTACCGGCAATGGGATGTGCAGGAACAAACATCGGAAAATGGGCACCGAGGTGTTTGCGCGCCGCCTTGATCACATCCTGCTTGGTACTGCCGGCGTCAGTCACCACGGTATAAGGCGACAGGAAAGGCGCAATACGCGCGAAAATTCCCGGCATCTGCCCTACCGGCGCCCCGATCAGCACAAGGTCAGCTCCTGCAACGGCATGAGTCGCATCGGTTTCAGCCTTGTCGATCACACCCAGGCGCAGCGCATCCTTCAGATTTTTACGGCTGCGTCCGACACCAACCACCTGCCTGACCATCCGGGCTTTTTTCAACGCCAGCGCGAACGATCCACCGATCAGACCTACACCGATGACCACCAGTTTATTGATACGGGGTTTTGTTGCCATGAAATACCCTGGAGCCACCGCTCAGGCGGCCAGCGCCTGCCGCAGCGCGTCGAGGAAGCGTACGTTCTCGGACTCCAGTCCGATTGACACGCGCAGATGGTCGGGCATTCCGTAGGCGGCAATCGGCCGCACGATGACGCCAGCTCGCAGCAGCTTCTGAAAGATTTCCGCAGCCCGCTCAACCTTGAAGGTCACGAAATTGCCATAAGACGGAATGTGCTCCAGGCCTTGTTGCGTCAAACCGGCCACGATCTGATCCATGCCGCGGCAATTCAGCTCATAACTGTCACGGATGAACTTTTCGTCATCAATCGCAGCGGCAGCAGCGGCCAAAGACAGGCTGTTGACGTTAAAAGGTTGGCGCACGCGGTTCATCAGATCGGCCACACCGGGTGAAGACACGGCATACCCGACGCGCAAGCCGGCAAGCCCGTACACTTTTGAAAAAGTACGGGTGATCACCAGATTGGAAAACTTCTTCAGCCAGGCCATGCTGTCATAGCGATGCTCGGGCCGCAGATATTCGGTATAAGCTTCATCCAGCACTACCAGCACATCGCGGGAGACTCCGCCAATAAATGATTCCAGCGCGGCGCCCGGTACGAAAGTACCCGTGGGATTGTTCGGGTTCGCGATGAATACAATACGTGTATCTGCACGAATAGCGCGCGCCATGGCGTCGAGGTCATGACCGAAGTTTTTCGCCGGCACCGCGATGCCCTGCGCGCCGATCGCCTGCACCGCCAGCGGATAAACCGCAAACGCATGCTGTGAATAAACTGCGGAAAGTCCCGGTGCCAGGAAAGCACGGGCAGCAAGTTCCAACACATCGTTGGACCCGTTACCGAGCACAATGCCGTCCATGGCGATGCCGAAATGCCCAGAAAGCGCCTGCTTCAGTTCAAACCCGTTACCGTCGGGATAACGCGCCAACCCGTCGAGCAAAGCGCGCATCGCCTGCCCCGCCCTTGGGCTGACACCCAGCGGATTTTCGTTGGAGGCCAGCTTGACGATGCCCGACTCGGCCATTCCAAGTTCTCGAGCCAGTTCGGATGTCGGCTTGCCTGGTTGATACGGCGCTATGGCGCGGATATATCCCGGCGCGAGATCACAGACACTCATGATATTTATTTAATAAAAACAATTACTTAAGTTTAACCCGCAACGGGGTAAGAACCCAGCACTTTGAGAAAGGCCGCTTTGCGACCCAGCGCCGCCAGTGCCCGGGCCACCTTGGGATCGAGTTGATGGCCCTCAATATCGATGTAAAACACATATTCCCAACGGCCGGTGCGAGCCGGGCGGGATTCGAGCCGGGTCATGCTCACGCCGTGTTTTGCCAGCGGGGTCAGCAAGTCGTGAATGGCGCCAGGTACATTGCGCGTGGACAGGATCAGCGAGGTCTTGTCACGACCCGATGGCGCCGCCTCTTCGGCGCCGATCACTGCGAAGCGCGTGGTGTTCTTCGGATCGTCTTCAATATTCCGGGTAAGCAACTTCAACCCGTATAACGCAGCCGCGGTGCTGCTCGCTATTGCCGCCGCCCGCTTATCCTTGCCGGCCATCCGCGCAGCCTCGGCGTTGCTGACGACGGCGACCCGCTCCGCATCCGGCAGATGCCGTGACAGCCATTGCTGGCACTGTGCCAGGCTTTGAGTGTGTGAATACACGGTGCGGATGGCGCTGCGGCTGCGTGCGTTGCTCATCAGGCACTGGCGCACCGGCAGATTCACTTCGCCACAGATGCGTGCCGAGGTGTTCAGCAGCAGATCCAGCGTGCGGCCAACGGCACCTTCGGTGGAATTCTCTACGGGAACAACCCCATAAGCCGATGTTCCGGTTTCGACCGCACGAAACACTTCATCAATGCTGGCCATCGGCTTGCCACCGGTAGACGAGCCAAAATGCTTGACCACCGCTTCCTGGCTGAACGTACCTTCGGGGCCCAGATAGGCTACTGCCAACTGGTCTTCCAGCGCACGGCACGCCGACATGATTTCGGTAAAAAGGCGCGACAACGCAGCGCCGGACAACGGCCCCTTGTTCAGTTCACGCACCCGGCGCAGCACTTGCGCCTCACGCTCGGGCTTGTAGGCTGCGACATTGCCTTTGGCATGCCAGGCCTTTTTTGCCAGTCCGGCGCGCTCTGAAAGCAGTTGCACAAGACGGGTGTCGAGGGCGTCGATCTTGCTGCGGATATCACTCAGTGAATGAACCATGGGCGGACACGCGTTGTGGTCAGTATCGGGTTCAGTGTGCCGGGAGATATCTTACGGCCAGTACGCCGCTTATGGCCGACAATTCGGCAATCAGCGAATCCGGCACCGCGCTGTCGACATCGACCAGCGTGTAGGCCATGTCGCCGCGCGATTTGTTCAGCATGTTATGGATGTTCAGCCCGGCCTTCGCCATCGCGGTGGAAATCTGCCCGACCATGTTCGGCACGTTGGCATTGGCAATGGCGACACGGAAATTCGATTCACGCGCCATTACGGCATCGGCAAAATTCACGGCATTGCGGATGGTCCCGTTCTCGAGAAAATCGCGCACCTGGTCGGCCACCATCACCGCACAATTGTCTTCCGCCTCCCGGGTGGAGGCGCCAAGGTGCGGCAAGGCCACCACCTGCGGATGTCCGGACAGTTTCTCCGACGGAAAGTCACAGACATAAGCACGCATTTTTTTGGCCGCCAGCGCTTCAACCACAGCCCCGTCATCAACAATCCCGTCGCGCGAAAAATTGAGCAGCACGGCGCCCTTGCGCAGCAACTGCATGCGCTCGGCGCTGATGAGATTGCGTGTGGCATTGACCAGCGGCACATGCAGCGTAATGAAGTCCGAGGCCTTCAGCACCTCTTCGATCGAATGCGCCTTGCGTACCTGTGAAGGCAGGCTCCAGGCGGCATCAACGGTGATTTCCGGGTCATATCCCAGTACATCCATGCCCAGCTTGATCGCCGCATCGGCAACGAGGCTGCCGATCTTGCCCAATCCGATCACACCGAGCGTACGTCCGGGCAATTCGATGCCGGCAAAATGCTTTTTGCCGTCTTCGACCTGTTTGTGCAATGAATGGTCATCGCCTTTGAGTCCATCGACAAACCGTACGGCGGGCACCAGATTGCGTGCCGAAATCAGCAAGGCGGCAATAACCAGTTCCTTGACGGCATTGGCGTTGGCCCCCGGCGCATTGAATACCGGCGCGCCACGCTGGTTCATCTTGTCGACGGGAATGTTGTTGGTCCCTGCACCCGCACGGCCGATCGCTTTGACGCTCGCCGGTATATCCATCTTGTGCATGTCATGGGAACGCACGAGGATGCCGTCCGGGGCCGTAATTTCAGAACCCACGCTGTAACGGTCTTTCGGAAAACGCTGCAGGCCTACCGCGGCAATTGCATTAAGAGTCAGTATCTTCAGCGGTGTTTGCATGTTCAAATATTCAGCCATTCTTGCGTTCAAATTCGCGCATGAAGGTGACCAGCGTCTGCACGCCTTCAACCGGCATCGCGTTGTAGATCGATGCACGCATGCCGCCGACCGAACGGTGACCCTTGAGCTGCGTGAGCCCAGCGGCTTCGGTCTCCTGAATGAAGGCCTTGTCGAGATCGGCATTGCGCAAAGTGAACGGGATGTTCATCAGCGAGCGGTCATCTTTCGCCACGGGTGAAAGATAGAACTCGGTCTGATCGAGGTAATCGTAGAGCATCGCGGCCTTGGCGCGGTTGATCTGCTCCATCTTGGTCAGCCCCCCCTGCTTTTTCAGCCACTGGAACACCAGACCGGCCACATAAATGCCATAAGTGGCCGGAGTATTCGACATCGAATCGTTATCCGCCTGCACCTTGTAATCAAACACGGTTGGGGTGATCGGCAGCGCCTGCCCGAGCAGGTCATCGCGCACGATGACGATGGTCACGCCCGCCGGCCCGATGTTTTTCTGCGCACCGGCGTAAATCAGGCCGTAACGCGAGACATCCATCGGCCGCGACAGGATATGCGATGACATGTCGGCAACCAGTGGGACATCGCCGGTATCCGGCACCCAGTGAAACTCGACACCACCAATGGTTTCGTTGGTCGTGATATGCACGTACGCCGCATCCGGATCGAGTTTCCATTCGGATTGCTTGGGTGCCCGAGTGAAGTTATCGGCCTCGGAACTCGCCGCGACATTGACCTTGCAATACTTCTTCGCGTCACTGATGGCTTTTTTCGACCACTGCCCGGTATTGACGTAATCGGCCTTGGTCTTGCCACGCAACAGATTCATCGGCACCACGGCAAATTGCGCCGATGCGCCACCCTGCAGAAAAAGCACCTTGTAGTTCTCGGGGATGCCCATCAGTTCGCGCAGGTCAGCTTCGGCCCGGGCATGGATTGCGATGAATTCCTTGCCGCGATGACTCATTTCCATAACCGACATGCCACTGCCATGCCAGTCGAGCATTTCCGCCGCTGCCTGCTGCAACACCGTTTCCGGCAACACTGCCGGACCCGCGCTGAAATTGAATATCCGTGCCATATTTTGAGAATTGCGCTTTAAGAATTGTGCATTGAGGTTAAGTGCCGTTAGGTGAGGAAGCGGGATTTTAAAACCTCAATCCGCGATCCCCGATTCCTTCATGTCACTCTTCTTCTTCGTCGGTCTCGACAACGGCTTCCATGCCGACCAGTTTTTCACCCTCGTCGAGATTGATCAGGCGCACACCCTGGGTTGAGCGACCCTGCTCACGGACTTCCTTGATGCGTGTGCGGATCAGAACGCCGCCGGTGGTGATCAGCATGATCTCGTCTTCCTTGGTCACCAGCTGGGCACCAATCAACTTGCCGTTCCGGTCGCTGGCCTGGATGGCGATCATCCCCTGCGTGCCGCGGCCATGTCGGGTGTATTCCGTGACCGGAGTACGTTTGCCGTAACCGTTTTCGGTCGCGGTCAGCACGGACTTCTCCTCGTCGCTGGCGGTCAAAAGAGATATAACTCTTTGTTTTCCCTGAAGTTTCATGCCGCGAACACCTGCGGCAGCACGCCCCATGACACGCACTTCGGTTTCACTGAAGCGCACCGCCTTGCCGGCGTCAGAGAACAGCATGACGTCCTGCTTGCCATCGGTAATGGCCACACCAATCAGGAAGTCACCGTCATCGAGGTTGACTGCAATGATGCCCTTGGCCATCGGCCGCGAGAACGCCGATAACGCGGTTTTCTTCACAGTGCCGGTCGACGTAGCCATGAACACAAAATGGTTGTCGTCGAACTCTTTGACCGGCAGGATTGCCGTGATTTTCTCGTGTTCCATCAGCGGCACGAGGTTGACTATGGGTTTGCCCCTTGAAGCACGGCTGCCCACCGGCACTGCATAAACCTTGATCCAGTAGACCCGACCACGATTGGAGAAACACAGAATGTAATCGTGGGTGTTGGCGATGAACAATTTCTCGACGAAATCGTCATCCTTGGTCGTGGTCGCCTGCTTGCCGCGGCCGCCGCGCTTCTGGGCGCGGTAATCCGCCACCGGCTGCGACTTCATGTAGCCGCCGTGTGACAAGGTCACCACCACGTCTTCAGGCTGGATCAGGTCTTCCGTACTCAGGTCCTGGGTATTGATGACAATCTCGCTGCGTCGCTCGTCAGCGTAAAGCTTGCGAACGTCAACAAGTTCCTGTGAAATGATTTTGGTCACGCGCGCGGGTTTATCGAGGATGTCGAGCAGATCGGTGATCTTGTCCATCATTTCACGATATTCAGCAACGATCTTGTCCTGCTCCAGTGCAGTCAGGCGCTGCAGGCGCAATTCAAGAATCTGCTGGGCCTGCGCGTCGGACAGCCGGTACCCCTTCTTCTGCAAGCCAAACTCGGCAGACAGGCCATCAGGACGGTAAGAAGTGCCCTCTTCGGCGCGCGACAGCAGATCTTCAACCAGTTTCGAGCGCCAGAAACGCGCCATCAGTTCGACTTTCGCGTCAGCCGGGGTCGGCGCCGCCTTGATCAGTGCAATGATCTCGTCGACATTCGACAACGCAACAGCCAGACCCTCAAGCAGATGGCCGCGCTCCCGCGCCTTGCGCAGTTCAAATACCGTGCGGCGCGTCACCACTTCGCGACGGTGGCGCAGGAACGCTTCGAGGAATTGTTTCAGGTTCAGCACGCGCGGCTGGCCATCAACCAGCGCCACCATGTTCATGCCGAAACTGTCCTGCATCTGCGTGTCTTTCCACAGATTGTTCAGGACAATTTCAGGCACCTCGCCACGCTTGAGTTCGATGACCGCGCGCATGCCCGACTTGTCGGACTCATCGCGGATGTCGGAAATGCCTTCGAGCTTTTTCTCGCGAACCAATTCGCCGATTTTCATCAGCAGGTTGGCCTTGTTGACCTGATAGGGCAACTCGTCGATGACGATGGAAACGCGACCACCCTTTTCAGCTTCCTCGAAATGGGTGCGCGCACGCATGATGACGCGGCCGCGGCCGGTACGGTAGCCATCGCGCACACCGGATACGCCGTAGATGATGCCTGCTGTCGGAAAATCCGGCGCCGGCACGATTTCGATCAATTCATCAATACTTATTTCAGGGTTCTTCAGCAGCGCCTGGCAGGCATCCACAACTTCGCCGAGATTGTGCGGCGGAATATTCGTCGCCATGCCCACGGCAATGCCCGAAGAGCCATTGACCAAAAGGTTCGGAACCTTGGTTGGGAGCGTAACCGGTTCTTTTTCCTTGCCGTCATAGTTATCGACAAAATCGACCGTTTCCATGTCGATGTCGGCCAGCATGTCGGAGGTAATCTTCTCCATCCGGCACTCGGTATAACGATAGGCTGCAGCCGAATCGCCATCGACCGAGCCGAAGTTGCCCTGGCCGTCGATCAGCATGTAGCGCATCGAGAAATCCTGCGCCATCCGCACCAGCGCCTCGTAGGTCGCGCTGTCGCCATGGGGATGGTATTTACCCAGAACGTCGCCCACCACCCTTGCACATTTCACGTAGGGGCGATTCCACACCGTGTTTGACTCGTGCATCGCGAACAGGATTCGGCGATGTACCGGTTTTAGACCGTCTCGCACATCGGGCAGCGCTCTACCGACAATGACGCTCATTGCATAATCGAGATACGAGCGCCGCATCTCGTCTTCAAGGCTGATGGGCAGGGTTTCTTTGGCGAATTGTTCCATGGAATCCGGGTTGTTGATTGGCACCGGGCCGGGCGATTTGCCGAGCCACCGATGCGGTTGTTACAAAGCGTGGAATTCTAACATGCGAGCATGCCTCACACACCACGTGAACACCCTCTCGTTCATGGCATCAGGCACTTCCAATGGCACCCAATGGCACGTCCGGAGGCGGCTATTACACACGGACCTTTCAAGCCCTTCAGAGCGACATATTCGTCAGGCTTGTCAGGCCAAATGCAGATGGGTAACCTGAACGAGGCAACCTCTTCATCAAAGCCTGAAGACGCCACGGAATATCCAGCACTGATCGGGTTAAGCCGCTCGTCAGGCCATGTATACCCAGATCGACTTTTTGGCGTCCTTTTTGGCATCAAAACCCCGCCTTTTTTGCGTTCCACAAAGTGAAATCGCCATCGCACAAAGTGATGCTTTTGAGCAACACTCGCTATGCTTTTTTTTTTGGAATCATGTTACTATCGGTTTCAAGGTTTACTCGGATATCAGGGATGTGGTATCTAGTGGCCTTCGGGGAGATTCATTTTTGTTTACCCGGGTAACCGGCACATCCCTACCTTTTTCGCAAAACAGGAGGATTAAAAACATGCGTTCAGCTCTTAAGTTCACCATTCTCGCGGCGGCGTTCGTTCCGGCGCTGGCGTTCGCGCAAGCCAAAGACGGCTACGTGACTGATACCGCTGGCGGTGTAGTCAAAGCTCCTGGCGCTGGCGTTTGCGTACGCACCAGCCAATGGACTCCGGCTCTGGCCATCGCCGAGTGCGATCCGGATCTGGTGAAGAAACCGGCACCGGCCAAGGCTGCTGCCAAGCCTGCTGCCAAACCGGAAGCCAAGCCGGAAGCCAAACCGGAAGCCAAACCGAAGAAACCCCAGCCCCTGAATATCGAAGAGAAAATCGAGCTTCAAGGCATGGAATTCAACAAAGCTGACATGACTGACGATAACAAGAAGGATCTCGACAGTTTCCTCGGCGTCCTCGGCAAAGCCAACAAGCAGCGCAGTGCAGTCCGCGTCGGTGCAATCATTGTTACCGGTCACACCGATCGCATCGGCAGCATGAAATACAACATGAAGCTGTCCGAGAAGCGCGCGATCACGGTCAAGGACTACATCGTGTCCAAAGGCTTCGACCAGAAACTGATCTTCTGGGAAGGCAAAGGCCCGAAACAGCCGATCCCCGTGACCAAGTTCTGTGACAACAAGATGAAGCGCAAGCAACTCATCGAGTGTCTGGCACCGAACCGCCGCGTAACGGTTGAAATCGTCGGCCAAGCAACCCCGACGCCGAAACCGGAAGCCAAACCGGCCGCCAAGCCGGAAGCAAAACCGGAAACCAAGCCGGCAGCCAAGTAATAGTTAAAAGCAACATTAAAAAGCCCTGCTTCGGCAGGGCTTTTTTTTTGCACTTGACCCGTCCTGGAATAGGTTGACACTTCTGTGGAGGTGTCGAATGGGTGCTGGGGAAAAGCGAACGCAACGCGATTACACGCTGGCTTTTAAAC
>Ga0315906_10004192_pt1 | contig 18687 bp, 18 predicted proteins | sample LakEriMetagenome_4_FD_203526 | JGI IMG/M metagenome (GOLD analysis project Ga0315906, IMG submission 203526) | Freshwater fungal communities from buoy surface, Lake Erie, Ohio, United States - Buoy 2 MA122 | ecosystem: Environmental > Aquatic > Freshwater > Lake > Lake biofilm | place: USA... | reverse complement strand
TGGTGATGTGCTGGGTGCATCAGAACAGATTGCCGAGAGCTTCATACTTCTTTACTTTGTTGTGGTTCTGACTCATTCACTCTGGTTGTCATGGTTGATTTAATCAAGGCAAGATTTGATTGCGTTTTATTCGATCTGGGCAACACATTAATTAAGCAAGAAAATCCTGGGGTTCCATACGAATCACTAGCGGTGGAATTACTGTCGGGGGTTGAGCAACTGCTTAAAGAACTACATGGACAAGTAAAGCTGGGCATTGTTTCTAATACCCAGACGATTACTGCAGCAGATATCAAGAAGAAGTTAGCGACAGTAGGGATTGATCATTACTTTGATGTTGTCATCGCGACGGGTGAATTGGGGATACACAAGCCAGACCCAGCACCCATCACATCAGCAATCAAGGCGCTGGATGCAAAAGCAGAGCGCACTATTTATATAGGCGATATAGAAACGGACTTACAGGCTGCACACGCAGCTGCCGCTGCATTTGCCTACACAGGCCCAGATATCTACAAAGCGCTGCACCAATACTTGTTACACAGCGATTCAGCACTTGATCGTGCGCTTCACACACAACCAACTTTTTCACAGGCGCACGCAGATGCAGTGCAAAAAGAGTTTGATGGATTGGCAAAGCCAGTTGGGTCGCTCGGCAAACTAGAAAAAGTTGCAGCGCAAATTGCTGGTATTACTCATTCACACACACCGACGGTTGACCCTGCTGCCATTGCTGTCTTTGGTGGTGATCACGGAATTGCTGCCGATGACTCTGTAACTCCCTGGCCACAAGCGATTACGGGGATGATGCTAGAAGTAATGGGAGATAACAAAGCCGCTGTCTCTGTTCTGGCAGATGTTGGTGACGTGTACTGCCAATACATAAATGTTGGTGCGGTGATTGACTCCAAGTCACGCGCTGTGCGAAATGAAAGAGTGAAGAGCGGAACGCAAGATATTCGCAACCAGACAGCAATGACGCGAGAAGAAACGGTTGCTGCGATGAATATTGGCGCACAGACTGCAGAAAGATTAATTGCTGGTGGGTCGCGTTCTCTTTGCACCGGGGAAGTTGGTATCGGCAACACAACCCCTTCTGCTGCGCTGATAGCGCACTTTGCAAAAGCAAGTGCGCAAGAAGTCACAGGTCGTGGATCAGGAATTGATGATGAAACGTATGCACGCAAAGTTGAAATAGTTGAACAACTGATTGCCAAAACAAAACCCACAACAGATCCAATTGATGTGCTTGCACAAATTAGTGGATTAGAAATAGCAGCACTGACTGGTTACATATTGCGAGCTACTTCGCTGCAAGTACCAGTTTTATTAGATGGTGTCATCACACTTGCTGCAGCAACTGTTGTGAATGCAATCAAGCCCAGTACAACTGCGTTTCTTATTGCAGCGCATTGTTCTTCCGAACCAGGTTCAAAAATTGCACTAAAACACCTCGGATTAAACCCGCTTCTTGATTTAGATTTACGACTTGGCGAAGGCACTGGTGCGCTCTTAGCTATTCCTATTATTAGATCCGCCTGCCAGGCACTTTCTCGGATGGCTCGTATCTCTGATCTGCTCTAGGTCTCCTCTTTATTCACAGAGGATTACTAACCAATTCACCCTTGCGCCCCTTTAAAAACAAGGGTTTCTTGCTATCCTTTCGCTATTCCTATGGAGGTATTTATGCTTCGCAAGATCGTTATCGCTTCAACTCTTGGCCTATTTCTAGCCACTTCTGTTGTAACCCCAGCCTCAGCTGCAACCATCAAGACTGGTTCTTCATGCACAAAAGCTGGCACAACAAAGAAGGTTGGCTCAAAGACCTACGTCTGTGGCAAGAACCCAATCGTCACACCAACTAAGAACACATACATGCTCAAGGCATGCCGCGACACAAACGCTCTCTATGTGACCGTTAAGTCCGCATACGATGACATGCTCGAGCAAGCAAATATCTTTGGATATAAGACTCTGACTGATCTTGGTAACGCTCTAGGCGGACAAGAGAAGATTGATCTAGACAACTTGGATAAAACCATTGTTGATACCCAGGCTCTCTTGGCAAAGCAGTGTAAAAAAGGCGCATAAGCGCATATAAGTAGTATCAAAAGGCGGTTTTCCACACAGGGAAGCCGCCTTTTGGCTTGCTTGCGCAGGATTTGCGCTCGGGCAGGGTAAAATTTAGGCCTGGAGTAACCCCGCTCCCTTGACGAAATGTCCGTTTTGTCCAACCTCCGCTACATTCAGGGCGCGGTTGCGTAGTAGCAGATAGAGGCAGCGACGGCTGACTCTGTAATACAAAACCGGTTAAGGAAATCCAAGTGGCTATTAAGAAGAAGGCTCAAGTGCAAGGACCACGTGTGTGGACCGTTGCTGAGCTCGGTGCTTTCTACACAGAGCACCGTTCAGAGCTTCTTGCCCACGCTAATCGCGTACTAAAGGATTCCGCTAAGGCTGAAGAAATCACGCAAGATGCGCTTATCAAGTTTATGTTGGCCGCTCCAGAACTTGAGTCAACAGATCACGCGCTTTCATATCTTCACCGCACAATTGAAAATCTTTGCATTGATCTTTTCCGTCTTGAAGGACGTCGACCAAACCTGGTAGTTCTAGATGATGCCACTGCAGAGGTTGAGGCTGCATGGCAAGTAGATGGCGATCACTCATCTGCTATCTCAGCTGCAGAAGATGCAGCGATTATTCGTCAAGCACTTGCGATGCTATCCCCAGCAGAGCGCGCAGCGCTTGTCATGTGGGAGATGGAAGGTCGTTCAACTTCTGAGATCGCATCAGAGCTTGGAATCAAAGAATCTGCAGTTCGTCACACAGTCTCACGCGCTCGTGCTTCTCTTCGTCGTGTTCTCAGTGAACTTGTTATTGATGAAGAGCGCGGTTTAACAGCACTCGACATGCTCTCTACCTCTTATAAGAAGGCAGCAGAGATTGCGCAGAAATCATCCAAGGTTGCGCTCTCACTCCTTCTAGTTGTCACCGCATTCCTTGGCTTTAACTCACTGACCGGCAATGAAGGAAACGTACAAGTTTCAGATCTTGCAATCTCTACTCCAACAACTGTGACAGAAGAAGCAGTAACTCCTGCAGCACCTGTTGTTGTTGAGCAAAAACAAAAGGTTTCTAAGAAGTCATCTGACATCACTGTTGAAGAGTTCAACGACCAGATGGATATCTCAATAGCCCAACTCGAATCAGTTGCTGTCATGGCTCAGACCATGGCGATGATCCAGGCAGCGGAAGAGGGCACTAACTAACTTTCCGCTCCGGTTATGGCGCTACACGTGTTCGTCATAAAAGAAGCGGAATTAGAAGATTGAAAGATCTTCGAGCCAGATCCAGGAAATTCCTGAATCTGACTAACGAAAGGAAAAACATGTCTACAAAGACACTACGCAAGCGCATCGCGCTTGTAGCAGTAGCAACGTTGGGCGCAGGTGTTCTATCTGCTGCTCCAGCAAATGCATCAACAGGTATCTTCGTAACAGCTGGTGTTCGCGTTGTTGGAACAACAATTGTTATCCCAGCTGGATCAGCAAATGCACAAACAGCAACTATTGGAACTGGTTCACAAGTTCTTGTAACAGCAGTTGCTGGTACTAACGAAGAAGGTGTTTTCGTTGTTTCAGGTGGAACCATTACTAATACAGATGCAGCAACTGATGCAGCAAATGGTCTATCTACATCGACATCATTTGTTTATGGAAACAACACAACAACTGTGACATTCACACCAAACGTGGGTGAGTCATTGATGACTATTTACTCATACCAGACATCAGCAAAGCGCACAGCTGGAACACCAGATGCAACTCTTGCTGTAACAATCAAAACAGGCGCTGTCGGAGTTATCTCTCCTGCAGATAGCTTTGTATCTGTTGTAGCAGCTGGAACAACAGATGATCCAACAAACAACGTTGATGTTGCTACCGCAAAGACAGTAGCCGATGGAACAAATGGTCGTATCAACTTTGTTCTCAAGGATTCAAATGGTGTTGAACTTTCTTCAACAGCAGTTGTAACAACTACATCTTCTGCAGGATGTCTTGTTGGATCAACCAACTCAGTGTCTGCTTTCCTTAGTGGATCTGTGTCAACTGCATACGGAACAGCAGATGAAGTATTCGTTGCTCGCGCAGTAAGCAAGGCTCCAGCGACATGTACGCTCACAATGACTGTTAATGGTGTTGCTTTGGGAACAAAGACAATCGTTCTACAAGGTAAAGTAACTAAGCTTGAAGTTCTAGATGGTCAAGCAGGCATTTCCAATGCCTATGCTTCATCAACAGTGAACTCAGGAGTATCAGCCGATGCATTCGCATACAATGCATATGATGCTGCTGGAAACATAGCTTATTCAATTACACCTACGTTCAATGACACCCCAACAGCAGCTTTCTCCGCTACAACAAATAGCGCAGCAGCAACTGCGGCGGTTGGTTATGGATTAGGTAATATCACATGTACTGGTGCAGCACGCGGATCGGGAGAGTTCTATCTCTCATACGCAAACTCAGCTGGTGAAACAATCAAGTCACCTGTGTACAAAGCAAACTGCTTTGGTAAGGCTGTTAATTACACAGCTGCACTTGATAAAGCAGTTTACGCTCCTGGAGATATCGCAACGCTGACAATCACAGCAAAGGACGCGAGCGGTAATCCAACAAATGACTATGTTTATCTTGGCGGAACAGACGCTGCTGGTACAGGATCAACAAATCCAGTATCAATTGCAGGTTCTAACTTGACAGCTGTTACAGCTCCTACATCAGTTGACTTGTTCTCTGGTGGAAAGAAGACATACAAGTTCGTTGTTGGAACAACAGAAGGTTCATACCAGTTGTCAGTTGATCTTCCTAAGTTCAACTCAACCACTTACTCACAAACAGCTCAAACTGTTGCCTACAAAATCCAAGGCGCAGCAGGCGTATCAAATGCTGATGTTCTCAAGGCAATCGTTTCCTTGATCGCATCAATCAACAAGCAGATTGCAGCCCTTCAGAAGGCTCTTCTAAAGAAGTAATAACTTCAATAGACACTAAAGGCGGTCCCTTCGGGGGCCGCCTTTAGGCTTTTCATAGACATGCGGCGGTATATTTCACTTTATGTTTTTAGCCTTAACTCCTTTGGTTGTTGTGTCTGTTGGCTGGTTTGCACATGACCCGGTTTCTATTTTTGCCAGTACTGTTTTACTAGTCGGGGCTTTATGTGGATTGCTTTTGTATCGTGGGAATACCTGGAAGAAGATCTGGCTCCTTTGGTTTCCATTAGCGATTGTGGTCGGATACTTAATCTCAGCGGTCGTTAATGGGCAAGGTTTGGCATCACTGTACCTTGGTGGGTATCAACGTAACTTTGGTGTTGCAACCTGGTTGGCACTGGCACTTGTGTTTTTCATTGGAGCACAAGGCGAAGTGAAGTTGCGCGGGTATTTGGATTGGGTACTGCCAGGCGTATTAATTGCTGGTTTGGCTTATGGCCTCGTCCAGTTCATGGATAAGGATCCTTTGCCATGGACTAATCCGTATAAGGCTGTTTCTTTGACGCTGGGTAACCCAAACTTTGCAGGTGCATTCTTTGGAATTTTAAGCGTTGTTGGTTTCTCCCGTATTTTTACAGGAAAAGGTGTGGGTCAGAAAGTCTTTGGAGTTCTGCTATCTGGCGCAACCTTATTTATCAGCTTAAAGACTAATTCTCTGCAGTCACCGCTCTTAATTGTTGGTGGCATCGTTGTGTTTACTCTGCTTTCGAATTTGGAATCGAAGAGTGGCTTGGGTCGCGTAGCCAAGTTTTCTTCCGGTAGCGTACTAGGAGCTGCGTTCATTGGTGTTGTGGTTTTGTTTGCAGGAAGTGGAAATTGGTTTGCAACTGCGCGCGAGAAATTATTCTTTCAAGGAAGCGTGGCACAGCGTTTAGATTATTGGCGTACTGGGTTTGAGATTTGGAAAGATCATCCAATTTTTGGTGTTGGTACAGATCAGTTCCAGAGATATGCAGCGTTGTATAGAACGCCAGAGCAAGTAAAGCGTGATGGCGTTTTTGTTATTCCAGATAAGTCTCACAATGTGTTGATTGATCACTTTGCGAATGGTGGCTTGGTCGTGGGGTTGATTTGGGTTGCTTTTTTAGTTTCTGTTTTCTATATGTTGGTTAAATCCATACGAAAAAACGAAAAGGTTCAGGTACGAAGAGATTTAGCGATTCTAGGAACCATGTGGAGTACGTACGTATTACAGGCGCTGATCAGCCCAGATCAGATAGTGCTTTCATTAATTGGTTATTCGAGCGCGGGATTAATTGCTGGTATTTATCTAAAGGACGCACCAACTTTTAAAATTGACCCATTTATGGTGCGCGCTGTAACTGCTTTTACTTTGGTTTTAGTTGTGGTTATTTCAGGCAAAGCTCTTGTGGCCAATGCCGATGCTAAGAAGGTTTTAGCTGGTGAAATTACGGGCATCGAACCGATCTTGAAAGTAATCGATTCATGGCCTAACGCTAAGACAACAGAGTTAATTGGTATTCAAGAGATTAACAAGCCAAATAATTGTGAATTTGCGAATCAAATTTCTGACAGATTATTAAAATATGATGATCGAAGTGCACAAGGTTGGTACATGAAAGCTATATGTGACAACGCTGCTCAAAACTTCTCTAAAGCAGTGGAAGATATAAACAATTCTGTGCAGTTTGATCCAATCAATCCAAGCTATTTGGTTGGTAAAGCAAAGCTAGAAATCGCTGCATCACGTATTGCTGATGCGAAGGTAACGATTGCAAAAATCACAGAAGTGGATCCAAGTAACCCTGAGTTAGTGGCGCTTAATTCTTCTGTTTCAGCCATTAAGTAAGGCAGTATCCTTCTGCCTATGAAAATAGCAATCATCGGCCTGGGTTACGTAGGGCGATCAATTGCGCAAGCTGCGGTGGGTGCGGGTCACTCTGTAGTTGGTTTCGATAATAATTCTGATGTGATTTCTGCGTTAATAAGCAGTGGGGATTTCAAAGGAACAACTGATGCCGCATCAATCGGCCATGCTGAAGTAATTGTGATTGCCGTGCCAACACCACTAGATAGCGAAAGAAAACCTGATCTATCAGCGGTTCATGAAGCATGTAAAACAATAATTAAAAATGTGAAGAGCCCTGTTTTAGTGATTAATGAATCTACTTCTTACCCGGGCACACTAAGAAATGAAATCGCATCAGTGATTGAAAAAGCTTCTGGGCTAGAACATTTGTATGCATCATCGCCAGAACGTGTTGATCCGGGTAACGAGAAGTGGACACAGAAAAATACGCCGCGGTTATTAGCTGGTTTAACCGCAGAAGCAACGTCACTGGCTCACAAGTTCTATTCATCCTTCTGTGATGAAATCATTGAAGTCTCAACACCTGAAGTGGCAGAAGCTGCAAAACTATTTGAAAATACTTTTAGGCAAGTAAATATTGCTTTAGTTAATGAATTTGCTCAGATTAGCGATGCTCTAGATATTCCTACTCGTGAAGTTCTGGATGCAGCAGCAACAAAACCATTTGGGTTTATGAGTTTTCAGCCAGGTCCTGGGGTGGGCGGGCACTGCATTCCGGTGGATCCAAGTTACTTGGCCTACGTTGCAGAAAATGTTGGAGTACCAGCAGAATTCATTAAGCGCGCTAATCAAGTGAATTTAGGAATGCCCGCATACGTCGTTACTCGGGTCGCACAAGAAGTTGGTTCTTTGAAGGGCAAGAAAGTTGTTGTCATTGGTGTTTCCTATAAAGCAAATGTTTCAGATACTCGAGAAGCTCCAGCTGCTTTGGTTATTGAAGAACTTAAGAAACTCGGGGCAGAAGTTTCTTGGCACGATTCAGTTGTTGGCACGTGGAACGGGCAAAAGAGCAGTGAACTAAAAGGATTTGATGTGGCAATCGTTGTGACAAAGCATGATGTTGTGAGCGAATCAGAGATAAAGGCAAGTGCGTCTTATGTATTTGATTGCACTGGCAGCATAAAAGGCGTTGCTGGGCTTTAAGAGTTAGTGATGTGGGCTGCCACATCAGTAATGATTTGAGAAAGATTCTTCTTCGGCGCCCAACCAAGTTCTTGTTTAATCTTTGAAATATCGGGGACTCGTCGTTGCATATCTTCAAATCCAGGTGCGTACGCTTTTTCGTAAGGAATAAATTCGATTGAAGATTGTGATTTAATCTCTTTGATTACTTGATCCGCTAATTCTTTGATTGTGATTTCGCCAGTGCCACCAACGTTGTAAACCTCGTTGATTGTTTTGTCTGTGGCAAGGAGAGCAAGAAGCGCTTCGATTGCATCATCAACATGGCAGAAAACGCGAGATTGTGTGCCATCACCATAAATGTTGATTGGTTCGTTCTTAAGAGCCGAACGAACAAAACGTGGAACTACCATTCCGTAATGTGCTGATTGGCGAGGTCCAACGGTGTTGAAAAGTCTGGCTGTCGTTACTTTCAAACCTTTTTCTTGGTTAAGTGAAAATGCCATTGCTTCTTCAATCGCTTTTGCATCTGAGTAAGACCAACGAATCTTCTGCGGTGACCCAACAACTCGATCATCGGTTTCACTCAGTGGTTGCTTTGGGTTCTTGCCATAAATCTCTGATGTGCTTGCAATCAGAATTCGCTTCTTGTGATTTGCTGCTGCGTTAAGAACAACTTCGCTTCCTGCGATATTTGTGGATATTGATTCGAGTGGTGATTCAAGAATTGTGTTTACACCAAGGGCAGCTGCCATGTGAAAGACGAGATCCACATCTTTGATGGTGTCATTGATTAGATCTACATTTCTAATATCGCCATCAATAATTTCGAAGTTCTTGGTGATGTGTTTTATGTTGGCAGTTGATCCAGTAGAGAAATTATCAAGTGCAACAACTTGATCACCGCGAGCAATCAAGGCATCGGCTAAGTGCGAACCGATGAATCCGGCTCCGCCGGTGACTAGTACGCGCATGGGTGTAATCCTATTTTGCTAACTTCTTATAGAGCGATACGTGGGCCTTAATCATCTTTTCAACCGAGAACGCCTTTGTAGCGTGAGCCTTGGCTGCTTTGCCTTGAACTGTACGCAGAGCTTTGGAATTAATCAGTTTTTCAAGAGCTTTAGTTAGATCCTCTGTGCTCTTGCGGGTCACAAATCCGGTCTTGTTATTGATGACAACTTCAGAAACACCACCAACATTTGTTGCTACAACTGGTTTAGATGCGAGCTGGGCTTCAATCAGAGCAATCGGCATACCTTCATTCTCGCTAGTGGAAAGAATGATGTCTGATGCAGCAAACAACTTTGGTGCATCAGTCCACCCAAGAACTTTTGTATTGCGTGGTGCTTGAGCTTTAACTTGCTCGAGCATGTCGCCACCACCTGCAATAAGAAATTGTGCATCTGGAAATAGTTCTGCAATCTCCAGCGCACGTAAAGGATTTTTAACACCAGTCACACGTGCAATCCATCCAATTGTGATTTTTTTACGTGGTTTTGCTTTCGGGATTTTAAGTGGCTCAACACCTGGTGGAATATTTGTAAATTGTTCGGGTTGACCGATTTCTCGTTCTAGTAATTCTTTTCCAACTTGCGCACCGACTGTGACGATTGCATCTGTGCGCATGGCAAATCGGCGTTCGAAAGAAGTGATGATTAAGGACTTAAGTCCAGAGAACTCTGGATCATCAAATAAATGACCGTGGAAAGTGTGCACAAACTTAACCCGCTTGCCTGCAGCTTTGTTGATTTCTTTTGTCTTGATGCGACCGATGTAACCAGCTTTAAATGTATGAGTATGCAAAATATCTGGCTTTACTTCTTTGACCACTTCTAACAGTTCCTTAAATGCAAAGTGATCTTTGATTGGATTGATTTGACGACCGAGGGATGGAATGCGAATTACTTTAAGTTTCTTAGCAGATGGGTCTTCTTGTTCTGAACCCTGAACGAAACCTGTGGCAACAAAGGTTTCTATTTTATGCTTGGGTAATTCTTCGGCTAATCGAGTGATGTAACGAGCGGTGCCGCCAACGTTGAGACGTGCGATTACATGCAGAACGAGCATGTTTTATTGCTTTTCGTATGCAGAGACAACCTGCTCTGTTGGGCCTGACATCTTTACGACGCCGTTTTCAAGCCAAATAGCCTTCTGAGCGAGCTTTCGAACTGCATTCATATCATGTGAAACTAGAACAACCGCAGCGCCTGCATTGATTAATTTTTGCATGCGCTCACTTGATTTTGCCTGAAAATTAGCATCTCCAACGCTTAGTACTTCATCAATCAAAAGTACGTCTGCGTTTTCATCCGTTGCCGTTGCAAAAGCGAGACGAGCAATCATGCCGGATGAAAAGGTGCGAAGCGGGAAATCCATGTGATCTGTTACGCCAGCCCATTCACCAATTGCTTCTGTGCGGCTGCGAGTTTTTTCAACATCGCGCCCCATAAGAGTTGAATACAGAAGTACGTTTTCGGCGCCTGACATTTCAGGATGAAAACCTGCACCGAGTTCGATCATTGGTGCGATTGATCCTGAAATCTTTGCTGTGCCCGTTGCTGGTGGCAATACACGGGCAAGAATCTTTAAAAGCGTGGATTTACCTGCGCCATTCTTGCCGATGATCGCAATAACTTCACCTGAGTCAACAGTGAATGAGACATCCTTAAGTGCAACGTAATTTTGCACGCGAACTTTTCTTGAGATGAAATCTTTGAAAAGTTCTTTGAGCGACATCGAACGGTTTTTGAGTACGCGGTAAGTAAAACTGACGTTAGTAATCTCAATAGTTGCCATTAGAGCATCGCCACCGTTCGTGGCCAGAACTTCTTGAACATGTATGTGCCAAAGATAATTGCAAGGATTCCGGTAGCGCCCATGTAGAGCCAGTCGTTTAGTGTTGCCACAGCATTATTGGAAAAGGCCCAGCGGAAGCAGTCAAGATAACTGGTGAGAGGATTGAGTTTGACGATGCTTTGCATGCGTTCGGAGAGGATTGAGATTGGATAAAAAACAGGGGTTAAGTAGGTGAGAATCAAAAGAGTTACGCCGACGATGTTCTTTGTGTCATCAAAGCGAATAAAGAGAAGTGAGAGTGATAGGCCAAGGCCAGCGACAAGGAGTGCTAAAAAGAAGCCGACGATAATGACGAGTGGGAATGTGAGCGCAAGCGATTGGCCGGAGATGTAGACAACAATTGCGAGTGGGATAAGACCAATAAAGAAATTAACGAGACCGGCAAGGGCTACGGAGATTGGAAAGATTTGTGGTGGTACATAGATCTTTGTGAGTACGCCTGAGTTTGAGGCAATTGATTCGGCGGAAATCATTAAACCTTGATTAAAAAATGAGTTAAGGACGATTCCCGCCATTAAATACGGTGCGTATTGCTGACCATCGGGGAGTTTTCCTGCAAAGACAAAAGAGAAGACAACCCATAAGACGAAGCTGGTGAGCATTGGGTTGAGAAGGGTCCAACCAATGCCGATGACGCTGCGCTTGTATCGCAGAGTTAATTCGCGACCAACGAGAAGTCGGATTAATTGCAGGTGCTTCATAAGGGCTTAAGTGTATTGCCAGACACAGGTGGGGCTTTGCTCGCTCATGTGTAACTCACAGAAAATAGGAGTTCAATAGGGGTATGAGCAACGCGTCCACGATTAAGTATGGATCCGGTGCGGGCGTTGATTGGGCGGCGCTGATTGCAGGGTTGGGGTTGGGGCTCACCGTTGCTATGCAGGTGACGACGATGACGTATTCAGATATTTCTTCTCCGTATGCGCTGATTACTTCGTTCTCGCGGTTGTGTGCCTTGGTCGGCACTTACTTTGCGGTGCTCGGTATTTTTCTTATTGCAAGAATTCCTTTTGTTGAGCGAGGTGTGGGTCATGACAGATTGGTGACGTGGCATCGCAAGTTGGCGCCGTACTCGTTGTTTCTTATTGGCTTTCATGTGATTTTTGTTATTTTCGGATTTGCTGGACAGGATCAAATTCCTTTATACAAAGAGTTGTGGAACATGCTTACAAAGTTCTATTGGATGTGGGCTGGCCTTGGTGGATTTGTGTTGATGATCTTGGCTGGTGTGACATCGTATAAAAAAGCTAGAGCCAAGATGTCTTATGAGACATGGTGGATTATTCATATCTACACATACGCTGCGATTGCTCTTTCGTTTATGCACCAAGTGCTCAACGGTTCTATGTTCGTGGGGCATCCGCTTAATCGGTTCTTCTGGACTGCGCTGTATGTGGTGATGGGTGGATCGGTTTTGTATTGGCGTATTGGTTTGCCGTTGATGCGCTCATTGCGTCACAACATAAAAGTTGATCGCGTTGTGATTGAGGGACCTGGTGTTGTCTCCGTCATTATGCGCGGGCGTCAGTTGCACAAGCTTGCGGCGCAAGGCGGACAGTTCTTTTCTTGGCGCTTTTTAGAAAAGGGACATTTACTCGTTGCGCATCCTTATTCTCTGTCGGCTGCGCCGACTGAGCATTATGTTCGTATCACTGTGAAAGATTTAGGTGATCACTCTCGTTCACTTGCGTTGTTGCGTCCGGGCACACGAGTCTTTGTGGAAGGTCCTTACGGTGCTTTCACAGCAGGGCGTTCATCTAGTCCACACGTTGTTCTAGTTGGCGGTGGTGTGGGTATTACACCCATTAGAGCAATTATTGAAGAGTTTAAAAATGGTGTGCAGATGGATGTGATCTTTAGAGCATCTAAAGAAGAAGATTTAGTTTTGAGAGAAGAGTTAGATTATTTAGCCGCAAATTCAGATGGCACGATTCGTGTGCATTACTTGGTGGGGCCGCGTAAAAACCATCCAATGGATGCGCGGGCGCTCACGAAGTTAGTGCCTAGCTTTGCCGATGCTGATGTCTATATATGTGGGCCTACGCCGCTGGTGGAATCAGTGCGTAAAGCAGCGCAAGATGTTGGTGTCCCAAAAGATAAATTCCATGACGAAGCATTCGGATATCACACGGAGATCAAATGAAGAGAGCGCTCTTAATAGCAGGTGGCACCGTGGGTGGGTTAGGTGCGGTGTTGATGATTACTCCGCCAAATCTTTCTAAAACAACGTTGATTGCTATTGATACTCCGGCGCCAGCGCCGAGTGCAACGCCAACAAAGAGTGGTGCGACTAGTACTGCGGCGCCAACAGTTGCACCTGCAAAGCCTGTTGGTGGTGTGACTGGTTCATTTACTGGCTCGGTTGCAAATACTCGTTATGGGCCGGTGCAAGTAAAGATTACGGTTGAGAACGGAAAGATTGTTGATGCGCAAGCTGTGCAGGCGCCATCTGGCAGTAATGATCGTTATACACAAAAGGCTGTGCCTGTGTTGCGTCAGCAGACGATTGCTATCCAATCTGCGAATGTGCAGGGAGTATCAGGTGCATCCTTTACCTCATACGGTTGGTATCAATCACTTGCCTCTGCTATTTCAAAAGCTGGTCTATAAGTTTTCCTATGCGCCAGCGCCACACAATCGATGCTTGGGGCACAAAGCTTTACTTTGATTGCGAAGGTGCTGGATTTGATTCAGTTGCTGCATTCGGTGAGATAACTTCTTTTGTGGGCTTAGTTGATGATTTGTTTTCAACGTATAAGCCTGACTCTGTGGTTTCGCAGTTGCGTGATGGGCGTATGCAAATTGGGGATGCGCCCGCAGATGTGATTGAAGTTGCTAACTTGTGCGCGGTTGCTCGGGATTTAACTGATGGAGCATTTGATCCGTGGGCGGTGCCTGGTGGTTTTGATCCCAGTGGTTATGTAAAAGGGTGGGCGGCGGATAAGTGCGCAGATATTGCGCAAGAACACGGTGCACAGCATGTGCAGATCAACTTTGCAGGAGATTTAGCGTTGCGCGGTGGTTTTAATGATGGTGGCGTAATAAAGCCTTGGTCTATAGGTATTTCTAATCCGGATAACACTAAAGAAGTTGTGCACGTTGTTGAGGTTTTTGATGGTGCGATTGCGACGAGTGGTGACTACGAACGTGGGGCTCATATACATGATCCGCACACGGGCATGATTGCAATTGGAGCAAGGTCGGCCAGTGTTATTGGGCCAGATGCGGGGTTGTGTGACGCACTGGCGACTGCGCTGATGGTGGCGGGCAAAGATGGTGCGAAGTGGTTTGGGTTACCTGAGTTAGCTTCTTATTCGGCGTGGGTTGTGAATCGAAATGAAAATACAGCGTGGAGCGTTAACGACTAGCAGTGTTGAGAAGATCTACTTCTTCAGCTGTTAGTTTCACTATTTGAATTATTTCTAATAATTGTTCGACTGTGCGAGCACTTGCAATCGGTGCGCTGACTGCGGGGTTTGATCTCAGCCAGGCGAGGGCCACAGCGGAGAGAGATGCACCGTGATTTTTAGCGATGGCATCTAGCGCGTCAATTGTTGCCCAACCAGTTGGTGTCATGTATTCCTTGACTGCTTCAGCGCGAACTGATTCGACTGTGACGCCGGGGCGATATTTGCCAGAAAGAAAACCTTTTGCAAGACCGTAGAAAGGAAGTGCGGATAATCCGTTTTTAGTAACAACCGCTGCTTGCTCTGCTTCAAATGGGTTTCTGGTAATTAAGTTGTAGTGATCTTGTAGCGCGATATATGAAGCAAGGTTGTTTGCTTTGGCGGTGTCGAGCGCGTGCTGCAGACGAGCACCGGAGTGTTGGGATGCGGCGATGTAGCGGATTTTTCCAGCGGCGATGAGTTCTGTGTATTTACCGAGAGTGTCTTCGGTGGGAACTTTTAAATCATCTTCGTGAGAGTAATAAATATCTACATAATCTGTTTGCAGGCGGCGCAGCGAGTCATCCAGTGCTGCAGTGATGTTCTCAGGTGATAGTCCGCGACGTGTGGAGAGTTTTGCAACCTTTGTAGCAAGAACGATTTTGTTTCGGTTATTGCGTGCTTTCATCCATTTGCCGATGATGGTTTCTGATTCTCCGCCTGCGTTGCCTTCTTTCCATTCGGAGTACACGTCGGCGGTGTCGATGAAGTTTCCACCGGCTGCGACATAGGCATCTAGGACTGCAAAGGATTGGGCTTCATCTGCGCTCCAACCAAAGACATTTGCGCCAAGGCAGAGTGGATGAACTAAAAGATCTGTCTTTGGCAGTGTGAACATGGATACAACCTAAGGCAAGATGCTCTCATGGTCGAGACCACGGGTGGCTTTACAAGCGCGCAGCTGGCGTTAGAAGCGCAAACACTTGTGTTGCCATCGTTGTCTCATGCAGAAGCAATTGAGATTGGCGAGATCGCTGCAGGACTTGGACGAGATCGCGTTTTGCCTATTGCTGTCGAAGTTCGATTGGGCGAGTGGATTGTTTTTCATATGTCATTGCCTGGATCAAAACCAGAGAATGATTGGTGGATTGCGCGTAAAGCACGAGTTGTGATAGCAAAGGGAACATCGACGATGTTTGAAAGAGTTGCTGCCGAAGAAGCTGGTGTGAATTGGTATGAGCACAATAATTTGTCAGAAGATCTGCATGCTGTGCACGGTGGTGGAATTCCGCTAAATGTGACTGGTGTTGGGATGGCCGGGATTTTGTTGATTAGTGGATTGCCACAAGTAGAAGATCATTTGCTCGGTGTTGAAGTGATTGCCGAATATCTAGCGCGTAAAGGTGAGTTGCAATGAGTGTGTGGGTGTGTGGAGAAGTTTTGATTGACGAACTGCCAAGTGGCGCCGTTGTTGGTGGTGGACCTGCAAATACTGCAAAAGCGTTAGCGCGTTTAGGTCACGAGGTTGCGTTCATTGATGGCATCTCAACTGATGCTTATGGTGTTAAGGCACGAGCAGAGTTAGCTGCAGATGGCGTGAATTTATCTTTGGCAATGACAAGTGATTTACCAACAGCTGTTGCCGTGGTGACACTTGCTGCCGATGGTGGAGCGTCATACGTTTTTAAGTTAGATAAGACAGCGACTTTTGATTTTAACTCTTCGTGGTTGCCAGATCCTTCTCGTTACAAGCCACAGGTATTGCATATCGGAACGCTTGCTACGCTGGTGCAGCCCGGTGCTGATGTTTTATTTGATTGGGCGCTTGCGTGTGCTGACTTTGCGCCAGTTGTCTTTGATCCAAATATTCGCCCACAAGTAATGAGTGATCGAGCAAAATATGTTGCCCTGGTTGAAAAGTGGATTGGTATTTCTTCGGTTGTAAAACTAAGTGATGATGACTTTGAATGGCTGTATCCAGGAAAGAGCCCAGAAAGTATTGCGAATCAATGGTTGCAAGGCGGTGCGGCCTTAGTTGTTATGACGCGCGGGGCAGATGGATTAATTGGTTATACAAGCGATGGTGTTGTTGAAGTAGCTGGTGAAAAAGTAAATGTGGTGGACACTGTGGGAGCAGGAGATACCGTGGGCGCAATCGTTGTGCAGGGGTTAATCACTGATGGATTGCTTAACATGCGTGGTTCTGTGCTGAAAGATGTTTTGCACCGCGCCGCTGTGGCTGCTGCGATCACGTGTTCGCGTGCCGGGGCACAACCACCGTATGCTCACGAAATCCGAGAGAAACTAGGCAACTAAGTGCAGTTCATTGATGATGCAGAGTTTCAGATAAATATTGATTTAGATCAAGGTGCACGAATCTCATCTTTGATTTGGCGCGATATGCAATTCGCTGTTCCATTTCGTGGTTCCCCACTGACATACGGTTGGTATGCAATGGCGCCGTGGGCTGGGCGTGTGCGAGATGGAATTATTAAATCTCCGAGTGGGCAAGAGTTTCAATTACCAACAACTGCTTTTCCGCCACATGCAATTCATGGATATGGTTTTGAATCATCGTGGCAAGAAATTGGCCCGGGTCGTTCGATGTTGCACTTACCAAAACCATATGGCGGAGCAACTGTGGAACAAACGATTGAAGTGCTAGATGATGCAATTCGTTGGTCACTTGAATACGACCCAGGTGAGTGTGACTTGCCTGCATGGATGGGATTTCATCCGTGGTTTGTGCGCGATTTAGATCGTGGCGGAAGCGCCGAAATTGAATTTAGTGCAGCAAAGATGTTGCAGCGCGATTCAGATGGATTGCCTGATGGGCAGATTATTTCGCCAACTGCACAACCGTGGGATGACGCTTTTACAGAAGTGCGCGGAACACCGAGTGTTGTATGGGAAGACGTTGCGCGAATTAGTATCGAATCAGATGCACCCTGGTGGGTTGTTTACACAGAAGATTCAGATGGTGTGTGTATTGAGCCACAGACCGCACCTCCTGATGCGCAGAACTTAGGTATTACGGGCGAGCACTACATTGAAGCGTTATTTGTTTTCGAAGAAGAATAAGTAGGATATTCAAATGATTGATCGCGCACATCTAGCAAAGTTGATGAAAAAAGAAGAGCAGCGTTATTCGCCCAAGCTAAGAAGTCCATGCCTGGCGGCGTGCCAATGTCTTGGATGACAAAGTGGCCGGGTGCGTATCCACTCTTTGTTAAGAGCGCTAAAGGTGCGCACTTTAAAGATGTTGATGGCAATTCATATATTGATTTTTGTTTAGGTGATACCGGTTCGATGACAGGCCACTCACCAGCTGCAACAGTTGAAGCAATCAAGAAACAACTGAGCTCTGGTCTGACTGCGATGTTGCCAACAGAGGATGCGCTGGCAGTGAGTGAAGATCTGTCTGCTCGCTTTGGTTTGCCGATGTGGCAATTTACTGTGTCGGCAACTGATGCGAACCGTCACTCAATTCGTTATTGCCGACTTGTAACAGGAAAGCAAAAAATTATTGTGATCGATAAGTGCTATCACGGCTCAGTTGATGAAACATTTGCAACTCTGGATTCTCGTGGCAAAACAGTTAAGCGCGAAGGAAATATTGGTGCGCCAGTTGATTTGTCTGAGACAACGCGCGTTGTTGAATTTAATAACTTAGCTGCAATGGAGAAGGCGCTTAAGAAAGGCGATGTTGCAGCGATTTTGATGGAACCTGCAATGACAAATATTGGAATTGTGTTGCCGGAAAAGGGATACCTAGAAGGCGTTGGCGCACTTGCTAAGAAATATGGCGCTGTGTGGATTATTGATGAGACGCACACTATTTCTGTCGGCCCTGGTGGAATGACGAAGAAGTACAAGTTAAAGCCAGATATGTTGACCATTGGTAAAGCAATTGCAGGTGGATTGCCAACTGGAACATTTGGAATGACTAAAGCAATTGCAGATCAGATTGCTGCAAAGGTAAAGCGCGAAATTGTTGATACTGGTGGAATTGGTTCGACGTTGGCGGGCAATGCATTATCTGCTGCTGCAATGCGTGTAACGCTTAAGAGTGTTCTCAATGAGAAGAATTTTAAGAAGATGATTGCACTGGGCACACGTTGGTCAGATGGTGTGGATGCTGCGATTAAAGAGTTCGGTTTGCCATGGCACTGGAATCGTTTGGGTGCACGTGGTGAATACATATTTGCATCAAAGGCTCCTCGTACAGGTAAAGAGGCTGCAGATGGTGGAGACTTTGAATTAGAGCAGTACATCCACTTGCGTCTACTCAATGATGGTTTCTTGTTGACGCCATTTCACAATATGGCGCTGATGTCACCTGATACAACGGCAGCCGATGTTGATAAGCACACAAAGGCTTTTAGAAAGATGTGCGCTGAATTAGTTAAAGCCTAGAGATTTATAAAGGGCCA
>Ga0315906_10004191_pt1 | contig 18689 bp, 12 predicted proteins | sample LakEriMetagenome_4_FD_203526 | JGI IMG/M metagenome (GOLD analysis project Ga0315906, IMG submission 203526) | Freshwater fungal communities from buoy surface, Lake Erie, Ohio, United States - Buoy 2 MA122 | ecosystem: Environmental > Aquatic > Freshwater > Lake > Lake biofilm | place: USA... | reverse complement strand
ACACCGGCCAGCAGGTCGAGCGCGTGAGCAAGGACGGCGAGCGCGACAAGTTCTTCGATGCCGCCGAGGCCAAGGCCTACGGCCTGGTCGACGACATCGCCACCTTCCCGCCCAAGGCCTGAGCCCGCGGCGCCATGAACCATCACCCGACCACCAACCACGACGAAGACGACGACGAGGACTCCATGAGCCTGATCCCCATCGTGATCGAGAAGACCGGCCGCGGCGAGCGCGCCTACGACATCTACAGCCGCCTGCTGAACGACCGCATCATCTTCGTCACCGGTGGCGTCGGTGATGGCATGGCCAACACCATCGTCGCGCAGCTGCTGTTCCTGGCCAACGAGGATCCCAAGGCCGAGATCAGCATGTACATCAACAGCCCCGGCGGAAGCGTGACCGCGGGCCTGGGCATCGTCGACACCATGCGGTTCGTGCCGTGCCCGGTGGCGACCTACATCATCGGCCAGGCGGCGAGCATGGGCTCGGTCATCGCCTGCTCGGGCACCAAGGGCCGGCGCTTCGCGCTGCCCAATGCCGAGAACCTGATGCACCAGCCGCTGCTCGGCGGCGTGATGGAGGGTCAGGCGACCGACCTCGAGATCGAGGCGCGCCACATCCTCCGCATGCGCGAGCAGCTCTACGCGATCTACAGCGAGCAAACCGGCATGAGCACCGAGCGCATCGCCGAGATCTGCGAACGCAACACCTGGCTCACCGCGCCCCAGATGAAGGAGCACGGCCTGATCGACCAGGTGCTGACGAAGCTGCCAGTCAAGGCCAGCTGAGCGCGCGCTTCTCTCGCTCCGTCTCTCGCTTCCTCGGGCCCTTGCTGCGCGGACGCGCGATGGACGTTCTGCAATCTTGACCCCCGAACGTGACTTCGGAGTGATGTCAACGAGGAGCTTTCTGCGCGACGGGGTTCGCGGCGGGATCTTGCGCTCGTCCTCCCGCGACCTCGGGTTCCGGCTGCGCGGATGCGTCGAATCGGTACGGGCGCTCGTCCTCCCGCTCCCTCGGGTTCCGGCTGCGCGGACGCGCGCGCTACACCCGGCTCCGCGCGCGCTCCTCCTGCGTCGCTCGGCGGGGCTGGCACCCGCCTCCGATGGTCGCACACTGCGCCGCCTTCGCGACTCCGCAGGCCGCGCAGCTCGGAACCGCTCGGTCGCTCCGGACGAGCGCAGCGAATCCGTGCGCGGTCAGCGGCGGCGTGAACGCAGCCCGATCGCGAGGAGCGCCAGGGCACCGGGTGCGGGCACGGCTTGCGGAGCCACCGAACTGCCGAAGACCCACGCGTCGAACGAGCCATCGAAGATCGTGCGATCGCTCGCGCCGACCATGGCCTGCTCCCACGAGCCGCTGTCCTTGGTCCAGTAGTGCCAGTAGTTCTCGATCGGCCACAGGTCGCCCTCGCCGTAGTCGTTGTCGGCACCAACGCCGATGCCGGTCACGAAGACGCCGAACGAGAAGACCTGCGCCGTGTGCGAAACCGAAGCCAGTTCGGCATCGATGAACTGCAGGAGCTGGTAGCCGTTCATGGGCTGGTCCCAACTGACGTTGAAGAGGTAGCCGTTGCCGTTCACGAAGTCGATCTGGACCGAGCTGGTGCTCGGGCCTGAACCGATCGAGTAGGTGGCGATGATGGCGGCGGAGGACGACGATGCAAGGCAGGCCACGGCCAGCGCGGCCGAGGCAAGGAGGGAAGGACGCATGGGTCCCTTTCAGGTTGCGCATCCGTTTCGCGCGGATGCAAGGCGAGCAACGAACCCCAGGCCCGGCGGTCGACCCGACTTGCAGGGCAGGCCTGCTCACGGTGACGCGTTCGCTGCGGATTCGCACCGCATTCCTCCGCCGGGAGGGGACGCCGCACCATAGCACCGTTCTCGACTCGCGCAACGACTGCACGGGCGTTTCCTGGGTGCATCCTGCAGCTCGTTGATGACGACTTCGGGCACGATGACACGGCTCACTGGACCGCCGCGCTGCAACACCGCCTGCCGTGCGACTTTGCGTTCGGCGCACGAACGAACGCACGACGCTCGCGCACACCGAGCACTGCCCGGTGAACTTTCCTACAGTGCCGAACATGTCGCATACCGAGCAGCTGATGGCGAAGTTCCGCGAGGACTTCGAACGTACGCGCCGCGAGATCCAGAAGGCCGTCGTGGGGCACCGCGAGGTGGTCGATGGCGTGCTCACGTGCCTCTTCGCCAATGGCCATGCGCTGCTCGAGGGCGTGCCGGGCCTGGGCAAGACGCTGCTCATCCGAAGCCTGAGCCAGGCGCTCACGCTGCAGTTCAGCCGCATCCAGTTCACGCCCGACCTGATGCCCGCCGACGTGACCGGCACGACCATCGTGGTCGAGAACGAGCGTGGCCGCGAGTTCCAGTTCCGCAAGGGACCGATCTTCAGCCAGATCGTGCTCGCCGACGAAATCAACCGCGCCACACCCAAGACGCAGTCATCACTGCTTGAGGCGATGCAGGAGCGCAGCGTGACGGTGGGCGGCGTGACGCACGAGCTCGAGCGGCCGTTCTTCGTGATGGCCACGCAGAACCCGGTCGAGCAGGAAGGCACGTATCCCCTGCCCGAGGCGCAGCTCGATCGCTTCTTCTTCAAGCTCGAGGTTGGCTACAGCTCGCGCGAAGAGCTCGCCGAGATCCTCAACCGCACCACGGCCGGTGCGCAGGAGCCGATCCAGAAGGTGCTTGATGCACAGGGGATCCTGATGCACCAGAAACTGGTGCGCGCGGTGCGGATCGATCCGCGCGTGCAGGATTACGCGGTGCGGCTCGTGCTGGCCACGCACCCCAAGGGGCAGTTCGCCACGCCCAACGTGAACCGGTTCCTGCGCTTCGGCGCGAGCCCGCGTGCCGCGCAGACGATCGTGCTGGCCGGCAAGGTGCACGCGCTGCTCGACGGCCGTCCACAGGTCACGGTCGAGGACCTGCGCACGGCGGCGCTGCCGGCACTGCGGCACCGATGCTTGCTGAACTTCGAGGCCGAAGCGGAAGGCGTGCGCACCGACGAGGTCATCCAGAACATCGTCGAGACGCTGGCGCCGTGACACTTACCGCACGCCGAAGCCGCGGACCGTGCCGCCGCCGGGCACTTGGCCGAGGTTGCGGCGATAGGCCGTGCCGAGGTACGAGAAGCCGCTATCGGTCGACTTGATCTCGGTGAGGAAGATGATCGCATCGCTGCCGATCTGCAGGATGAAATCGCCGGAGCCGTTGGAATCAAGGTCGCGCACCTCAACCGGCGTGATGCCGCCGAAGCTCAGCGGCCAGTCGCGACCACCGTCCTCGACGATGATCTCGTTGCCGAGGTTGTCCTGCGTGACGCGCAGGTAGGAGAAGTACGGGGCATCGCGGCTGAGGTCGTGCCAGACGAGATCGCTGGCGTTCTCGCCGTCCATGTCTGCAGCACCAAGCAGCGTGAAGCCAGGGCCCTGATCCGGGAGCTCCTGCTGCACCGGCTCGGTGCCATCATCGGAAACGCGGTAGAGGAACGTGCCGACACCGGGTTTGCGCAGGACGAGCTCGAACGCGTTGTCGGTATCGATGTCGGTGATGGTGGCTTCCCAACCGGAGAACGTGGACGGATCGAGCGGATCCGCGCCTTCGAGCGGAATGCGCGCCTCGTTCTCGATGGCACCGTCGGCGATGAACCACACCACGGCCTCGTCGCCATCCTGCCAGACGATGTCATCGGTCTGGCCGTCGTTGAGCTTGCCGAAGGTGAGGTACTGGTACCCCGCCGGGAGCGGAGCGACCTCGCGCTGGCCGATCACGGAAAGTCCATCGCGCAACCACGCGCGCACCTTCGGGGATGCGGGCACGGATACGTCGGTGAACAGTGGATCACCACCACGATCGCCATTGATGTCTGGTGCCGCCAGGTACGTCCAACCGGTCGGTATCGTGCCGATGGGCTGCGCCTGGCTCTTGCTGCGCGCATTGCGGCCATCGGTCTGGAAGCCCAGCAATTGGTTGCCATTGGTCACCATCACGGTGCCGATGACGAGTCCGAAGTCGGCTTGGATCGGCGTGAGCGGGATGACGATGCTGGTACCGCCGCCGATGCCGCCCGCGGGGAGGCCCCCGCCCGATGGACTCCCCGTGGTCGACGTGGCTGAGGTGCCATCTGCGCCTGGTGCGTCGGGGAATGGGGGCACGCCGGCTGCGATCTGCTCCTTCGTGGGGTAGTCGGGGCCCGATGCCGCTGGGCTGAAGTCGAAGACGTAGAGCCTTGGAGCAAGCGTTGGGTACTCGCTGCCCACCACTGCGCGAATGATGGGCACACCGTCAAAGACCCGCCGATGCGCCACGTTTCGCCCCAGCGCCGCACCGGCGGGCGCCGCAGGAACCCACAAGTCGCTGGCGAACAGCGAGACCACGCCCGCATCGCCCACGACGTTGAACGCCGCGCCGGTGTTGGCCAGCGTCGCGCTGCCCTCGTAGCCAGGGCTGCCGACGATGATGCTCGGCTGATTGAACGATCCGGACACGGCCACCGAGAATCCGAACGCGTTGTTGCCGTTGGACTCGCGGGCGAAGACCTGGTCCAGCAGCGTCCAGTTGGTGTCGGCACCGGTGAACAGGTAGGTCGCGCCGTTGCCACTGGAGGTCTGGCCCGCCTCGTCGCGGTCGTAGCCGGGCGAGCCGATGGCGATGAGGGTGCCCTCGGAATCCTTCACCAGATCCACGCTGGCGCCGAAGTTGTCGTTGGCACTGCCGTCCGCGGCACGGATCGAGGCCGTCGGGACGGTGGCGCCCGCCCAACCACCGGCCGGGCGGACGAACACGAAGACCGTGCCGCTGTTGGTGCTGCCGGTCGAGCCGTCGTGCTTGGGGCAGCCGATCACGACGGTGCCGTCACGCACGGCCACCTGTTCTCCGAGATTGTCATTGGCTCCTGCAGCATCCCCGGCGGTCAGCTTGGCAACTTGGGTCCACGTTGCACCACTCCCCTCGAAAACATAGGCCGAGCCGGCATTGCTCTGACCAGTCGGCCCTTCACCGAGCTGCTTGCCGACCACGATGGTGCCGTCGGTGCCGTCGAAGTCGATGGCCACGTCGTAGCCGAAGAGGTCGAGCGGCGATCGATCGTTGGGCCGAAGCACGGCTTCGGGAATGTCGTAACTGTTCAGTCCGGCAGTGACCGTAGAACCAAACGTGCCGCCATCGCGCGTGTAGACGAAGGCGCGGCCGGCGAAGGACTGGTCGCCCACGCCGGTCCAACCCCAAGACCCCACGACCAGTGTGTCGTCCTGGATTGCGACGGAGCAGCCGAACTGCGCGAAGCCCACGGGCTCGTAGGGCACGTCGACCTCGCCGGTCTCGAGCGGCGGAGCCTCGAGCGTCTGCGCGAGGTCCCAGTCGCCGGTCCCGGCATCGCGCTCGTAGATGTAGACCTTGCCGACCCCGCCGACGCCGTCGACGCGCGCATTAGGCGCACCCACCGCGAGCAGCGTGCCATCCTCGTTCAATGCCGTGCAGAAGCCCCACGTCTCACCCGTGATGCCCTTCGGCGGCGAGAGCACATCGGCGGCAACCTGCCAGCCGATCGGTGCCTGCGCGTGCGCAGCGGCGACGAGCGCGAGCGAGCACAGGGTCGTGACGATGGTTCGTGCCTTCAGCATGATGCAGGTCCTACGGGGAGAGTATCGGTTCGGTGCGTGCGGCATGCGCGAAACATGCGTGATTCCCTGAGTCTTGGTGATCGCTTGGCTGCCAAAGGAAAAGGGCGGGTCGCCCCTCCGCGACCCGCCCCAACCAGGAGGTCCCGCGCGAACCGACTGCGCGGGAGAAGTAGGACCATGTTCATCCGGCGCGCCGCAGGTTCTCCGCGGGGACGCTGACCGAGATGAGTGCGCCGGGGCCGAACGGCACCTGGCGCATGCTGAGCGCGCCGCCGAGCCGCTCCACGATGCCGCGGCACAGGCCCATGCTGTGACCGAGCATCACCGAGTCGGCCGACTGCGCATCGGCTGAGTTGTCCATGACATGCACGAAGGCGCTGTGGCCATCGGCGCGCACGCAAACCGAGACCTCGTGGCCTTCGATGGGATGTGCCGCCGCAGGACCCGACGCCGCCTCGATCGCATGGCGCACGGCGCTGAAGAGCACCGTGGCGAGCGGACCGGCGGGCGTGCATCGCGCACTCGCATCGATTTCGGCACGCAACCGGACATCGTGCGTGGTGGCGAACGAATGCAGAAGGTCGACCACGCGCAACACGCAACTGGCCAGGGATTCCTGGGCGCACTCGGTGCTCGCGCCGTGGTCGGCCTCCGTGGGATCAGCGAGGTCATGCCAGTGCACCTCGACGGTGCACGCCGGTGCGCGTCGCGGATCGTCCGCATCGGCGCAGGCTTCGAACGCATCCACATCGCTCGGGCGCGGCCCGAGTCGTGCGGTCCAACCGCGTGGCGTGACGCAACGGACGCCCAAGGGCGCTCCCTCCAAGCGCCCTCGGGCGTCCTGCTGCGTCGTGCCAGTGCTGCCGTGGTTGTTGGTTGAGTCGTTCATGGCAGCCTCCTGATCGTTCCCTTCGGCGGGCCACTTTCGTGGACCTGCCCGTTTTCCCGCAGATTCCCTTTCCGTCCCTCCAACTCCCTTTCCGTCCCTCCAAGACCAAGGGTCGGATTCGGGCCGCGGGCGTGCAAGCTGCGGGGTCAAAAATGCAGCGCGCCCCGCCATGGACAGGGCGCGCTGGTGATTTCAGGACCTTGGGAGCCGCAGGGCGCGGCCAGGCGATTCAGGCGCGCAGGAACGCCAGGATGCCGTCGACCACGGCCTGCAGCTGCTCCTGCTTGAGTTCAGGGAAGATGGGGAGCGCGATCGTTTCGAGCGCGCAGGCTTCGGAGACTGGCAGCGAACCGGGCCCCTGCCCGAGGTACTCGAAGCACTCCTGCAGGTGCAGCGGCACCGGGTAATAGATCTCGGAGCCGATCTTGCGCTCGGCCAGGAACGCACGCAGCGCATCGCGACGCTCGGCCGGCACGCGGATCACATACTGGTTGTAGACGTGGCGCGCAGGAGCGGGCAGCGCGTACGGGAATCGCAGCGCGAGCCCACCAGCTTCCCAGCCGTGGCGCGTGTCCATGGCGCCGGCCTTGGCGAAGGCCGCGTCGTAGAACGCAGCATTGCGCGCGCGGCCAGCGTGCCACGACTCGAGGTGGCGCAGCTTGATGCGCAGCACGGCGGCCTGGAGCGCATCGAGGCGACCGTTCATGCCCACGTGCTTGTGGTAGTAGCGAACCTTGCTGCCGTGCACGCGCAGCATGCGCATCAAGTCGTCCAGGTGCGGGCAGTTGCAGCCGCAGAGGCCGCCATCGCCGAAGCACCCGAGGTTCTTGGTGGGGAAGAAGCTCCACGTGCCGATCGCGCAGCGCGAGCCGACCATGGCGCCGGTGACGTCGCGCGTGCCGATGGCCTGCGCGCAGTCCTCGATCACCGGTACGCCGAGCTGCTTGCCCAGCGCGAGGAACGCATCGACATCGGCTGACTGGCCGTAGAGGTGCACCGGCATGATCGCCTTGAGGCGGCGGCACTTCGCGGCCGCGGCGGCGGTGAGCTTCGGGCACATGTTGTAGGTGGCGGGGTCGATGTCGACGTAGACAGGCTTGACGCCCAGCCGTGCGATCGCGCCGCCGGTGGCGAAGAACGTGTAGCTCGGGCAGAGCACCTCGTCGCCGGGCTTGGCGCCGATCGCCATGAGCGCGAGCAGCAGCGCATCGCTGCCGCTGGTGCAGCCGATCGCGTGCTTCATGCCGCAGTACTCGGCGATCTCGCGCTCGAAGGCCTCGACCTCGGGGCCGAGGATGAACATCTGGCTCTCCATCACCTTGCAGACGACCGGCTCGATCTCGGCCTTGATGGCCTGGTACTGGGGCTTGAGATCAAGCAGCGGGACGGCGACGGTGGCGGGCGCTGGCGTGGCGAGCGTGGTCATGGGCGGAGTGTAGGGAATCCGGCCGCAGCCACCCAAACCGGGCGGGCGTAGACTCGACCGCCCATGGCAGCCGTGTGCTTCTACTTCCAGGTGCACCAGCCGTTCCGGCTGCGCAGCTACTCCGTGTTCGACACGGATCCCTTCTACTTTGACAACGACAAGAACCGCGAGATCCTGCTGAAGGTTGCGGACAAGTGCTATCGGCCCACGACGCGCTTGCTGCTGGACTTGGTCAAGCGACATGGTGCTCGAGCAGCTTGAGCAGTGGGCGCCGGACGTGATCGGCCTCTTCCAGGAGCTCGGCGCCACCGGCGCCTGCGAGTTCATTGCGGAGACAAGCCACCACTCGCTGTCCTTCCTCTTCTCCCGCGCGGAGTTCAATGAGCAGGTCGCGCTGCAGGAAGCGCGCATCCAGCGGCTCTTCGGTCAGCAGCCGACCACGTTCCGCAACACCGAGCTGATCTACATGAACGAGCTCGCCGGGCACATTGCCTGGATGGGACGCCACCGCACGATCCTGTGCGAGGGACTGGACCGGCACCTTGGTGCGCGCAGCCCCAATCACGTCTATGCGCCGCCGCCACGATCGATTCCCGAAGGCGCGGCATCGCCACGGCTGCTGCTGAAGAACTACAGGCTCAGCGATGACATCGCGTTCCGGTTCGGCGACCGGAACTGGCGCGAATGGCCGCTCTCGGCCGAGCGCTTCGCCCAGTGGGTCAACCAGGTCAACGGCGATGGGCACGTCGTGAACCTGTTCATGGACTACGAAACCTTCGGCGAGCATCAGTGGGCGGAGACCGGGATCTTCGGCTTCCTCGATGCGCTGCCCGAGAAGGTGTTCGACGTGAACCCCGGCCAGAACGGCTTCCTGACGCCGAGCCAGGTCACTGCGATGCACTCCCCCGTCGGCACCTACGACGTGGAGCGGCCGATGTCGTGGGCCGACAGCGAGCGCGACCTGAGCGCGTGGCTGGGCAATCCGCTGCAAGACAACGCCGCCGCGGAGCTCTACCGGCTCGAGCCTGCGGTGCGCCGACGCCACGCCGAGGGCGATCCGTACATCCTTGAGGACTGGCGCAAGCTCACGACCAGCGACCACCTCTACTACATGTGCACGAAGTACTGGGCCGACGGCGACGTGCACAAGTACTTCAGCCCGTACGACAGCCCGTACGACGCCTACATCAACTTCATGAACGTGCTCGACAACCTGCGTCAGCGCGCGGGTGAGTGAGTGCGAATGCAACGCCGAGGGGGCCCAAATCAGCCGCGCACCGACGACGTTCCCAGAAGGCCTCCGATGGCAGCGATTCCCGCCCCGCGGAACCGCTTCGCTCAAGGCGATTTCGGTGAGGTGAGATCGAACTCGCGCTGCGCATCCAACTCGAGCTTTCGCAGATCCAGGGCGCCCTGCAGATTGCGGCGAAGCATGGTCTGCATGCCTTGCGCACGGTGCACGCGGACGGGATCGCTGCTGGCGAGTTCCTCGGCCATCACCGGATCATCCTGCGTCACGATCGCACCGTAGAGGTAGCACAGCCTCACGACCGGATCCTCGATCGAGCGCACTGCATCACGGACCTTGTCCATGCCTTGCGACCGACCCGGACTGATCAGCAGCAGCCATGCTTGGGCATGGGGCGGCATCCGCGCGATTGAGGACGCGACCGCATCCCAAACAGGATCCTGCCAGCGCACCAGTGGGTACTTGGACTCATCGATCGGCTTGGGCTTGACGGGCTCGCGCTCAGCCGGCGGCGCCTGGCCGCTTGCCTTGGCACGTTCGATCGCCTCAAGGTCCGCCGCGCGTTGCGCGCGCGTGGCAGCCTCGGCGGCATTGATGGCGTTCGCCACGTCATCCTCTCGCGACTTGGCCTGCGTCTCCGAAGCGGCGCCGACCCACATCAACAGGGCGGCATCAAGCAAGTCAGTCGGGACATCAGGATTCCGGATGGCCGCCATCGCCGACTCGATCCACGCGTCGTTGGTCACGGGTGCGGTCACGATCATGGGCTCGATGACGGCTTCCGCACCGAGCGCACCAGATGTCACGCCTCGGCCCACAAACACCGGATTGCTGATCGCGCGGAATGTAATGGAGGCGCTCTCGAGCGGTCGTTGCTCGGCTGCCAGCCCAACCGGCCATCGCCGCATGTCGGACTCCACGCTCACGGACGCGCCAGGAGCCAGCGCCAGATCACTGTCCAGCTGCACGATCGAAGGCGAATCGTTGGCGGTCCCCCCCTGCAGCCGCGTCGGCTGCGCCGCGATCGACGGCATGATCGGCCCACCCTCGTCCAGCGCGAGTGGTGTCGGCGAAACGTTGGTCAGCGTCAATCGGATCAGCAACGGGTCGAACGGCCTGAGCGTGGTGTCGACCGGCCTGCCCTCGATCAGCACGGCTTGCTTCTCGCCGCGAAGCACCGCATCCCAGAACACCGGTACACCCATGGCAATGCGCTCGAACACGGACGCCTGAGGCAACGTGAGCGTCTTGCCAGACTGCGCCTCCCAACGCGTGCGAGCCAGGAGCCCGATCGGGCCAGCCGCATCGCGCGTGGCCAAGGACTGCAGGAGCGCGAGCGACTCGGCCGCTCGGCCAGCCAGTCGATGCACCTCCGCCTGGCCGAGCATGGTCATCGGAGCGTCGGGATCGCTTTCCGCGAAGTGCCGCTCGGCTGTGGAGGCATCCCCGCGCTTCAAGGCGATCCACCCCTCGAAGCGGGCCAGAGCCTTCGGATCCAGCGGCGCGATCGACTCGACACGAGCCAGCCAGGCCCGAGTCTCGGATTCGTCACCCATGCTCGCGGCGCACAATTGCGCGCCCAAGAGCAGTGGAGCGACACGTTGCGCCGGGCTCGCATCCTCATGCTGGCCAAGGTCACGAGCCTGGGCATCGAGGCCATCGAGCACTGCCTTGCGCACGGTGGACACCGCAGCCGGAGCGCCAACGCGCGCCGTTGATGGCGCGGCGGAATCACCCGCAGTCGCGAGCGACAGGTCGGCCAGTTCGAGCGCCAGTCGCAGCACCTCGACCTGGCCGTCAGGTGCGATGCCAAGCGATTCGATGTCTTGCTTGGTGCCGACCAAGCCTTGGCGCTGGGCCACCGCTCGGAAAACCTGCTGCCGCAGCTGGTCGTACTCGTGAAGGCGGCGCCGTGCCTGCTCGGTGCTCCCGGCAGCCCATTCCGCGAGGCAGCGCTCGACCACGATTGGCGTGATCGGGTCGAACCCCTGGAGGTCGAACTGCGGACGGATGGCGAAGTCCGCATTGCGCGCCATCCTGCGTGCACCTTCGTAGGCCCCTTGGCTCGACAGCAGACGCGCAAGACGGCTGTAGAGCTCGTACGACGCGGGATTGGCCTTGATCGCAGCCACCAGATCCTGGGCGATCACTTCCGGTGCATCCAGCGATGCGGAGAGACCCGCCCGCATTTCGGCGCTCAGCGGATTCGATGGGTCGATCGTGCACGCGCGACCAAGCCACGACTCGAACCCCTTCGCATCGCCAAGGCGATTCTGCAAGAGTGCCGCATCGAGTGCAAGGCGCGAGGCGACCGGCGGCGCGAGCGTCCCCGTGTAGGCCGACGACAGCGCAAGTTCGTACGCCTTCATGCGGGCCTCGGCGGTCTGTCGACCGGCGATGGACATGCCGAGCTTCCGCAGGAGCACCACCTGGTCCTTGGGCTGCAACCGCACAAGCTGGTCAAGTGCTTGGGAGCGAATCGTCGCCGCGGACTCCTCGCCCTGGCCAATGAGGTCGGCCAAGGCCAGCACGTCGCGCCAGGCCTCGATCGAGTCCGGATCGATGCGGGCGCCGACCAGCGTCATGTCGAGTGCCACGTCGATTTCCTGTGCGGTCACGCCCGCGGTCCGAACCAGCGAAAAGGCATCGAGCGCCAGACGGCTTGCCAGGCGACGAGTGGCATCGGCAGCCAGCCCGGACAGCGAAGGGTCGACCGCCAGCATCGGGGGTTCGCCAAGGACCGCCATCACTGCGCTCGGCGGCGCCACCACGGCAGGCGGCGCCGCGCACGTCATGCTCAGCAGGAGTGCGCCGGCAAGGTGGCATTCCATGCAGTCGAGTCTACATGCGGTGCCACCCAGCATCGGCTCGTTGGGTTCGATAAGGCAATCGACCGCCGAAGCTGGCGGGCTCATCATTGGAGCGGGCATCGCGCTACCATGTTCCACCTGTGCTGGAACTCACGATGCGAACGGCATGCCACGTCCTGATGTGCTTCCTGTTGGCCTGGTGCGGCCTCACTCCACTCGCATTGGCCCAAGATGGCGACACGACGAAGGATGTCGCGTCGCAAAAGCCCCTTTCCGAGCTCGCGTCGCAAAAGACCCTGTCAGACACGGACAAGGTCGACATGCAGTCCATCCTCACAGCGAACATCAAGAAGCTCGAGAGCCCCTCGGCAGAGGAGGTCGCTTCTGCCAGCAAGGCCCTTCGTGATTGGTCAAAGTCCCCGGCAACGCCTGTCTTCCGCGGAGAGTTCTCGAAGTTAGCCTGTGAGCCACTGTCCGACGTTGTCAAGCGCGCTGAGCCGCTCCAGGCCATCAACGCCATCGAGGTGCTGAGGTGCATTCAAACGTACGAATCCCTGAAGACGCTTGCGCTGCTGGGGAGTTCCACTGAGTCGCCGACCTTGAATGCAGGTGTTCGCCTGGCGGCGTCCCGCGCCGTCTTGGCCAGCGTCAGGCAAGGGACCGACATGAACTCCGCGCAGGCAAGTGGATTGGTGCGCCTGCTCACCGAAGCCGTGAAGGGGGAAACAGAGTGGCTCTCGGCTTGGAGCCAGATGTCGGCGTTGGGTCTCATTGCCAAGCGCAACGGTATGGACGCCAAGGCCGTCACCGAAGCGCGACGAGGTCAGGTCGAGGGGTTGAAGGCCATCGAAATCAAGGTTGTGGCGGGCGGGGCCGCGAAAGCCAATCTCCTGAGGGCCGCATCTCGAACCATGAATTCCATGTTCCGCGATCTGGCAAACGCGTCGGCCGATCGTGCGTCCATCAGCGGTTCCCTGACTCCGACCCTGGAGTCATTCCAGAAGTTGGGAGATTCAAAGCCAGCAGGGCTCCAGCCCGACGTTCAGTTGGCTTATGAAGAAGCCGCCAAGGCAGCAGGCAAGTTGCTTGGGCTGTTCAAGCCTGCAGGTAAGCCCGTCACAAAGCCTGCCGCGAAGCCGGCCGGCAAGCCCGCGAAGTGAGGTTCCAGACCGGGCGCAGATTCGGCACCATCCTTGAATGGCGCCGAGGCCGCTGTGGCTACGCTCCCATCATGCGGCCATGGATGGTCCTTGCGGCGATCGCAGCACTCGGCATGCTCTGGCTCAGCCGCGCTGAACCGGAACCACGCGCCGACATCCGCTTCGTGAGCGCTGAGGTCTTCACGCTCGACCCCCAACGCATGAGTTGGCAGCAGGATCTGCGCGTGGCCCGGGCGCTCTATGAGCCGCTGCTCGTGCGCGATGCCGTGACCGGGCTGCCCAAGGCAGGACTCGCGCAGTCGTGGTCGTGCAGTGACGATGGCCGGACGTGGACGTTCGCGCTGCGTACGCAGGCGCGCTGGTCGGATGGCTCGCCCGTGACCGCGAACGATGTGCGCTACGCGTGGATGCGCGCGCTGCTGCCTGATCTGGCGACGGACTTCGCGGGGATCCAGTTGCGGATCGAGGGTGCCGAGGACTTCCTGCGCTGGCGTGCCGAGGCGCTGGCCGCGCACGCAGCATCGCCCGGCGATGCACACGCACTCTGGTCGCGCACGCGCGAGGCCTTCGACCGCTTGGTGGCCGTGCGAGCACCTGACGAGTACACGCTCGTGGTGAGCTTGGTGCAGCCGGTCCCCTACTGGCTCGACCTGATGACCTTCCCCACGACGAGTCCCGTGCAAGAACGTCAGGCTGAGCGCTTCCGACGCATCGACCCGGCGACCGGAACCGTTCGGTGGGAGACCGCCTGGACCAAGCCCGGCGCGCTCGTGACCAACGGTCCCTACCAGCTTGAGTCGTGGCGCTACAAGCGCGGCATGCGCATGGTGGCTTCACCAACGTGGTGGAATCACGCCGCCATGCGGAACCAGTCGCTTGAACTGGTGCCGATCGCGGACCCCGGCACGGCGGTGCTTGCCTTCGGCACAGGCTCAGTCGATTGGCTCTGCGATGTCGCGGTCGACTGGCGCTCGGACATGGCGGCCCAGCGGCGCGCGTGGGATGCGCGCGTGGCGTCCGTGGCGCAGCGTCTGCAAGCGGATGGACTCGAGGGTGATGACCTCGTGGCCGCGCTGCCGGAGCCCGGACCCGGTGAGCGACGCGATCTGGTGGTCATCCCGGCCTTCGGCACGGAGTTCTGGCAATTCAATTGCCGACCGACCTTGCCGGACGGCAGTGCGAATCCCTTCGCCATCGCTGGCGTACGTCGCGCGTTCGCGCGCTGCGTGGACCGGGCCGCGATCGTGGATCGGGTCACGCGGCTCGGCGAGCCCACGACGACCACGCTCGTGCCGCGTGGCGCGATCCCGGGCTACGACAGTCCGGCCGGCGTGGGCATGGACCATGAACGCGCGCGCGCCGAACTGGCCGAGGCCGGTTGGATCGATCGCAACGGCGACGGCGTGCCGGAAGATGCGCGCGGCGTGCCCTTCCCCAGCGTGACGCTGCTCTATTCCGTGAGCGTGGACCGCTACAAGCTCATCGCACTGGCCCTGCGCGACATGTGGCGCGCCACGCTCGGTGTCGATGTGCAGCTGGTCGGCAAGGACACCAAGTTCTTCAAGGACGACCTCAAGCAGGGCAAGTTCATGATCGCGCGCGGCAATTGGTACGGCGACTACGCCGATCCGCTCACCTTCCTCGAGCTGCTCGAGACGGGCAACGGCAATAATGATCGCGGCTACTCGAATCCCGCGTACGACGCCTTGCTGCGCGAGGCGGCATCGACGCGCGATGCGGCACAGCGACTGACCATTCTCTCGCGCGCCGAGGCGCTGCTCATGGACCACGACGTGCCCGTGCTGCCGCTGTGCCAACTGAGCGCGGTCTACATGGTCGACCCGGCCTCGCTCGCTGGCGTGAGCCACCAGCCGATGCTCGAGGATGAATTCTGGCGGATGCACCGTCGCATGGATGCAGAGCGCGAAGCACTGTCGACCCTCGGGCGCGAGGCTGCACGATGAGCGTGGGATCCATGATCCTCAGGCGCATGATGCAGTTGCCGCTGGTGCTCGCTGCCGTCTTCCTGGTGACGTTTTCGTTGATGTGGCTTGTCCCCGGCAACCCGATGGAGAGCGAAGGCCGGCGCCCGCCGCCGGAGATCGCCGCGCTCTTCGAGCGCTCATACGCAATGGAGGATCCCGTCACCTTCGGGGTGCAGTATCTGGATCGAGCCAGCGGCGTGGCGTGGATCACGGGGCGCCACGAGCGGCCGTTCGATCTGGGACCGAGCCTGCGCCACGCCGACTGGACCGTGAACGAGATCATCGCGGCGGGGCTGCCTGTCAGCATGGCGCTCGGAGCGCTGGCGATGGTGTTCGCGCTCGCCATCGGCCTGGGTGCCGGCATCGTGGCTGGCTTGCGACCGGGCTCGCTCGGCGATGCCGTCGGCCAAGGCGTGAGCGTGATCGGCATCAGCCTGCCGGGGTTCGTGGTGGGCTCCGTGCTGTCAGCGGTCTTCTGCGCTGGGCTGCAGTGGTTTCCAGTGGCCACGTGGGACGGATGGAGCAGCGCGATCCTGCCGGCCCTGGCGTTGAGCCTTCCGTTTGCGGCGGCGATCGCACGGCTGGTTCGCTACGGCATGCTCGAGGAAATGCGTTCGGACCATGTGCGCACGGCGATGGCCAAGGGCCGCTCGCGCACCGGCGCCGCCGTGCACCACGCCATGAAGAACGCGCTGCTGCCGGTGCTCTCCTATCTCGGGCCTGCGACTGCAGCCGCGATGACCGGCTCGTTCGTCGTGGAGAAGGTCTTTGCCGTTCCAGGCATCGGGCGCCACTTCGTCGAGGGCGTGCTCGGCAAGGACGTGACCCTCGTGATGGGCATCGTGCTCTGCTACAGCTCGCTGCTGGTGGTGCTCAACCTGACGGTCGACTTGCTGTACCGGGTGGTCGATCCTCGGATCGAGGCGGGCTGAGGTACAGTCCCAACCATGCGCCCGATCGTTCTCGCCGTGCTTGCGTTGGCTGCCCTGACCGGCTGCACCACCTGGCAGGGCCCGACCGAGATCACCGTTCCCGCCGGTGAGTACGACCGGTCGGTGCAGACGGCCGTCGACACGCTGAATCGACTCGGCTACCGATGCACCGTGATCGATCGCGAGGCGGGCGTGGTCGATACCGATCCGCTCCGTGCGGGTTCGCTGGTCGAACCCTGGCGCACGGACAACGCGAGCCTGTCGGATGCCGCGGCCAACACCGTGTCACCGCGCCGTCGACAGGTGCGGCTGAGTTGGACGCCCGTCGGAGCCGAGGCACCCCTGGTCGAGCCAACCACGCTCGGTGGGCCGGAGCTCCCCGGCTCGAAGGCGCCCTCGCCCAAGTCCGACCTGGCCACCGGGCCCTTGGTGCTTCGCGCGATTGTGTCGCTGGAGCAGCAGTACACCCCTGGCGACAGGATCTCGCCGTATTCCGCGAGCCTGTCGAGCAGCTTCTCGGAGCCTCGCTCCGCGACTTCCGGACCGGTTGATCGCGGAACGTGGACCCCGGTCGGCCGCGACGAGGCCACCGAACAGCGCATTCTTGGCCTGATCGAGCGGGCGCTCACCCCGTCGACCGATCCGGGTGACAAAAAACCCTGAGTTCGGTCATTGCCCGCATTGACATCGCCGACCTGAGGGCGAGACTTCACCCATGTGCGCAGGAGGCTGCGCGCGCTGCCCGTTGCCCCCAAGCCCACGATCCACGATGCGCACCCCCTCCATCGCCGTCACCATCGCCCTCGGAGCCATCACGGCAGCCATGCTCGCCCCCGTCGTCGTGGGGTTCCGCGGCGGCCAGACGCAGCTGCCGACCACGAGTGCCGACTTCTACTTCAACGGCACGCAGCCCGACCCCACGGGTGCGCAGGTCGAGCCCATCTACCCGGCCGTGAATTGTCAGTATTGCCACGCCGAATACAACACAGCCACCGCGCCGTTCGACTCGTGGGTCGGAAGCATGATGGCCCAGGCAGCACGCGATCCGATCTGGCAGGCCGCGGTGACGATCGCCAACCAAGATGCTGCCAATGCGGGGGAGTCCTGCATCCGCTGCCACTCGCCGCAGTCGTTCCTGAGCGGAACCTCGGCCGGAGGCGAGATCGATGACCTGACGGTCGATGACCTCGACGGCATCAACTGCAACTTCTGCCACCGCTTGGTCGATCCGCAACTCTCCACGACCGACGACGCGCAGGGCTACCCCGGCAACGCGGACCTGACGCCCGACCCCGAGATCCTCGCGCAGCTGGTGGCTGCGGGAACGCACCCGGTGGGCGCGGGGACGTCGAGCCAGTTCGTGGTTGCACCGCAGGACGTGCGCCGCGGGCCGTATGACGACGTGCCGCAGAACTTCCACGGCAACGTCGAACTCGTGTACTCGCCGCTGCACACCAAGGGCGAAGCGTGCGCGAGCTGCCACGATGTGAGCAACCCGATCGTGAACAAGCAGGGCAATGCCTATGTGCCCAATGCGGCGGGCGCGGCCCACCCGACCGGCAATCCGGCCGACATGTTCCCGGAACACCGGACCTACAGCGAATGGAAGATGAGCCAGTTCGCCACCACCGGGGTGACGTTCGCCGACAACCGCTTCGGCGGCAATCACCCCACCGGCGTGATCAAGTCCTGCCAGGACTGCCACATGCCGCGCCAGGTCGGGGCAGGCTGCATCTTCTACGACCCGTCCTACGGCGGGACGCCCGAGCAGCAGCGTGACGACATCGGGCAGCACTCGTTCGCGGGCGCGAACTCCTGGGTCGTGCGCGCGGTGCGTGCGCAGCTCGGTGCCGAGGATGCCGACTTCTACGGGCTGACGCAGGACCGCGTCGACAACGCCGTGGCGCGCAACGTGCAGATGCTGCGCGATGCGAGCGACATGACGCTCACCCAGCAGGGCAGCCAGCTCAACGTGCGCATCACGAACCAGTCAGGTCACAAGCTCCCCACCGGCGTCGGCAACGGCCGACGTGCATGGGTCAACGTGAAGTTCCTGGCCGCCGATGGCTCGCTCGTTGCGGAACGCGGCGCCTACAACATGGCCACCGCTGCCTTCGACGGCAGCGACACCAAGGTCTACGAGAAGCGCTCGTCGATCGATGCCGCCATGTCGGCCCTCTCGGGCCTGCCTGACGGCGCTCCCTTCCACGGCGCGCTCGCCAACAGGACGGACTTCGACAACCGCATCCCGCCGCGTGGCTTCACGAACGCAGGCTTCGCCTCGGTCCAGGCCTCGCCCGTGGGCTACTCGTATGCCGACGGCCAGTACTGGGACGACACGCTCTACGCGATTCCGGCGGGGGCGACCAAGGCCGTGGTCACCTTCTATCACCAGACCACGACCAAGGAATACGCAGAGTTCCTCCGCGATGCGAACGTGACCGACCAGCGCGGTCAGGTGGCCTACAACCTGTGGGTGCAGTTCGGTCGCAGCGCCCCGGTCGACATGGACAGCGCGATGATCGATCTTGCGCCAGCCAACCCTGCCGACCTCGATGGCAGCGGCCTGGTGGATGGCGCTGACCTTGGCATCC
>Ga0315906_10004190_pt1 | contig 18691 bp, 13 predicted proteins | sample LakEriMetagenome_4_FD_203526 | JGI IMG/M metagenome (GOLD analysis project Ga0315906, IMG submission 203526) | Freshwater fungal communities from buoy surface, Lake Erie, Ohio, United States - Buoy 2 MA122 | ecosystem: Environmental > Aquatic > Freshwater > Lake > Lake biofilm | place: USA... | reverse complement strand
TGAAGAGTTTTCCATGCTTGATGTTGCGATCGCTCCGCTTCTCTGGCGCCTCGATCACTATGGCATCGAGATGCCCAAAACCGCGGCGCCGCTCCTGCGTTATGCCGAGCGTATCTTTTCGCGTCCCGCCTACATCGAGGCGCTCACGCCCTCGGAGAAGGTGATGCGTCGTTGAATCTGTCGCGCGCTGGCGTCGGGCCCTGGCTGAGGGCCGCGCCCCCGTCTCGTCAACCGGACGCCCCGCACAACCATGGCTGAGCTGTCGACCAAGCCCTACCTGATTCGAGCGATCCACCAATGGTGCGAAGACAGCGGCTACCGCCCGTATCTCGCTGTCATGGTTGACGAGCGTGCCCAGGTCCCGCGCGAGTTTGTCCGTAATGGCGAAATCGTTCTCAATGTATCGGCGGTCGCCACCAACCGGCTGCAGCTGGGCAATGAGCTGATCGAATTCGAAGCCCGGTTCTCGGGCACTGTTCGCCAGGTGTCGATACCGATCGACAATGTGTCGGCCATCTATGCGCAGGAAACCGGCCACGGGATGGCGTTTGATGTACCCAAGCCGCTTGCGCTCGCACCCGAGCGCGGGGCGCCGGGATCTGGTGGGGCCAACAAGGCAACGCCGGGCGCCGGATCATCTTCCTCCCGACCAGCTTCGCGGCCGAGGCTGGTCCCCCGTCCGACGCAGCCGCCTGATCCTTCGGATGGGCCGTCCGCTGATGCCGGGACGCCGGGCGCCGCTGCAGGAATCGACGCCGCACCGGCAGCGCCCGCGCGGGCTGCACCTACGCTCGCGCCGTCTGAACCTGAGGCTGCAGCCCCCCTGAGCAGTCCGGCCCCTGGCTTCGCGCCGGTCCTGCAGTCGGTTGATTCGACCACGCCGCCTGGGCGCACTCCGCGGACGGCTTCGCCCAAGGCGCGTCGGCGAGGCAAGCTGTCTGCGGTACCCGATGGCGCGCCAGCCGGGAGCGACACGCCAGAATCGATCATGACGACGACCGAGCCGTCGCGAGCGCCTGCGGCGCCGCGGCCAGCGGGCGCCGAGGCGACCCCCGCAAACGGTTCGAACCCGTCGTCGTCGACCGGATCGGCCCCCGATGAGCCTCCGCCATCGCCACCGGTCCGTCCGCAGTTAAAACGCATCAAATAACCCCAACGCGGCGTATCATCCGCAGCGCGCGGGGCACAGCATTGCCGGCTTAGCTCAGTTGGTAGAGCAACCGCCTTGTAAGCGGTAGGTCACCTGTTCGAGTCAGGTAGCCGGCACCACCGACGTCAGGCACACTGCCCCGGCGCACGGAAGTGCCCTGTCTCCAAGCGACGGGGTGCGATCACCACGCAGTTGACCCAGGAGGTTCGAATGAGCAGTGCATCGTTGATCTGGCGGCGCCTGGCCGCAGTCGCGCTCGGCGCGGTGACGCTTTCCTTCAGTGGATTTTCGCTTGCGCAGGAATGGCCCTCGCGGCCTGTGCGGCTCATCAATCCCTTTACCGCCGGCTCTGCGGTGGATGTGGTGGCGAGGCTCATTGCAGCCCGCTTGTCCCAGAACATGAACATGCAGTTCATCGTCGAGAACCGCACAGGCGCCTCGGGCAACATCGGTACCGAAGTCGCCGCACGCGCGCGGCCCGACGGTGAAACATTCCTGGTGGGGTCGCCCGGCACCATGGCGATCAACCCATGGCTGTTCAAGTCGCTGCCGTACGATGCGGAGAAAGACTTTGTCGCGGTGACGGTGCTGGTTAGTTTTCCGCAGGTGATGGTGGTGAACCCCAAAATTCCGGTGACCACGGTTGCCGAGTTTGCCGCCTGGGTGAAGGGTCAGCAGGGTCGGGTCAATTTCGCTTCGTCCGGGCAGGGCAGCACTTCGCATCTTGTGATGGAACTGATTCGCGCCGAAGCGAAGCTCGACATGACGCATATACCGTTTCGCGGTGGATCGCCCGCAGTACAGGCGGTCATTGCCGGTGATGTGCAGGTTGCGGTCGAGGGGCTCCCGTCGCTGCCTGGGCATCTGGCGGCGGGAACGATTCGTCCGCTCGCTGTGACCTCGGAGCGTCGAAGCGACGCGCTCCCGAATGTGCCGGCGCTCTCCGAAACCTATCCTGGATTTGATGCGGCGGCATGGGTGATCCTGTTCGCACCGGCAGGCACGCCGACCACGATCATCAACCGCATGGCAGCTGAGGTGAAAAAATCGCTCGAAGCGCCGGAGGTGCGGGAGCGGCTGGCGAAGATGGGTGCCACGCCGTCAGGCCTCGGGCCTGTCGACACGGCCGCGTTTCACAAGCGTGAACTCGCCAAGTTCAAACGTGCGGTGGAGATCTCGGGCGCAAAGGCCGAGCAGTAACCGACGCGAAGGCTTCGGGCGTCGCAGCCAAAACGTTTCCGGCGCGAGGGGGTTGGGCGTGGCGGTTGCGCGGTGGCAGGCGTGAACGCCTCAGGCAGTGCAGGCAGTCATCGGCGCGGCTGCGCTGATTGTGCACGGGCGCGCAGCGAGGCTTTGCGGGCCTGAGCCGCCACATGCTGGCCAGCGAGCATGGCAAGCCCGAATGATTGCGCCAGACCGTTTCCCGGCAGGTAACCGGCGCCGCCTACCCCGGAGATGGACGCGGCGGCACCCCCCGCCGCATACAGCCCCTTGATCACACTGCCGTCGCTGCGCAGTACCCTCGCGTTCGCATCGACCCGCAGGCCACCCTGCGTGTGTGCAAGGGCCCCGGTGACCCAGGCACCGTAGAGCGGGGGCACGAGCGTAGGGCCGAAACGTAGGCGCCCCCACTCGGGGTCGTGGCCGCTTGCCACGGCTGCGATGAAGCGTGCGAAGGTTTCCTCGAATGTCTGCCGGGGGATGTTGAAACGGTGGGCGAGGTCGGCCAGGCTTTGCGCAATATGAATCTTCCCGGCCTCAAACGCTTCCCGATAAGGGCCCTGGGTGCTCGCCGATGCGTGAATACGGGCGTCGAACACCTCGAGCGCAACGCCGCCAGGCTGCGCCAGCACGAAGGCTGCAAGCTCAGACGGCCCGATGTCTTCTGCCACAAACCGTCGGCCTTCGCGGTTGACGAGAAACGCACCCAGAGGAGGGAGTGACATGCCCAGGCGCGTGCGGCCCTCGGGTGGGTTCACGTGACCCTGGCCCTGATAGCCCCGCATGAACCCGAGATCGGCGCCGAGCGCGCGGCCCAGGCTGACCGCGCGACCGTCGTTGGCGCCGGCGCCGATGTGGAGCGCGTCCTTCATTTCCGGGAGGTATTCGGCAAGGAGCTCGGGGTTCGCAGCGAAACCGCCGGTCGCAAGCAGTACCGTCGGTGCAGCGAAATCGCGGCGCTGGCCGTGGACGCTTGCCCTGAGTCCGCGGATCTGGGGCTTCCCTCCTGCCGACGACGGATCGGGTTCGGTGAGAAGCTCGATCGCCTCGGCATCATCAACGCGATGAATCAGCGTACAGGCGCTTACGGCTGCGCGCAGCAGCGCGTGTAGTTCGCGCCCGCTTTCCGCTGGGGTGGCGTGCAGGCGCGCAGCGCTATGCCCTGGAACCGAGAGCCCAGCCAGCAACTTGATGGGCAGACCCGCGACATCAGCGAGGAAGTGCACAGCAGGCGCGCTTTGCGCGGCGATCGCAGCGAGCACCGGCGGATCGACCGCACCGCCTGCCTTCGCATGGGCGTCGCCAGCAAAGCGGTCGGGATCGTCGGCGATACCCGCCTGGGCTTGGTAGCGCGTGCCCGCTCCGGGGAACAGGCCGCCGCTCACCATCAGGTTGGAGGGACCGCCTGGGTCGCGTTCCAGGAGCAGCACGGATGCTCCGTGATGTGCGGCCACCAGCGCGGCCATCATGCCGGCGGCGCCTGCGCCTGCGACAAGCAGGTCTGCGTGAGGGGTAGAGATCGAGACGGAAGGCATCGTGTGGCGCTTGAACGGGTGAGGGATTCGGGCGAGTATTTGGCAGCCTTTTTTGGCAGCCTTTTGCCGAGCCATCATAACTTGACCGCCATCTCTGTCCCGATCCCGATCCACGCAGCCGGACCCACGCCTGGGGCTCGCACGCCGGAGTCTGCCTATCCGTCGATGCTCGCGCCGCTGACGCTGGCTGGTAAGCGTCTGCGTCACCGCATCGTCCATTTGTCGATGACCACCTTTTCCAATCGCGATGCCAAGGTGGGGCCGACGCTTCTCAACTATTGTGCGAGCCGGGCTCGCGGTGGCGCAGCAATGCTGGTCACCGAACCCATCAGCATGGCGCGTCATCATCATCTGGCCACGCGCGCCGACGCCTGGAACGACACGGATCTCAATGGCCTCAGCCGGCTCGCTCATGCCGTTGAATCCGAAGATTGCCGGCTGATCGCGCAGCTTCTCGAGCGGGGTCGTGCCCGCAATCAGCCGGGCCGCAGCTTTGATGGCATTGGCATGTCGGTGCTGCCCGACGATCTCAGCTGGTCCATGCCGCGTGCCCTGCTGCGCAGCGAAATCGCGCCGCTCCTCGATGAATACGCCAAAGCGGCGGCGAGGCTCAAGCGCTGTGGCTGGAGCGGCCTTGAGATTTCCGCGGGACACGGGCATTTCTTTCATCAAACGCTCTCGCCCTGGTCGAATCGCCGCACCGATGACTACGGCGGCGACCTTGAAGGTCGGACCCGGCTGCTGCGCGAACTGATCGATGCGATTCGCGCCAACTGTGGCGGCGACTTCATCCTGGGTTTGAAACTTCCCGGAAACGACTGGCTCCCGGGCAGTATCGATCCCGCCTACGCCGCCGCGGTTGCACGACGGCTCACCTCGAGCGGCCAGGTCGATTACGTTTCTTTCTGCTGGGGAAGCCACTCTCGGACGCTCGAGCGACATGTACCCGATGGCTACACCGAGCGCGTGACGTACCGATCGACCATTCGCGAGCTCGCACAGGCCATTCCCGAGGTCCCTGTGATCGCGGTCGGCCGGATCACCGATCCGGCGGAGGCTGATGCGATCGTGGCCGACGGCACGGCGGCGATGGTGGGTATTGGTCGCGCGCTCATCGCCGATCCCGCTTGGGTGAACAAGGCGCAAGCGGGGCGTGCCCACGACATTCGCTACTGCGTGTCATGCAACACCTGTTGGGAACGGATTTCCCAGCAGCGCCTGCCGATTGGCTGTGACAACAATCCTCGGGTGGGTCTCGCAGACGAAGTCGACTACCGGCCGTCGCGTGCCGAACATGCCCGGCGTGTGGTCGTCGTGGGCGCGGGCCCAGCGGGCCTGGAGTCGGCCTGGATCGCGGCGGCACGGGGTCATCGGGTGACGGTCCTCACCCGCGGCGATGAGGTGGGCGGCAAGCTGCGCCTGCGCTCGCGGTTGCCAGGTGGCGAGTCGGTGAGCAGTGTGTATGACTACCAGCACGCGGCAGCGCTTCGATACGGATGCGAGTTCGTCACGCGCCGCGACGCGCAGCTGGCGGACGTCCTTGCCTACGAACCCGATGCGGTGATCCTCGCAACGGGGGCCGACATGGTTCCCCCGTCATGGCTGCCGGACGATATCCGCGACTCCGGACTGGTGCCCGATCTGCGACGCGCCATGCGCGAGGTGCTGCGCCACGGCGGGCGGCAGCCAGGCGCCGCCGTTATCTTCGATATGGACCATGGTGAAGGCACCTATGCCGCGGCCGAGTATCTGCACTCGGTTTTTGATCGGGTCGTGATTGTCACGCCGCGCGACACAGTGGCGCAGGACCTGCCGATGGTCGTCCGTCAGGGCATCTTGCGGCGGTTGAGTGAAAAGCGCATTGGTGTGGTCACCCTATCCGAGCCAGTGTGGAGCGAGCGGGTGGAAAGTGCAGCCGAGCTGGTCTGCGTGAATGTCTATAACGGGGAGCAGACGGTGGTGAGTGACCTGGCGTTTCTCGCATGGTCCACGCCCCGGGCGCCCGAGGTCACGCTTGCGCTTGAGCTTGCCGAACGCGGCATCGTGTTTCACAGGGTGGGGGATGCCCAGGCGGCGCGTTCGCTGTATGCGGCCACATCAGAGGGGCATGCCGCAGGCCACGCGGTCTGATGCTTTAAAGGACGCAGGCGGCTCCGTGAGGCTCAACCCTGTGTCAGACCCCACTGAGCAAGCGCCTCGGGAGCCAGGCCCAGCGATTGAAAGTAGTCGGTCGGCAACTGATCGTAGGCGCGATCAGGCAGCGGCTCGACGTCACCGGGGGTCCAGCTGCCATCGACATCGCCGGTGAGCACGCCAACCAGATTCACCGCTGCTAACTGACCAGCGCGGGCGCTGACCGCGGTATCGGTGGATGCAACGGCATGACGTGTGTACGCCGAACCCGTAGCGGCATTCCAAAGCGCCTCGGACTCGCCCGCAAAGCGCCAACCAGCGGCGGGTGCGTCGTCCACGCCGAGCGCGAGCTTGAGAATGGCATCGGCATCCGTTCGCGTGACCTTGCCATCGCGATCGACGTCCGCAGCCAGCACCTGATAGGGCGAGACCGGTATTGCACTCTGCGAGCCGTCGCCCGCGAGCGGATTGGGCGTGCGCCCGTTGGCGAGCTTGAGTGCAGCGAGCGCATCGGCCGCGCTCACCGCGCGCGCGACTTCGCCCGCGCCCGCCTCACGGCTGGCGGTCACGCGCAAGAGCCCATCAAAGTCGAGCCCATCGAGCGACCAGCGGCCATCGATTCCGCTGGTGGCGGCCGGCGCGGTCGGAGCCGGGGTTGACGTGACGGTTTGGGCCTGCGCGCTCACCTGAACATCGTCCAGCAGCGCGTGGCTTTTCCAGTGGTAAGTGATGCCGGTGAGAGCAGCCGCGCGGGCACCGGTTGCCCCAGCGTTGGCTGCGCCCGGCGCGAAGGTTGCCGGCACTTCTGTAAGCAGGCCGACTTCAGCCGTTGACGCGCTCGGGACGTAGCCGATATTTCCTACACCACCTACACCATCGCGGTAGATGGCCTCAACAGAGATCACCTTCCCGACATGGGCCTGGGTGAGTTGAAAGGACGGCGAGGGCGAGATCGCACTCACCGGTATGCCGTCGGCGCGCCATACCCAGCCGATCAGACTGCCGGCGGAAAACCCATCGGGATCGGTGAGCGTGTGTTGCGCTGTGAGCGTCTGGCCTTGAACCGGGCTTCCGGTGATCAGCACTTCCCCGCCTGGCGGTTTCGGATCGTAGTAGCTGCCGACGATCCCGATCGTGATCGTCGGACTGCTCACTTCGCCGCCGCCGCCGCTCGCACGGACCGGGACGGTGCTCAGAATATCGATCGTTGGATAGCCATCGATCACCCGTCCGAACACGGCGTAGCCGTTACCGTCAGTAGCGCGGTTGGCATCGAGAAAAAGGTTGTCTGCAACATTGATGAAAAACTGGCTGGTCGCGCTGTTCGGGTCGCCTGTGCGCGCCATGGCGATGGTTCCGAACGTGTTGCTGAGCCCGGTCACGGAGGTGCTTTGCAAAGCGATCGGTGTCTGCGTGGGGGTCTTGTAGGAGATCTGACCGGTTGAGTCGACCGTGTACCCGCCGCCCTGGATCATGAAGCCGTCGATTACACGGTGAAAAATCGTGTTGTTGTAGAAGCCGCTCTTCACATACTGAACGAAATTGGCAACCGTACTGGCGGCCCGCGTCGATTCAAGTTCGATCAGCAGATCACCGTAATTCGTACGAAGCCACGCTCGGGGAAGCGCCGGGGCGGCGACGCTGACAGCCGACCCGGCGGCTGCGCTCGTCACGCTTTCCGTGGTGCCCGTCAGGTCGGTGTAGGACGCCGTCACCGTGATCGACTTGTTGGCCGCGGCTGCGCTCACCGGAAAACTGCTCTGGGTCATTCCGGCTGCGGGCTGCCCGTCGATATTCCATTGCCAGCGGACGGCGCCGGGCTGGCCGGCCGCCGGGATACCGTCCGGATCGGTCAGGCTGTGCGAGGCGGTGAGCGTGGCCCCCGCGGCGGGCGTGCCGCTGATCACCACGCGGCCGCCGGGCAGATCGTTTGCATTGATGACCTTGATGGGCTCGCTGGAAACGTAGCCGGTGGTCCCTTTCAGATCGGTGTACGAAGCAACCGCAGTGATGGCCTTACCCACCATCGCCTGGGTGAGCGTGAGCGAAGCAGATTGCGCGCCTGGAATCAGGGCCCCGTCCGCTTTCCAGTAGTAGCTGATCGCACCGGGCTGTCCGCTGGCAGGGATGCCGTCGGCATCGGCCAACTGGCTGAGAGCGACCAGGGACCGGCCCTGAATCGGAAGCCCGGCAATCGTGACACTTCCGGTCGGGGCCGCGTTGGTGGTTGGCGCGGGTTCCGGCAGCACATCGATGAGGGTCACGGCTGATGTGGGTTTGGAAACTTCACCCGAACCGTTATCGACGACCAGGACCGCTTTCAATTTCGTCATCAGGTCGGCGCCGACGCTGGCGACGCGGCCGAATACCGCATAGCCGTTGCCGTCGCTCGCATAGGCTGCATCGAGGAACAGGTTGTCAGCCAGGTTGATGAAGAACTCGCTCGTGGCGCTGTCGGCAACGGAGGTGCGCGCCATGGCAAGCGTGCCAGTCAGGTTGCTCAGGCCGGTTGTACTGGTGCGCTCAAGGGGAATCGGCGAAAACGTCGAAGCGCGGCGTACGAAGTTGGTGCCTTCCAGATCGTACCCACCGCCCTGCGCCATGAAGGTGGAAATGATCCGGTGAAATTCGGTTCCGTCATAGAAATTCGTATCGGCATAGCGCAGAAAATTGGTGACCGTTACCGGTGCGCGGTCGGCCTCCAGTTCGACCACCATGTCGCCCAGCGAGGTCTTGATCAGCACCCGCGGTAGCGCACGGTAGTTAGCGGCGGCAATGGCCAGCGGCGTAAGCACGGCGCTGGTAGGCGCGCTGGTCATGGTCTCTGCGGTTCCGCCCAGATCGGTATACGCGGCGCTCACCGTAATCCGGGTGCCGACATCGGTGGGTGACAGACGGTAGCTGGCGCCGGTTGCGCCGACGATCGCCGCGCCATTTGAGCGCCATTGATAAGTCATGGCGCCTGCTGCGCCCGCGGCGGGAATGCCATCGGGGTCGGTGAGCGTCTGGCTGAGGGTGAGCAGCTCACCCGCGCGCGGCGTGCCCGTGATGTTGAGCGTGCCGGAAGGTCGCGTGTTTGCGCGCGCGAGGAGAAGCTCAACGGCGTAGTCTGCGGTGTCGGTGGATGACACGTTACCAAGCTCGAGCAAATAGCTGCCCGGCATGGGCGCTTCGTTGAGAAGCTGCGTGCCGACGCGGGTCGGTGACAGAGTGCCGCCTGCCACGACCTGCGCATCAGCGGTGGCGAGCGACTTGAGCGAGAAGCTGAGCCCGCTCTCCGGCGCATTGCCAGCCAGGTCAATCAGCCGGGCACCGGTCAGGCGATGACCGGCTGGCACGGTGATTCGGAGCGCATCGGCATCAGCCGAGGTGAGCGATCCAGCCCACATTGCACGGAGGCTCTGCGGTGGCAGCACCGGAGCGGCATCTGCGCTGCGTGCAAAGTCGTTCGCTTCAGCGATCAGTACGCCCGGTATGGCGAGCGCAGGCACCGCCTGCGCAGCATCCGAAAACTGCAGGGTCTCAATCGACCGCAGCCGGTCAAGCTCGAGCGTGACACGGTTGAGGGCGGCCAGGTCGGTGCGATCGGTGTTGGCGTAGAGCTGCCACTGTGCCTGGTTGCCCTCGAGCGTCGCCCGGTCGGTGCCATCGCCGCCCACGAGCATGTCAGAACCGCTGCCGCCCGCAAGCACATCGTTCCCGCCCGAGCCAATCAGGCTGTCACGCCCCGGGGCGCCCTCCAGCGTGTCGTCGCCCGCGCCGCCATCGACCGTATCGTCGCCTGCGCCGGCCTGGAGCCGGTTCGCGAGGGCATTCCCCGTCAGGCGGTCACCGTAGGGCGTTCCGACCAGATCTTCGATAGCGGTGCCGAAGTTCACCGTGATCTGCCCGGGTGCGGTGATGGTGCCGGCCCGCGCCGCCCCCACGAAACCCCAGTAACCGGGTTCGAGGCCAACATTCGCTGCAAGTCCGAGCCCGGAGAGGTCGATGACATCGGCGCCGCCACCGTCCCAGATGAAATGAGCCGTGCTGAGCGACACGGTGTATCGGTCGGCGCCTGCGCGGATCCCCGGATTGGGCCCGTAGAGGTACTGGAGCGCTGCCACATCGAGCGGACCCAGTCGGACCATACGATCGGCGCTGGCGACGTTGTAGGTCATGATCGTGAACGCAGACTGGTCTTCGGCTGCGCTCAAATACGGTGGTTCAGCCTGGTCGCCGGTTGCATCGGTGGCGCTGAAAGGATGTTTGAGGCCGAGTGCGTGACCGATCTCATGGGTGAGCGCGTAGGCGCCAAAACTGCCGGCAGCGAGATCGGTTGCGCCGATGGTGGCGGCATTGAGGAAGACGTCGCTGCCCAGCCACTCCCCTCTGGGATGGATCGCATAGCCCGCTGAATCGGTCTGGCTGTTGAGGGCGAACGCGATCCGGTCCTCGTCCGCAGCGTTGCTCGATGCCACAAAGCGCAGGCCCGTCGAGGCCGCAATCAGTTGAAGAGCGGCTTCAGCCTGAGCGGCCTGCGCAGCCGAAAAACCCTTGAAGCCCGTGGTGTAGCGCGCATCCAGGTAATCGGGCGCTGTTTGCGGAAAGGCATATGAATAGGTTCGGCCGTCCTCGAGCATCAGTGAAAAACGCTGACCCGCACCCTCATCAGCCACCAGCGCGGAAATCCAGTAAGGAAGCGGTGTGGCGCCGGCACCCAGGGTGACCGTTTCGATATCGCTTGGCAGCTTGGTGGCTGACGACAGGACCGTTGCACTGTCGGTGCCGCCCAGGTCCTGAATCGGGGTGTCGGCCCGCGCCACGATGTACTGATCGTTGCCCGCACCGCCCGTGATCGCTGACCGGAACGCCGAGCCCGTGACGAAGCGGTTATTGCCCCCAAGATCGAGAATATCCACGTCTCCGGGGAGTGCGGACACGTCAATGATCGTGTCGCCGTCAGCGCCCAGGATCAGGCTGGTGGTGGTGTCATCAAACAGCGCGAATGACTCGAACGTGGTGACCACCCGGGGCGAGGGCAGCGCAGTACCGCGCAGAAGAAGGTATTCGTCGGGAGCGATCGCCTCGCTCAGATTGAAGATGAGCGAGCGTCCGCTGACCTCGGGCGCGCCCTGCAGGCTGATGGGCGAGAGCGCTGCGCCCTGACCGCGTTGCGCGAGCACATTGCTGTTCCAGGTGACCGCGTCGATGGGGGTATCGAAGACCACCTCGAGCCGCTTTTCGCTCAGTGTGTAGCTCACCAGCTGGGCGGGCTTGTTACGGCCGCTATCGGCCTGCACGATCAGCGCATAGGCACCCGTTGCAGGGAGGCCGGTTGAGCCGCTCACCTCCAGAAACCAGCGCCCGCTTGTCTGCGGGGTGAACTGGATGAGCGCGTCGGTGCCGATGTAGCTGTCGTCATCAACCACCAGGGGGCGGCCCGAGGCGTCGAGCAGACGAAGCTTCGGGTTACCGAGCGCGCCGGGGCCCAGCGGGGCGATCAGCGTGTCGGCGACGAACTGGTAGGCGACGCCCGCCTCGAGTGTGACCGCGAACCAGTCGGCGTCGCCCACGGTTTCGATCTGGCCCACGATTTTGCCTCGCGCAGCCACCACACCGGTCGTGGCCGTGGTGGCCGCGAAGTCATCGGCGATGGGGGCAGCTCCGTCCGCGTCATACGGGTGGAGCAATGCGATATCAAGCAAGGTGGCGGCAGACATCTGCGGGGCGCGGTTCCGCGCGAGCAACTCGCCCCAGGGCGAGCGCACGGCAGCTACTGATTGAGGACCGTGATGCTAACTCGACGATTGCGCGGATCAGCGGGATTGGTTGGCACGAAGGGCACGGTATCGGCAACGCCCTCCAGCCGCTCGAACCGTTTCGTGGTGACGCCATTGGCCTCCATCAGCCGGCGGGTGGCGTCGGCGCGTTCGGTGGAGAGCGTCCAGTTGTTGCGGCCGGTGCCGGGCGCGAATCCGACGCTATCGGTATGGCCTCGTACCGCGAGCTTGTTGGGCAGATCACGCAGCGACTTGGCGACCTCGGCGAGTAGCGCTGCTGCCCGCGGCTCGACATCGGAGGTGCCGAGCTTGAACATGGAGAAGTCGGCTTTGTCGATGATCTCGATGCGCAACCCGTCTTTTTCGCGCGAGACCTGAACCTGATCCTGCAGCTGTTTCAGCTGCGGGCTCTCCGAGAGCTTTTCCTTGAGCTCTTCCTGGAGCTTTTCGAAATTGAGCTCATCTTCCACGCGCTTCGGTCCGCGCGACGGATCGTTACTGGGCGCATCTTTCTGCGGCCCTTCCGCGTTTTGCTCTTCCTGCGAGGCGCCCTGATCGGTGCTGGGACCACCCTGCGCGCGCGGCGTGAGCCGCTCGAGCATCGCCGTCTGTTTGGCGGTGAATGGGAAGCCATCGGGATCGACGATTGAGCGGCCACCAAGCAGACCATCGGATCCGGCCAGTTCACCGAACTTGATCTGGCTGTGGGATGCGGGCCGGAAATATTCCGCGATGCTCTTTCGCTGACTGCTGTTGGTGGCGCCCAGCAGCCACATCAGCAGAAAGAACGCCATCATCGCGGTCATCATGTCGGCAAGCGCGATTTTCCAGGCCCCGCCGTGCGCACCGCCGTGGCCTTCCTCGACGATGATCTTGCGGATGATCGGCCGTACAGGAGCCGCCGCGGCTGCCGCGTCTGCCGGCGGCGCGCCTTCAGCGGCGGGCGCGGCTGGTGCGTTGGCTTCGGCCATCAGAGGACTCCGCTCTCAGCCAGACCGATCATCAACCGCCTCGCAGGCTATCGAAGACTTCGGAGAACGAGGGCTGGTTATGATGACTGATGCAGGCACGTGCGGCCTCGATCACCACCGGCTGGGGATGGCCCTTGAGGTTGGCGACCAGCATCTGGTGAATGACGTTGTAGACCTGTGACTCTTCGTCGACGATCTGGCCCAGGCGCCCAGCGAACGGTTCGAACATGCCGTAGGACAGGAACACCCCCAGCATGGTGCCCACCAGCGCGGCGCCGATCAGCGCGCCCAGCACCGCGGGCGGTTGATCGATTGCACCCATGGTTTTCACCACACCCAGCACGCAGGCCACGATGCCCAGCGCAGGCATGGAGCCCGCCATGGTGGTGAGCGCGGCGGGCGCCCGCATGGCCTCGTGATGGTGCAGCTTGATGGAGGTCTTCATGATGTCGTCGACTGCGTCGGCATCAAGATTGCCCTGCGAGATGATGGCAAGCCGCAGTGGATCGCAAATCATCTGCACGATGGAGTGGTCTTTAGCGAGCTTGGGGAACTCGCCAAAAATCGGGCTGGAGTCGGGGTTTTCGACGTGGGCTTCGAGCGCCACGACCCCTTCCTTCTTCATGACCGCCAGGAGCTTACCGACCAACACAATGAGGTTGAGGTAGTCCTCCTGCTTCCACTTGGGGCCGGAGATGCACTTGCCGATGCCGCCCATGGCGGCCTTGAAAATATCGAAGCTGTTACCCACCAGCGAAGCACCGATGGCAGCACCCGCGATGATGATGAACTCAAACGGGGCCGCCTTGATGATGGGCGCCATCTTGCCGCCGGCAAGCACATAGCCCCCGAGTACCGCCCCGAACACAACTGCAAGACCGATAAAGAAGAACATGGCAAGCCCTCAAGACTTAAACAGGCACCACACCCCGATGCACCAGCCAAAGGCCAGCTGCAGTCCAAAATCGATCAGGTTGCCGACAATGGCGACAGGAATTCCGATGTAGGCGATGCTCAGGGCCAATCCCGCGAGGGTAAGCCTCGGCTTCGGGATATCGTGGCCCAGAACCACGTGCCGCCCTGTTTTTTCGGTCCTGGCCAAACTCAACAGTGGTATGGGGTAATCGGCATAGGGCTCGGGTTCTTGACCACGGGGCAGCCCCGACTCATGACTTTCCCTATTATATCGGCATGAATCTGATCTGGGACCCCGGCTCACCAAAAGTCTGGGACGCATTTCATCGTGAGCACTGCGGTGCGCTCCAGCAAAGCTGGGGCTATGGCGCCGCGCTGGCTCGTCTGGGTGTGCGGGTACACAGGGCGCTGGTGGAGTTCGAGGGCCGCCCGGTGGGGCTCGCGCAGTTCATCTGTCGGCGGATCCCCGCCTACCTGTCGCTCTCATCCTGCACCCGCGGCCCGGTCTGGGCGCCAGCGCTTGATGCCGAAGCGCGACGCGCGCTTTACCGGCGGCTGCGCGCCGAGCTGCCAGCGCCAAGGCTTCGCGTCACGCTGTTTTCGCCCGATCGGACCGCTGCGGAGCTTGTCCCCGTCGAGGTCGCGGGTTTGCGAAGGGTGATGACCGGGTATTCCACGGTCATGCTCGATCTCACCCAGCCGCCCGAGGCGCTGCGTGCGGCCTTCGACGGCAAATGGCGAAACCGGCTGGTGAAGGCCGAAACCGAGAAGAAGCTACAGGTTCATGTCAATTCGAATGTCCCCAAATGCCGTGAACTTCTCGAGCGCGAGGGCAGGCAGCGGGAGTCCCGCAACTTTCACGGGCTGCCCACCGACTTCGTGACCCACTGGATCGACGTGGCCGCATCGCCCGCTGCCGCGTTTGTCATCGCACGCGCCGATTTCGAGGGCAAAACCGTCGCGGCCATGCTGTTTCTGCTGCACGGAAGCGTCGCCACTTACCATATCGGCTGGGCAGACGATACCGGCCGCGATCTCAACGCGCACAATCTGCTGCTCTGGCGGGCTTCGCTCCTTCTGCGTGAGCGAGGCGTCGCTGCCATCGATCTGGGGGGGGTCAACACGCATTCCCTTCCTGGCATCTCGCGATTCAAACTCGGAACCGGTGGCGCCGTCCGTACGCTGGCCGGCACCTACTGCTGACAGGAGTGGCTGAAATGGTCGCAGGGTGGCGTGGCTGTTCGATGGGCCCTCGGGTGCTGACCGGCGCGCTGATCGCACTGTCCATGATCGCGAGCGAGGCCCGGGCCCAGGCCGTGGCGCCGCCCTGGGAAAAGCTGGGCGATACGCCTGCGCTCACGCTCTACATCGATCGAACGACGTTGCAGCGAGACGGTGCGATCCGGCGAGTGCTCGAGATGCAGGACCTGAAGGTACCCGACCCCGACGGCGTGATGTCGCGCCGCTACACCAATGAATACGATTGCGACAACCAGATGCACCGGATTGGTCGCATGACCAGCTGGTCTGGGCCGCAGCTCACCGGCCGCAAGGTCTTCGATATTTCCGAGTGGGGCTACTGGCGAAAAATCCCACCTAACGGGCTGTTTACCCTTGGCTTCAAGCTGCTTTGCCCGCTGCGGGCGGGCGAATCGCTGAGTCCTTGAATGAAGGTGCCTTCACCCGCATCAAAAAACGCTCCAGCTGGTCTTTGCTGATACCGATGGGGGTTCGCAGCTGATAGAAGCGAACCTTCTCGGTGCAGGGCGGCACCGGCAAAGTGCCCTCGTACACCTGATAGCTGAGATTCTCGGGCAGCAACTGGTTGGGATCGATCGAGATGTTGGAGATGGTGGCTTCGGGCGCGCCCTTGTTGGGCAGGTTGTTCAGGATCTGCCAGATGGTGCGATGCTGAAACGCTGACTCCCGAATTGGCACGCTCACTACCACGGTTTGCCCCGAGGCAATACGATGAACGAGATGGGCCACCAGCGAAACCGGTTTGCCATCGACCTGGCCGCCCTCAGGCCGGTAAAAATGGATGCGGACCAGATCGAAAATCTCGGGGCCGATCTTGAGCGAGCTGCCCGCGGCGGCCGAGACGATGGCTGACTGGCCGTCGTTGGATACCCGCAGCACGCCGGGCTTGTAGCGCATTTCCAGGGGCTGCCGGGCGAACTGCGCCTGGTCCAGCGTGCGGTTGGGGCCCGGCGCGGGACAGGACTGCGCGAGGCCCGCCGTCTTGGGCGGCTCGGCCGAGGGCTGCTGCGCGGCGAGCAGCGCATTCTGGGCAGCGAGCTCGCGAAGCTTTTCTTCCAATGTCTCGATTTCACCCTTCAGCGAACGGATCTGGCCGCGCAGATCTTTGGCCTGCACGCCCGAGCGGTCGAGTTGCTCGCGGAAATCGGAAGCCTGCTTCGCTTTGACGAACGACAGGGTACCCAACACTGCGACCAGGAGTACAGCCAGCAGGATCAGCGTCAGACGAAGGATAGCTTTCATGATCGGATGTCTCGGGGAACCTGTTGCAACGCGAGTTGGCATCTGCCCTTGGGCAGACAAACTTAAGAGTTACGGCTTTTGGTCGAGAAGCAGCGAGCGCTTTGGTCGATCCGCTGCTAGTATCATCGGCACCGGACTGCGTGGCTTGAGTGCCATTATGAACAAATTGCTTGGCGGTATCGTGATCGGCGCATTGCTCACGGCCAGTATCTACGGCCTCGTGAACATGATGCTCGATGAAAGCAGTGCCCCTGAAATCCCGCAGGACATCCTCGCCCAGCGGCGCACGGGCATGATTGACCTCATCTGTGAACTGCAGCTCGATCTCGATGGGCAGCTTGCGCTCGGCATCAACGCCAACGAGCCCGCGCGCATGTCACTCGCCCAGATCGACTTCGACCGCAAGTCGGGCTGGTACCAGGGCCGGCTGTCCATTTCTGAGGGGCGTGCGGGCAACCTCACCGTGGTCGGTCCGCGCCTCATTGTGAGCCGCCCCGCCATGTTCCAGCGTTTCGGCGTCACCATCAGCAAGGAAGAGTTCGTGATCGACCGCAGCAACGGGTCGTTCACGCAGTCCATCAGCACGCAGGACGGGCGCAACATCACCCTGATCCGCGGCACCTGCGCACAGGTTATCAAGCCGCCTTTCTAAAAGGCCCCCGGTTGGCCGTGCACCGGGCCGCCGGTCACCGCTGATGCTGCGACGCAACACCGGTCGTTGCCAGCCGGGTATACTGCGCGTTGGCGATCATCCAGTCCGTTCGCTGTCCTCCCTTCCTCCCCTCCCCGACGATCCTCTCCGTCTTCCCGACTGGTGCCGCAGCCCTCAGGCTGGTCGGCAGGTCGACGCAGTGCATCGCCTTGACGGAACCCCATGAGCTTTTCTTCTCTCGGCCTCGCCGAACCGCTGGTTCGCGCGGTCACCGAACTCGGTTATTCCCAGCCCACCCCCATCCAGACCCAGGCGATTCCCGCTGTGCTGGCGGGTGGTGATTTACTCGCCGCTGCCCAGACTGGCACCGGAAAAACCGCCGGATTTGTGTTGCCTATCCTGCAGCGCCTGATGCAGTCGGTGCCCGCCCAGGCTGCCGAACCGGCTCCGCATGCCGGCGGTCACTCAGGCCGCCCCCATGCAGGCCAGGCGCGCCACGCCCGAGGTCCCAGCATCCGGGCCCTGATCCTCACCCCCACGCGCGAATTGGCCGCGCAGGTCGAGGAAAGCGTGCGCGACTACGGCCGGCACCTGCCGCTGCGCTCAATGGCCATGTTTGGCGGGGTCAACATCAACCCGCAGATCGAGCAGCTGCGCCGCCGTGTTGACATTCTGGTGGCCACCCCCGGACGGTTGCTTGACCATGTTTCGCAGCGCACGGTGGATTTGTCATCCGTCGAAATCCTGGTGCTTGATGAAGCCGACCGGATGCTCGACATGGGCTTCATTCACGATATCCGGCGGGTGTTGTCGCTGCTGCCGAAGAAGCGGCAAAACCTGCTGTTTTCCGCCACGTTCTCTGATGACATCCGGTCGCTCGCCAACGGCCTTCTCGATCGGCCGGCCAGCATCGAAGTGGCGCGTCGTAACGCTCCTGCCGAGGCGGTGGAGCAGACGGTTCTGCTCGTCAATCGCGACGCGAAGAAAGAGCTCCTTGCGCACCTCATTCGCGAGCGGGCCTGGTTTCAGGTGCTGGTCTTCACGCGCACCAAGCACGGCGCCAATCGGCTGGCCGAATACCTTGAAAAGGTGGGCATTAGCGCGCTTGCCATTCATGGCAACAAGAGCCAGAGCGCGCGAACCCGTGCGCTCGCCGGTTTCAAGGACAACTCCCTCCAGGTGCTGGTGGCCACCGACATCGCGGCCCGGGGCATCGATATCAACGAACTGCCGCATGTGGTGAACTTCGAGCTTCCGAATGTCTCTGAAGATTATGTGCACCGGATCGGTCGCACAGGCCGCGCTGGCGCCGCCGGCGAGGCCGTGTCCCTCGTCTGTGTCGACGAGTTCGAATTTCTGCGCGGCATCGAGAAGCTGATCGGACGGGCGCTGCCCCGCGAGACCGTAGCGGGCTTCGAACCTGACCTCAGCGTGCGCCCCGAGCCCATTTCGATGGGGGGGGGCCGGGTGATGCGGCCGGCTCGGAGTGGGGCGCCCAAGGGTGGGCCGGCCAAGTTTGGTGGCGACAAAACAGGCTCCCGCGGCGGGTTTCCTCCCGGTAAGGGCGGCTCGCGGCCGGGGGCCAACGGCGGCGGGCGCCCATCTGCGCCGCCTCGCGCAGCCGCGAGCCCCCATCAGGGAGCGCCCGCGCGTTCAAGTGCGCCGCACGCCGCGGCAGGACCCGCTCGCACCGGCTCGCCGCGTCCCGGGGGCGGCGCGCCGGTAGGCCAGGGCTTTGGCCATACGCGCGCCCCGGGTAGAGGGATGCGGGGGCGTTAGCATCTCAATTCGCACCCAACCGGGAGACTTCCTTGAGCGACCCGACGCTTTCTGACCTTCGTAAAGACTAC
>Ga0315906_10004183_pt1 | contig 18705 bp, 14 predicted proteins | sample LakEriMetagenome_4_FD_203526 | JGI IMG/M metagenome (GOLD analysis project Ga0315906, IMG submission 203526) | Freshwater fungal communities from buoy surface, Lake Erie, Ohio, United States - Buoy 2 MA122 | ecosystem: Environmental > Aquatic > Freshwater > Lake > Lake biofilm | place: USA... | reverse complement strand
TGAGTTCGCGCAGCAACTCCGGCAATTGCCAGGCCCGCATCAATGCCTGCTCCAGATCGCTCAGTTCGATGTGCAACACCTCTCGCTGAACCTGTGCCGAGCGCAGCGTGGGATCGGCCCGCTGGCGCGAGCGCATCTCGAGCGCCAGCTGTGGCGCATGACACCACAGCAGCACCTCGGCGAAATCATGCAGCAGCGCCGCTTCGTGAATCACCTCGGCATCGGTGTCCTGTCGGTGCATGGCAAAGCCGATGGCCAGTCGCGCAGCCCGATGCGAACGATCGAGCACCCGACGCAATCCATCCAGCGCCCCCGGAAAATCGGCCAGGCGGGACTCCACCGTGGGCGCCTGCCCACAGGCGTTGAAAAATGCGGACGTGCCCATCATGAGCAGACACGCCGTGACCGTCTCGGCCTGACTGCTCATACGTGACGAGCGTCGGCGCGCCGCGTGCGCCAGGATGCGCAGCGACAGTAATGGGTCTTCCTGTGCCAGCTCGGCGATGTCGCGGGCCGACACGTTGTCCTCGTCCGCTTGCAGGGCCGCGATGGCCAGCGCGCTGCGCTCAAGGATCGGAATGTCCGCTTCGTCGATGGCCCGGACCCAGCCTTGCAGGCTGAGGGGCGCGAGTGCAATCATGAGAGTCTCCGGATGCGTCCTGTGACGCTATATCGGCGCAGATTCCATGATCTTGAGATCAGCGCCGACGCGTCGGCTCAATTCGACGCGCGATTCTCGCCGGGGCGTGGCAGGCTGGACAGTGGCCAGCGCGGCCGGATGTCGAATCCTGTGACGGCCCGGGGAGCAGTGATCGGGACGGGCTGCGCAAGCGCTGCCTCGGCCTGCAGCCGCAAGGCGCCGGCAAAGGCGATCATGGCTCCGTTATCGGTACACAACGCAGGCTCCGGACAGTGCACGCGAATGCCTTGGCGCAAGGCGTGGGCGTCCAGTTGCGCCCGCAAATGCCGGTTGGCACTGACCCCGCCGGCAATCACCAGGGTACGCAGTCCGCAGGCCTGCACAGCTGCCATGGACTTGGCGACCAGCACCTCAACGATCGCGGCCTGGACTTCGCAAGCCAGGTCTGCGCGGGCCTGATCGTCAGGCAGGCCGCGTGCAATGCGTGTGGCCACGGCTGTCTTCAAGCCTGAAAAACTGAAATCCAGGTCGCCCGAATGCAGCTTCGGTCGCGGCAGCCCAAAGCGCCCCGAATGGCCTTGCTCAGCCAGTCGGGCGATTGCCGGGCCGCCCGGGTAGCCGAGCCCCAGCAGCTTGGCACTTTTGTCGAAGGCTTCGCCTGCCGCGTCATCGACCGATTCGCCCAGCAGGGTGTATACCCCGACCGCCTCGACCTTCAAGAGTTGGGTATGTCCGCCGGACACCAGCAACGCCACAAACGGAAACGCAGGTGGGTCTGCAGACAGCAGGGGCGAAAGCAGATGGCCTTCGAGGTGATGGACCCCAATGGTGGGCTTGCCCAGGGCATAGCCCAGGGCAGTGCCGACGGCCGCACCAACCAGCAGTGCACCGGCCAGACCGGGGCCTTCGGTATACGCAATGGCATCGACCTGCGCCAGCGTGCAGTCGGCCTCCTGCAGGACTTGTCGGGTGAGCGGCACGATGCGCCGGATGTGATCGCGGGACGCGAGTTCCGGGACCACGCCGCCATAACGCTCATGCATGGCGACCTGCGAGTGCAAGGCCTGTCCGAGCAGCCCTCGTTGCGAGTCGTACAGGGCGACGCCGGTTTCGTCGCAGGAAGTTTCGATGCCCAGGGTCAGCATGGGGCGAGTGTAACCCCCCATTGCGGTGCGTCCTGCACCGTGCCGTGGCACGCGCTGCGTGTCTCGCCATCCTTCAGGGTGTGTCTTGGGCCATCTTCGTACCGGTGATCGGGTCACTTCGCGCTAGGCATGGTGATTGCATGAGCCGGTTGCCCAGGGAGGGCCCATGCACGAATCAAGACAATTGGAAAACCTCATCCGACAGCCTGTACGGACGCCCGTCCACGGCGATGAGGTGTTTGAGCAGCGCGTCGGCGCGGCGGCCACTCCAGTGGAGGTCCCGGATCCCGACCCGCTTGCCGAAATCGCTTACGCCTGGATCAGCCAGTCCATGACGTCGGACGCGACGGTCACACTGCCCGTGCTGACCGATGCCGCGCGCCTGCTGTCCAGTCCCGCCGACCGAATCATGGTTGCGTCGCGCGCGCCGGTGATTGCGCTGCATGCAGACCATCAGGCGGCCTGTCTGCCTGACCTGGTGCTGCTGGCTTCGATGTTGTGCAGCACAGGCATGCATGTGGTGGTCACGGGAGCCCGTTCGAGGGGCATGCTCCCCGCAGTGGGCGATGTATTCGCAGCGATGGGGGTGCCCGAAGCAGGGTGCGCCGCCCATATTGATGTCGCATTCACCCGGAGTGACCCGGCCTGCGTCCCGCTCAAGTCGATCAGTCCCAGACTGGATGGCTGGCTGCAGTTGCCGGCGAACGATCCGCTGCATCGGCTTGCCCGCTCGCTTGCGCCCTGGGCCGATCCGATTGGTGTGGTGGCCGACCTGCGCGTGTTGATCACGACCGACGCCAACTGGGCACAGTGCGTGTTGCAGGTCGCCCAGGCGCTGGGCGCTCATGTGCTGACGCTTCTGGTCGAGCCTGCGACGGCCATAGCGGGGTCTGCGCCACGCATGCGCGCGACGCTGGCTGCACGGGGTCGGATCACGCCGCTGACACTGGATGGGCCCTGGAGCGACGCCGACCGCAGTGCGCTCACGGCGTGCACCGATGCGGCATCGATCGCACGCCGGGTGCAGTCCGTGCTGGCTGGCGAGTTCCCCGTGCCGCGCCTGACCGATCAGCTTCTGGAGCTGGTCTCGCGTGTCTGCGGCAGTCTTCGCAGCGGGCTGGACTGAGTCCGCATCGACTGACCCCGGTATATTCGCGAGCGCGTCCTGTGTCGGCCGCGCCCTTGTCACGTTTGTCTGATCGCGTTGATCGCGGGATCCCAGCATGTCCATGCGTTTTGATGCGGTGGTCGTTGGCGCCGGAGCGGCCGGCCTGTTTTGTGCCGGTGTGGCTGCACAGCGCGGCCTGCGCGTCGCCCTGATCGATCATTCCGAGCATCTGGCCGAAAAAATCCGCATCTCTGGCGGCGGGCGCTGCAATTTCACCAACCTTGAGGCAGACAAGCCCGAGCGCTTCCTGTCAGAGGATCCGCGCTTTGCCCGTCATGCGCTGAAGGCCTACCGCCCCGAGCGCTTCATCGCGCTGCTGCGCAGCCATGGCATCGGATGGCACGAAAAGCATCGCGGGCAGCTGTTTTGCGACGACTCCAGTGAACGCATCATCGACATGCTGCGCACCGAGTGCGACCGGGGCGGGGTGCACTGGATGCGTCCGTGCGTAGTGCACGAGGTTTCGCGCATCGAGCCGCTTCAGGTCGAACACACGGCCGATTCGCCGCATGCCTTGCCCCGGTTTGCACTGCGCACTGACGCGGGCGAACTGGTCTGCGCCTCGCTCGTGGTGGCGACTGGAGGGTTGTCGATCCCGAAGATCGGGGCCAGCGACTGGGGCTTCAGGCTCGCACGCCAATTCGGACTGCAGGTCATCACGCCGCGCCCCGCGCTGGTGCCCCTCACATTCACTGCGCAATCGTGGCAGCCGTTCGCAGCACTCTCAGGTCTGGCCCTCGAGGTGGAACTGGCCTTGCCAGAGCGCCCCGATGCACCGCGCTTTCGCGAAGACCTGCTGTTCACCCACCGTGGCTTGTCAGGGCCGGCCATCCTGCAGGGGTCCAGCTACTGGCATGCAGGTGAACCAATTGCCATGGATCTGGCTCCGGGGCGTGACCTGGGGCGCGAGCTGATGATCGCGCGCGATGGGACTCGTCAGCAGCTTGGCACGGCACTGTCGGCCATCGTGCCCCGGCGTCTGGCCCAGGCCTGGCTGGCCGATGGCGAGATCGCGCAGATCCTGCCCGCCACCCCTGGAATGCCAGCGGTCTTTGAACGAAGGATTGCCGAGCTGGGCAACCGCGCACTGCTCGCCCTTGCCGCTCGGTTCAAGGACTGGCGCGTGCACCCAGCCGGCACCGAAGGCTGGCGCAAGGCCGAAGTGACCGCGGGGGGCATTGCAACGCCTGAGCTCGATCCGCGCACCTTGCAGGCGCATCGGGTGCCCGGGCTGTATTGCATCGGCGAGGTCGTCGATGTCACCGGCTGGCTGGGTGGCTACAACTTTCAGTGGGCCTGGGCAAGCGCCTGGTGCGCCGCACAGGCCCTGGCCCGACCCTGAATCTTCAGAAACCCATGCGCTGACGCTTCATGTTGCGCCCGGCCAGATCGTCGGGCGCAAGCGCAGGGCGACCGTCCAGGCGGGCGGTGCCAAACGCGCCCATCAGTGAGCGGCGCATTTCCCGCGGGGCGATCCCGGCAAGGCGCTCCAGGACGCCGTCAGCCGGCAGCTCCGGAAAGTGTCGCCCCCACTGATGCGACTCGCGGATCTCCTTGTACAGGGCCAGCGCAATATGCCGCGCACCCTGGATATCGGGCGGCTGAATTTCGTAGACATTCATCCGATTCAGAATGGGCTCGGGAATGCGCGATGCATCGTTAGCGGTGGCGATCCACACGATGTCGGAGCAATCGAGCGGCACCTCCGCAAATTCATCGGTAAAGCTGCGCGCGGTATCCAGTTCAAGCAGCGAATAGAGCGAACCGAGCGGGTCGTAGTGGCTTTCGGCCGATGCCTTGTCGATTTCATCGACCACCATCACCGGATTGGCATAGTCCCCGTGCACCAGCGTGTCGAAGACCTTGCCGGAACGTGCATTGCGCCACTGCGAGGACGCCCCCGAGAGGACCCAGCCAGCGGTCAGTGAACTCATCGAGATGAAGCCGTAGCCCGTGCCAAGCAGCTGGGACAGGCGCTTGGCGAAATGGGTCTTGCCGATGCCCGGATCACCCAGGAGCAGCATCGGCGCGATTTGCAGCGGGTCTTCGCTCTCCATGCACAGCGCAAGCTGCTTGCGCAGGTCATGCAGCACTTCGGCGAAGTTCGGCAGCTCTTCAGCCAGAGCGTCAAAGTCGGGCATCCGCCCGGGCTTGACGCTGAATCGTTCGCCGCCTACCCGGAGCATCTTTTCGTAGGTGGCACGCAAGGCTTCGTTGGCCCCGGGCGGCAGGTCCTCCAGTGCCGACTCGACACTCTGCGGTGAATACACCTGCTTGAATCCGGCAATTGAGAACGTGCCTGCACCGGAAAGAACGGCTGGAGATGGCTGCATCAAAGACCTCCGCTTGGGATGGGAGAAGACCGCCTGCGTGAATTCATTCTGGACTCGACCATTGCTGCAATCAACATTCGTGCCAACCGTCGGTCGGACTGAAACGAACGCCTGCGCACCCGATGTTTCGGCCGACTCTTCAATCTTCCGAACAGGTGTCAGCGACCCCCTTATTTCATTAGAAGCATGCCTTTTGCCACGAACATGCAGTTGTGAATGGTCGGCGATGCGACTCACCAGGGCGATTCGATCGATGCTCCGTTGCAAGGCTGGCGCTGCCGTGTCCGGGCTGCTATAGTGGCGGGCTGACCGAATCAAGGTAATCGGAACAAGGTAATTTTTGATGCCCACCATCCGTCTGAAGGAAAACGAGCCGTTTGACGTTGCACTGCGCCGTTTCAAGCGCACCATCGAGAAAACCGGCCTGCTGACCGAGCTGCGCGCTCGTGAGTTCTACGAAAAGCCCACGGCTGAGCGCAAGCGCAAGAAGGCGGCTGCGGTCAAGCGTCACTACAAGCGTCTGCGCAGCCAGATGCTGCCCAAGAAGCTCTACTGATACCGGTTTCGCATTCCGGTTGTTCCCAATGACCGCGTCTGCACTGAAAGACCGCATCACTGAGGACATGAAGGCGGCCATGCGCGCGCGCGAGGCCGACCGACTGGGGGCCATTCGCATGCTGTTGGCCGCCATCAAGCAAAAAGAAGTCGACGAGCGCATCAGCGCAGACGACGCCCAGGTGGCGGCTATCGTCGATAAGCTGATCAAACAGCGTCGCGACTCGATCGCGCAGTTCGAACAGGCTGGCCGCACCGATCTGGTCGAGCGCGAGCGCGCCGAGGTAACGGTTCTGAGCGCCTATCTTCCGGCCCAGGCCGATGCAGCAGAAATCAATGCGCTGATCGAGTCGGCTTTGACTCAGGTTCAGGCTCGTGGCCCCCAGGATATGGGCAAGGTGATGGGCCTGCTTAAACCGAAGCTGGCGGGCCGCGCCGATCTGTCGGCCGTGTCGGCCACGGTCGGTGCGCTGCTCAAAGGGCGCGCCGGCTGACGCTGGACTGCGGCCTTGATCCCGCAGGCATTCATCCAGGACTTGCTGGCACGCGTCGACATCGTCGAGGTGGTTGGTCGCGTCGTCAAACTCAAGAAAGCGGGCGCCAACTTCCTTGGGCTGTGCCCGTTTCATGGCGAGAAGTCTCCGTCCTTCACGGTTTCCGCAGTCAAGCAGTTCTATCACTGCTTCGGTTGCGGCGCCCATGGGTCGGCCATCAGTTTTCTGATGGAGCAGGGTGGGCTGGGCTATGTCGACGCCATCCATGAACTCGCCCGCGCCCAAGGGCTGGTGGTGCCCCAGGAGAGCGGTTCCGCGGCGCAGCCGCGGCGCGACCCCGATGTGCTCGAGTCACTCGCCACAGCGGCGCGCTTCTACAAGCAGCGGCTCAAGGATTCCGATCGGGCCATTGAATACCTGAAGGGCCGCGGCGTCAGCGGCGAAACCGCGGCACGCTTTGCCATTGGCTATGCCCCGGAGGGATGGCGTGGACTGCAGGCCGCAGTGCCCGACTATTTCGCATCGAGCCTGCTGGAAGCGGGCCTGGTGATCGAGCCGGACTCCGACGCCGATGACCAGGCCGGACCGCGTACCGATGGTCCTGGCCGGCGCCGCTACGACCGGTTTCGTGATCGCATCATGTTTCCGATTCGCAATCCGCGCGGGCAGGTGATCGGATTTGGCGGGCGCGTGCTTGGCAAAGGCGAACCGAAATATCTCAATTCACCGGAGACCCCCGTGTTCTCCAAGGGGCGCGAACTCTACGGCCTTTTCGAGGGTCGCGAAGCCATCCGGGCGAACGACTGCGTGATCGTGGTCGAGGGGTACATGGATGTGGTGATGCTCGCCCAGCATGGAGTGGGTTTCGCCGTGGCCACACTGGGCACCGCCACCACTGCGCAGCACGTTCAAAAGCTGCTGCGTACTGCGGACCGCCTGGTCTTCGCCTTCGACGGCGACGCCGCGGGCCGGCGTGCGGCCTGGCGTGCACTGGAGGCCTGTCTGCCGCATCTGTCCGATACCCGGCGCATCGACTTTCTGTTCCTGCCACCTGAGCATGACCCCGACAGTTTTGTGCGCGAGCAGGGTGCAGCCGGGTTTGCCCGGGCGCTGGATACGGCCTTGCCCTTGTCCGAGTTCATGCTCGGCGAACTCAGTGGGCGCGTGGACCTGGAGACGCCCGAGGGGCGCGCCAGACTGCAGGCCGACGCGCGCCCCCTGCTTCGAGCCATCCCGCCAGTCGCTCTGCGCCTGCAGTTGATCCAGTCGGTGGCCTCGCGCGCCAGAGTGCGCCCCGAAGACCTCCAGCAATTTTTGGCGGCGGCCGATGCCCCCGCGAGCAGTCCGGGCGCCGGGTCGGGCGGGAAGCCTTCGCCGCCTTCAGGCGCTCGGGAGATGTACGGCGAGCGCCGCTTTCGCTCGAACCCTGCATCGCGCCCGCCCAGCGCGCCGGTGGGCGCCACCTTGCCTGATCTGCAGCGGCGGGCGCGTTTGCTGCTCGCCCTGCATCCGGCGCTGGCGGCTGAGGAATGGCCGACCGAGTTCCTGCCGCCCGCGGTAACAGGGTGGATGGAGCGACTGGCCTTACTGCCATCGGGCGCCAGTTTTGCGGGTCTGCTCGAATCCCTGCGTCAAAGCGAGCCCGAGATGGCCGCTGCGCTACAGGAGCAGGTCACCCGGGACCGGGGGCTGCTTGCGGATTTGTCGCCAGACGATGCACGTTCTGAATTTGAAGGCGCGCTGGTGCAATTGCGTTCGCAGGGCCTGCGCGAAGCCGTTGATGAACTGGTGCGAGCCGGTCTGCAGGACGAGGCGTCCAGAGAGCGGTATGCCCAATTGCAGGAGATGCGGCGGGCACTGACGAATTCATGAGGAATTAAGGTACAATTAAAGGTTTCCCCGCTTAGTTTGTGTGGTTAGCACTCACCAACGAGGTTCGGTCGTGAGCACATCCAGAAAGGTTCCTCAGCGCACAGCCTCTGCACGGTCCGCGGCCCGGGGCCGCACTGCCACGTCGGCCGGTGCTTCAGCCCCCAGTGGTCAGCGCGTTACCAGGCAAGACAGCACGATGGTTCGGCGCGAAGGCGCAGCGCCACGATCCCAATCCGCTTTGAAGACACCGGCCAAATCAACGGCCCGGTCTACGGTGAAAACTGCATTGAAAACACCCACGAAAGCCTCTGCCAAGTCAGCGACCGCTGCCGCCAAGTCCACGCCTGCCAAGACCAGCAGCAAGACCGCTATCGCCAGCAAGGCTGCCTCCAAGGCCCCTGCCCGGTCGTCTGCAACACAAGGCAGTTCGCGTGCAGCCACCAAGACGGTTGCCAAGTCAGCAACCCGGACGGCCGGCAAGGCTGAGCCCGTCAAAGCGGTTGCTTCCAAAGCACCGGCCAAGCCCGCCTCTGCAACCAGCAAGGCGCCGGCCAAGACGGTGGCGCGCTCTGCAGCCGTTGCCAAAGCCGCGCCCGCCAAGGCGCCTGCGCGCAGCGCGGCGTCAGGGGTCAGCAAAGAGAAAGCCCCCGTTGCGCGGGCGAGCGCCAAGGTGACCGAGCAGGCCGTCGCTCAGGCGGCGGTGGAAAAAGTCATCGCCAAGGCAGCCGGTACCGCGAAGATCGCAGGCGCCGTCAAAGCCAAAGCACCCGCTGCCGACGCCGCTGCGACCAAGGCGGTCGCAAAGCCGGCTCCGGCCAAGGCCACTGGCGCTACCGGCAAGAAGGCCGCCTCCAAACCCACGCCTCAAAAAGGTGCCAAGGCGAAAGGCGTCGTGCCCTCCGACGATTCCGATCTCGATCTGGTGGGCGACCCCACCGATGCCCTGGATGAATCCGATGGCGCTGACGTCGAAGTCATCGAAGTGCCGCCGGCGCCTGTGCCCGCGAAGGTGCGGGCGCGCGACAAGCGTGCCAAGGAAAAAGCGCTCATCCGCGACGCACTGGCCCGCAACCTCGGCAGTTCCGAAGAAGAACTCGAGATCAAGCGCAACAAGCTCAAATCCCTCATCAAGCTGGGCAAGGAGCGGGGCTTTCTCACCTATGCCGAGATCAACGACCATCTCCCTGAGGACCTGGTCGATGCGGAAGCGGTCGAATCCATCATCACCACGTTTGGTGACATGGGCATCACGGTCTACGAGCGCGCGCCTGATGCAGAGACGCTGCTGATCAACGACAACACGCCAGTGGTGTCGTCGGATGAAGACGCCGAAGAAGAAGCCGAAGCCGCGCTGTCAACGGTCGACTCCGAGTTCGGCCGCACGACTGACCCGGTGCGCATGTACATGCGCGAAATGGGTTCGGTCGAGCTGCTGACGCGCGAGGGCGAAATCGAAATCGCCAAGCGCATCGAAGACGGTCTCAAGCACATGGTGATGGCCATCTCGGCTTGTCCCACCACGATCGACGAAGTGCTCAAGGCAGCCGAAGACATTCGGATCGAGAAAAAGCGCATCGATGAGGTGGTCGACGGGCTGATCGATCCCAACGCCGAGGAAGACTTTTCGCCGCCCCAGCCGGTAGCCGCTGCCGCCGCTGCAGCCGGCGACTTCGAAGACGACGAGGAAAGCGAGGCCGACGCCAACAGTGCGAACACAGCCAAGCTTCAGGAGCTGCGCCGCGCATCACTCGAGAAGTTCGAGCACATCGGCCGCTGGTTCGACAAGATGCGCGTGGCCTATGAAAAGGAAGGCTACAAGTCCAAGCCTTACCTGAAGGCGCAGGCTGAACTGCAGGAAATGCTCATGACCATCCGCTTCACGGCGAAGATGGTTGAAAAGCTGTGCGACACCCTGCGCGGTCAGGTCGAAGAGGTGCGTTCCTATGAGCGCGCCATTGCCGAGATCTGCGTGCATAAGGTCGGCATGCCGCGTGAGCATTTCATTCGCTCGTTCCCCGGCAATGAGACTAATTTGCGCTGGGTGGAAAAAGAGTCCGAGGCCAGCGCGACGTACACGATCACGCTGCGCCGGAATATCCCGGCCGTCCAGGATCTGCAGCAAAAGCTGATCGATCTGCAGGCGCGTGTCGTGCTGCCCCTGTCTGATCTGAAAGAGATCAACAAGCAGATGTCGATGGGCGAAGCCCGCGCCCGCCGTGCCAAACGCGAGATGACCGAGGCGAACCTGCGTCTGGTGATTTCCATTGCCAAGAAGTACACCAACCGCGGCCTGCAGTTCCTCGACCTCATTCAGGAAGGCAACATCGGCCTGATGAAAGCGGTGGACAAGTTCGAATACCGCCGCGGCTACAAGTTCTCCACATACGCCACCTGGTGGATTCGCCAGGCGATCACCCGGTCCATCGCCGATCAGGCCCGCACCATCCGTATTCCGGTGCACATGATCGAGACCATCAACAAGATGAACCGCATCAGCCGCCAGATCCTTCAGGAAACCGGCACCGAGCCCGATCCTCAGACCTTGTCGGGCAAGATGGAGATGCCCGAGGACAAGATTCGCAAAATCCTCAAGATTGCCAAGGAGCCCATCTCCATGGAAACGCCCATCGGTGACGATGACGATTCCCATCTGGGCGACTTCATCGAGGACACCGCTACGCTCGCACCTGCCGACGCCGCACTGCACGGCTCGATGCGCGATGTGGTCAAGGAGGTGCTCGACTCACTGACGCCTCGCGAGGCCAAAGTGTTGCGCATGCGCTTCGGGGTCGAGATGAGCACCGACCACACGCTTGAGGAAGTGGGCAAGCAGTTCGATGTGACCCGCGAACGTATTCGTCAGATCGAAGCGAAGGCCTTGCGCAAGCTGCGTCATCCTTCGCGTGCCGACAAGCTCAAGAGCTTCCTCGAGGGCCAGTAAGCAATCGTCGGTTGCCCTGCTGCACTGACCATGAAAAAGCCCGCATCGTGCGGGCTTTTTCTTTCAGCTGAGAACCCGATTTTCCTGCGAGCTCATGCCAGAGTTGATACTGCGTTGAACGGCCAGTGCACCGTCAGTACACCCACTGGATCCGGGCCAGGATGGCATCGGTAATACCGGTCACGCCCTGATCGTCCAGCCAGGTACGGCCCCAGCCAATGCCCAGCTTCCAGCGATGGGTGGCCCACCAGTTGGCGCCGACGTAGGTCTTCTTGAAGCTGCCACCTTGGATGGCGCCGTCGTCCAGATCGATATACGACAGCCGCGCGACCAGTTCGAGCGCGCCTTGCGTGCCGCTCGGTTTCACGCGACGCGCATAGCCCACGGTCGGGTCATAGGGGCGGCTGTCACCCGTGACGACCCAGCTCGCGCCGATGTAGCCGCCCTGGAAGCTCGGGCTGCCCGAGAGCGGCGCATCGGTCTTGGCGCGAATGTATTCGCCCATCACAGAGAGCGGACCATCCTGCCAGATGCCTTCCAGTCCGACGTGCCAGGCATGGTTTGCCGTGAACGAACCGGTATCCACGTAGTAGTCGGTCACGTTCGATTCGGGTCGGCCCCGGTAGCGCAATTTTCCGCCATCAGCACCTGCGCGGCGCACTGAAGCGCCCAGGTGCATGAACTTGCTGCCTTCCTTCTCAAACCAGAGCAGGTGCGTGGCGCGCGCGGTGAAATCTGTGCCGTCGTTCGGGACGCCCGTATTTTTCCCGGACCAACTGTCATTGAAAAATCCGAAGGCGAAGGTCGACATCCGGTCTGCGGCCATGTGGTTAAACCGGACCCCTGTTGCCCGCGATACGAAGAACGGGCTGAGGACGCGTTCCTGGAAAGGCAGATTGGCCGCGTCCCCGACCATCTCGTAGCTGTGCGTCTCCTTGGTCTTGCCCACGGTGACGTTGGTGGTCGGCCCAAGGATCGGGAAGGTCAGCGAGACATCGGTCATGTCCCAGTTGGTGTCACGCGTGCTGTCAAACCCCTTGTATTCGCCGGCAATCAGGTAGCGCACCACGTAGTCGGTTCCGATCGTGCCGCGAAACAGCAGGCGAGCTGCCCGAAACTGTCCTTCGTTGTCCTGACGACCCACCTGCGCCAGCGAGTTGGCGTCCTGACTGAACCAGGTGTAGTCACCGAGCAGGACCAGGCCTGGCTTGATGGTGAACCACGGTGACTTGACCTCGGTGTCCTTGTAGGTCGACTGTGGCGCGTCTGGCACCAGGAATCCACCCGGGACGGGCGCTGGCGGCTCTCCCTCGAACTGGCCTGGTGCTGGCGGCAACAGTGATTCGGGCGCTTGCGCCTGGGCAGGCAGCGCCAGTGTGGCGGTGAGCAGGGCGGCAAGCGAGACTGCGCGAAGGGCGTGACTCATGTCTGTGTGCACACTAGAGGAAAAGCGCTTCAAATACAGCGCGGCAGACCGGAAGCGCATGCGCTTCCAGGGTGTTTAGAGCGAGTGGTTCGCCTGCAAATTGCACTGGCTCCATGTCTTTGCATCGCGCCGGTCTCGCGGATCATGAATCGACTGTCACGCTGCGGGGGGCAGAATGGCGCGGCTCATGCGGCCTGTCAAACCGCGTAGGCCCCTTTTTCGCCGTACAGGTGTGACTCAAGCGGGCGTCTGCATCGAATGCTGAGAGCCTGCATACATCGGAAGTGCGCTCTGCTAACCTCGGCAAATGAGCCAGACCATATCCTTCGATGTGCCCTCCACGCTGGCAGCCGCTGCACTGGTTCTGGTGGTCGGGCGCAGGCTGGTGGAAGCGATCCCTGTTCTCAAGCGGTATTCCATCCCGGCGGCAGTCGTGGGCGGTTTGCTCGCCGCAGCCATCGCAACCGTGCTGCATGCGCAGGGCATCACGCTCGCCTTCGACAAGTCGCTGCAACCCGGGCTCATGCTGGCGTTTTTCGCGACCGTCGGGCTGGGCGCTGATGTGCGCATGCTCGCCCGAGGGGGCAAGCTGCTGTTCACCTTTTCCATCGCCATCGCGATCATGCTGATCGTGCAAAACCTGGTGGGCGTGGGCGCCGCCAAGCTGCTGGGGGTCGATCCCTTGCTCGGTTTGCTGGCAGGGTCCATCTCCATGGCGGGTGGGCATGGCACGGCCGCAGCCTGGGGACAGAAATTCTCCGAGACCTACGGCCTGACCGCTGCCCCGGCCTTAGGCATTGCTGCGGCCACCTTCGGGCTGGTGGCAGGCGGGTTGCTCGGTGGCCCGGTGGCGCGCAGGTTGGTCGAGCGTCTGTCCGCCCGCGGCATGCCACTAGGCGAGTCCGATGCGCGACCAGGGCCGGGCGATGGCGCTCAGGCGCAGGGCCCCCTGAGCGTCGATCGGCTCACGATCATCATCTTGCTGATCACGGTCTGCATGGTGCTGGGGTCGCACCTGGTGCGCTGGGCTGAGAACCCCAGCTTCACCTTGCCCGCCTTCGTCTGGACGCTCTTTGCCGGCGCGGTCTTGCGCAATCTGCTGGCGCTCTTGAACTGGCATGAAGTCGATGCCGAGGCGCTGGACTTTGCGGGCAGTGTCGCGCTGTCGCTCTTTCTGGCGATCGCGCTGATGAGCCTGCGGCTATGGGAGGTGGCTTCGCTGGCCGGCCCGGTGCTGCTGATTTTGCTGCTGCAGGTGGTTGCCGTGGCGGTCGTGGCCACTGTGCTCACGTATCGGCTGTGCGGCAACAACTACGAAGCCGCGGTGCTGGTGGCAGGGCAGTGTGGCTTCGGTCTTGGGGCCACGCCCACCGCCATTGCCAACATGCAGGCCGTCACCGAGCGCTTCGGTTATGCCCGGCAGGCCTTCATTGTGGTGCCGGTGGTGGGTGCCTTTCTGATCGATATCCTGAATGCGGTCGTCATCGGCGGCTTTGTCACCTGGCTGGGTCAGGGACGCTGATTCGCCGCCTGACCCCGCACACCATCGCTGCGCAAACGCTCAGACGATGCGGCTCTTGTGCCCGGCCCAGTACTGCTCACGCAGCGGCTTCTTGTAGAGCTTTCCGGTTGGCAGTCTGGGCAGTGCGTCCATGAAGTCCACCGATTTCGGGCATTTCAGCTTGGCCAGGTGCTGCTGACAAAACGCGATCAGTTCCTGGGCCAACTCGGGGCTGGCCGTGACACCGGGCATTGGTTGAATGACCGCTTTCACCTCTTCGCCCAGATCTTCGTTGGGCACCCCGAATACAGCGGCATCAGCCACCTTGGGATGGGTGATCAGCAGGTTCTCGCATTCCTGCGGGTAGATATTCACGCCACCCGAGATGATCATGAAGGTGGATCGGTCGGTGAGGTACAGGAACCCATCGTCGTCCACATAGCCCACGTCACCCACGGTGCTCATGCTGCCATCGGCTGAGCGAGATTCCGCAGTGCGCGCCGCATCGTTGAAGTATTCGAAGGGGGTGGCGGTCTTGAACCAGATCTCGCCCGGTGTGCCCTTGGGCGCAGGCTGCATGTTCTCGTCCAGGATATGCAGATCGCCAAGCAGCACGCGACCCACCGAACCGCGATGGGCCAGCCATTCGGCCGAGTCACAGGCGGTGAAGCCCAGGCCTTCGGTGGCGCCGTAGTACTCGTGAATGATCGGCCCCCACCACGCGATCATCTGCTCCTTCACCTGCGCCGGGCAGGGGGCTGCAGCATGGACCGCGATTTCCAGTGAAGACAGGTCGTATTGTTTGCGCACCGACTCGGGCAACTTCAGCATACGGCTGAACATGGTGGGCACGAGCTGCGAGTGCGTGACGCGGTACTTGGGAATCAGCGCCAGATACTGCTCGGGATCGAAGTGCTCCATGATGATGACGGTGCCACCGTTGCGCACCGTCAGTGCCACGGCCGCTTGCGGCGCCGAGTGATAAAGCGGCGCGGGCGACAGATAGATCATGTCCTCGCGATAGCGCCACAGCTTGTTCAGGAAGTGAAAGAGGGGCAGCGGCTTGGAGGGCGGGTCTTCGGGTAAGGGCCGCACGATGCCCTTGGGGCGGCCGGTGGTGCCCGACGAATACAGCATCGGTGTGCCCAGCCATTCGTCTGCAATCGGGGTGGCCGGATACGCCGCCACCGCCTGGGCAAAGTCGAGCACATCGCAGCCCTGCACGCGCGCCGGTAGAGTGGTAACTGACCCGCCATCGACCACCAGGCACAGGGTGACCCGAGGGCACTGCGTCAGAGCCTTCAGGGCGATATCGACCTTGCCGCGCGAGGTGATCAGCACCTGCGATTCGCTGTTGGTCAGGATGTAGGCGAGTTCGTCGGGCGTGAGAAAGGAGTTCGTACAGGTGTAGTAGAGACCCGCGCGTTCGCCAGCCCCGCAGGACTCCAGATAGCGCGCGTTGTTCTCCATGAAGATCGCGAAGTGGTCCAGCCGCTTGAGTCCCCGGGCGCGCAGCAGATGGGCCAGCCGATTGGTGCGGGCCTCGAATTCTCTGTAGCTGACCGACTCGCCGCTTGCGGCCATGATGAAAACCGGGCGATCAGGGTGTTGGTTCGTGTATTGACCGGCGTACATCGAATGTCTCCTAAGGGCAGTGCTGAAATGACGCGCGGCGAAGATAGCATGCGTGCCGGCGCATGGTTGGAATCGGAAACAGGCTGCGTGCCGGACGGCTCTGCGCAACCCCGGCTGCGTCTACAATCTGCATTCACCGGTCGCAACAGAACAAGCCCCGCCGGGCGACCGTCGCCAGGGGCACCAGGAGGAACTCAGCATGCCCACATCGACCAACGGGTCGCCCGTTGCGCACCCGCCGTCTGCCTCGGCCTACGAGGCGCTGGTGCAGACGACGCACCGCTTCTTCTGGTACCTGGACGAATTTCGCTATGACGAACTGGTCGCCATGTTCCTGCCTCAGGGCACCTGGCATCGGCAGGGCAAGGTCCTGGCCGGGCCCTCGCAGATCCTCGCCGCACTGAACGAGCGCCCGCGCTCGCAGCGCATCCGCCACGTGGTGAGCAATGCATTCATCGAGCGCATGGAGGGCGATGATGTGGCGCATTTCATCTGCTACATGATCGGCTATCGCGCAGATGAAGGCGTGCCTAAGCCTGCCCCGCAAACCATTGATGGACCGCTGCGTTTGCTGCTGGTGCGTACGCGGTTTGAGCGCCACCAGGGCGTGTGGCGCATTGCAGAGCAGATCGCTGCGCCCGAATTCGATTTCCGTTCACGTTGAGGCCTCCCATGATTCGATTGAACCGGCTGCTGTCCCGATTGAGCCTTGGCCTGGCTGCAGCGTTGAGCGGGGTCTGTGCCCCTGCCTGGTCACAGGACTATCCCAACAAGCCGATTCGCATCCTGATCGGCTTTGCTGCCGGCGGCCCCACCGACGTCATCGCGCGCATCGTGGCCCAGGACCTCACCGTGGCGTTCGGGCAATCGGTGATCGTTGAAAACCGTGCCGGCGCCAACTCGCTGATCGCGACCGATGCGGTGGCCCGTGCAGCCCCTGATGGCTATACGCTGATCGCAGCGACTCTGGCGCACAACATCAATCCGATCCTGATGGCAGACAAGGCGAAGTACCACCCTATCCGCGACTTCAGCACCATCAGCCTGGCCGCAACCGTGCCGATGATTGCGGTCACAGGTTTTGATTCGCCGATACGCGGCATTCAGGATGTCGTGAACACGGCCAAGGCTCAGCCAGGGGCGGTCACCTATGGGTCGGCTGGTCACGGCGGATCGGCGCATCTGGCTGCCGCATTGCTGGGCAATCTGAGCGGTACGCAAATGACGCATGTGCCGTTCAAGGGCAACGCACCGGCCATGACTGAAGTGATCGCGGGGCGGGTCAGTTTCATGTTCTATCCCATGGTCGGTGTGGCGGATCAGGTGGCACAAAAGCGCCTGAAGGCACTGGCTGTGACCACGCCCAAGCGACACCCCGATTTCCCTGCCGTACCCACCATGGCCGAACTGGGCTATGCAGGCTTTGAGGACTACACACCGGGCATCGTGTTCCTTGCGCCTGCCAACACGCCGCCTGCCATCACCAACAAGCTGGCCGATGCCATCCGAGCCTCGGTAGCCAAGCCTGAAACACGCGAGCGCCTGCGTGGGCTCGGTGCCGTGGCGGTAGGTCTGTCACCGGCGGAGACGGTGTCATGGATGCAAATGGACTATGACCGCTGGGCGCGCCTGATCAAGGCGGCTGGCGTCAAGTCCGAAGACTGACCCTACGCATCAACGACTCTCACCACCAGAGCGGAGCCCCATGCGTATCGCCATTCTCGATGACTACCAGGATGCGGTCAGCAACCTGGCGTGTTTCGCCCGCCTCGCTGGTCATGACGTGAGGGTATTTCATGACACGCCTGGCGATCCTCAGGTGGTCGCCCAGCGTTTGCAGGGTTGTGATGCCGTGGTGCTCATTCGTGAGCGCACGCGCTTCAATGCCGCACTGATTGCGCTGCTGCCCGACAGTCTCAAGCTGATCAGCCTGACCGGCCCATTGAGCGGACAGGTGGACCTGCAGGCCGCTCACGCCCGCGGCATCACCGTGTGTGCGGGCCGCGGTTCGGGGCAGTCCACGCCTGAGCTCACCTGGGCACTGGTGATGGCCGGCACCCGCCATGTGCCGCTCGAAGATCGGCGCATGCGCGCAGGTCGCTGGCAGACCACAATCGGCCGCGTCCTGGCCGGGCGTACGCTGGGCATTCTGGGCTACGGACGCATCGGCTCGAAGGTGGCGGCCTATGGGCGCGCCTTTGGCATGCCGGTGCTCGTGTGGGGCCGAGAGGGCTCCATCGAACGCGCCCGCACAGACGGCCATGAGATTGCGGCCGATCAGGCCGATCTCTTTGCCCGCAGCGATGTGTTGAGCCTGCACCTCTCCTTCAATGCGGGTACGCGAGGCGCTGTGCGGGCGTCCGATCTCGCCCGCATGAAGCCCGATGCGCTGCTGGTCAACACTGCGCGCGCGGGCATCATTGAACCGGGCGCGCTGTTGGCTGCACTGCGCGCCGGGCGCCCGGGGTTTGCCGCGCTGGATGTGTTCGACACCGAGCCCTTGCCGGCAGACGATCCGCTGCTCGCGATGGACAACGTCATCTGCACACCGCACCTTGGCTATGTGAGCCGCGACGGTTACGAAGTGTTGTTTGGCGATGCATTCGACAATCTGCTGGCCTATGCGGCAGGGCGCCCCACCGGGGTCCTGTCCGCCCCGCAAGCCTGAACTCAGGGAGCTTTCACATGAATACGGCAACCACGCAGACAGCACTGAAAGTTGTGCCTGCAGGCGCGCATCTGGGCGCCCGCATCGAGGGTCTTGATCTGTCTGTGCCCATGACAGCCGACACGCTCGGGGCAGTTCGCGCAGCGCTCGCGCAATACGGGGTGATCAGCTTTCCGCGTCAGACCCTGAGCGCACATCAGTTGCACGATTTCAGCGCGCAGTTTGGATCGCTGGAAATCAATGTGGGCGGCATTTTTCAGGAACCCGGTCTGCCGCAGGTGATGATCCTGTCGAACATCACGCAAGACGGTAAGCCGATCGGCATTG
>Ga0315906_10004181_pt1 | contig 18709 bp, 18 predicted proteins | sample LakEriMetagenome_4_FD_203526 | JGI IMG/M metagenome (GOLD analysis project Ga0315906, IMG submission 203526) | Freshwater fungal communities from buoy surface, Lake Erie, Ohio, United States - Buoy 2 MA122 | ecosystem: Environmental > Aquatic > Freshwater > Lake > Lake biofilm | place: USA... | reverse complement strand
ATCATAGCAGCGCCGTCTTCGGTGACCGGTCAGACCTTGCACGGCATGGGGGAAACCAAAGCAACGATGGAGGTAGCGTGAGGCGGGGTGGGCCGCCGGGCAGTCCATCGTCACTAACCAGAACTGGTCGCGCTCCCAGCCTCATCAAAGCCGACCGCGTTTTCGTTGGCCACGGTGACCAATGAGTGCGCCACCCGACCGATGCTCGAAGGCCCGGCCCCGACAAAACCGCAGTCTGCCGGGGGCAGTCCGGCACAGCCGCGCGAACAGCGTTGGCCGAAACCGCATTCGGCCTCGACGATCTTCAGGCGTTCGCCCATCGAACTGCCGCAATCGCCCGCGAGCGCGTCCGCCACCCGGCAGCAGGCGGCGGACGGCGACCCGGGGTTGCCGTCGGTGAACGCCGGAGAATCAATCAGATGTTTGAGCGAAGCAGCCATAGACTGCATTAACTCAAATTTTCCGGCGTCACACCTTGACGGCGATCATGCCGAGGCTTTGAGCGCCTCGGCGCGATCCGTGCGCTCCCAGCTGAACTCCGGCTCGTCGCGGCCGAAATGCCCGTAGGCGGCGGTCTTGCGATAGATGGGACGAAGGAGGTCCAGCATCTTGACGATGCCCTTCGGACGCAGATCGAAGTGCTGCTGCACCAGCTCCGCAATGCGCTCGTCGCTTACTTTGCCCGTGCCTTGGGTGGTGATCCACACCGACGTGGGCCGCGCGACCCCAATGGCGTACGACACCTGCACCAGGCAGCGGCTGGCGAGCCCTGCTGCAACGACATTTTTCGCCACATAGCGCGCGGCGTAGGCGGCTGAACGGTCGACCTTGGAGGGGTCTTTGCCCGAGAAGGCGCCGCCGCCATGCGGGGCTGCACCACCATAGGTGTCGACAATGATTTTGCGACCTGTGAGACCGCAGTCACCCTGCGGGCCACCCACCACGAACCGGCCGGTCGGGTTGATCAGATACTTGATGTCGCCCTTGATGAGCGAGGCAGGGATCACCGGCTTGATGATCTCTTCGATCACGCCTTCACGAATGGTCTCCATGGAGACATCAGGGGCGTGCTGGGTTGAGAGCACGACGGTGTCGACCGAGACCGGGCGGCCGTCGGCGTAGCGCAACGTCACCTGCGATTTGGCATCGGGGCGGAGCCAGCCGAGCTTGCCGCTTCGGCGCACCTGCGACTGACGCTCGACCAGGCGATGCGAGTAATAGATCGCCGACGGCATGAGCTCCGGCGTTTCATCGCAGGCGTAGCCAAACATGAGGCCCTGGTCGCCCGCGCCCTGCTCGAGGTTGTCGTCGTGTGCGGCATCAACGCCCTGCTTGATGTCCGGCGACTGCTTGTCGTAGGCGACCAGCACGGCGCAGCCTTTGTAGTCGATGCCATAGTCGGTGTTGTCGTAGCCGATCGATTTCAGCGTGTCGCGCGCGACCTGGATGTAGTCAACGTTGGCACGCGTGGTGATCTCGCCCGCGAGCACCACCAGACCGGTATTGCATAGGGTTTCGGCCGCCACGCGCGAGGTCTTGTCCTGCGCAAGGATGGCGTCGAGGATCGCGTCCGAGATCTGGTCAGCCACCTTGTCAGGGTGACCCTCAGAAACGGATTCGGAGGTAAACAGATAATCGTTGGCCACAGCTTTCTCCTCTGGAATGTCGTCGTAACGGTTCGACTGGACGGCATCCGCGGCGGGCGGTGACAGGCACCTGCGCCGCGGAGTTACCTTCGGCGTGGCCGATCCCTGGAGAAGCGGCGACGCTTTAGCGGTATTTCGGACCCAATCGGCCCCTGCCCCGCAAGTTGTCCTTAACTCGGCAGCGCGAATTATAGCCGGCTTCGCGTGGGTCCCCGCGTCGTGCGGGGCGCCTGGCTTCGCATAGACTGCGCGGCATCGTATGGCCTACTCCACCTTGATTGCGCAGGAAGCGTACGCTTTCGGGTTTGCAAGGACCGACCCCGGTCTGGTGCCCTACCCTGTCTCACCCGTCATGTCCGCCGACCCTGCGGTGCCACCGCGTGCACCTTCATCTTCGACCCCGCCCGGATCGGGCTCGGGCGCCGCTTTGTCACGGGCCGCGCCTGCGCATGAAAAGCGGGCGCCGTCGCCCGATACGACCGGCCGCTGGCTGGTCGGGCTCGCCAGTGCGCTCGCCCACCTGCCGCTCGCCGCGGCGCGGGGGCTGGGCGCCGTCGCAGGGCTCGCTGCGCTTGCCCTGTCTGGACGCTATCGGGGGAAGTTGCGCGCCAACCTCGGCCGCGCAGGCTTTCGGGGCATGTCGCCCATGGTGCGAGCGGCGATCGAGGCCGGCCGGATGGCGGGCGAACTTCCCTATATCTGGATGCGGCCGTCTTCGGCGATTGCGCGCCGCGTCCGCTGCGATGATGTGGGGGTGCTCGAAGCTGCCGAGCGGGCCGGCCGCGGCATTCTCTTTCTCACCCCGCATCTTGGGGCGTTTGAGGTCACCGCGCGGTGGTATGCGCTTCGCGCGCCCATCACCGTGATGTTTCGCCCGCCGCGCAAAGCCGCGCTGGGGGCGCTTCTGGCGCGGGCCCGGGGCGGTGAAGGACTTCATCCCGTGCCGGCCGCGCTCTCGGGCGTGCGGGCGATGCTTCGGGCGCTGCGCGCAGGCGCTGCGGTGGGTTTACTCCCTGATCAGGTACCGGGTGCTGGCGAAGGTCGCTGGGCAATGTTTTTCGGCGAGCCCGCGTTCACCATGACGCTTCCCATGAAACTTGCGCAGGCCACCGGGGCTTCGGTGGTGATCGCAGTGGGCGAGCGGATCCAGGGTGGCTGGCGGATCCGGCTTCAGGCTTTCGAGCCCATGCCGACGCCGGAAGCGCTCAACGCTCAGATGGAGGAGCTTGTTCGCCTTGCCCCCCATCAGTATCTGTGGGGCTACAACCGCTACAAGCGGCCGGACGGGGCGCCGGATGCGCCGGTGACACGCCCATGAGTGATCCGCTTGCCGGTTCCGCCCGGGCTCGCGCTGCCGAGGTGCTGATGCGGTTTGGCATCCTGGTGCTGCGGCAACTTGCGCGGCTCCCCTACGGCTGGCTGGTGCGATTGGGCAATGCGCTCGGAACGCTGCTCTATGGCCTTGCATGGCCGCGCCGGCGCGTCGCGCAGGTGAACCTCGCCCTCTGCTTTCCGCACTGGAGCGAGGCTGAGCGGCGCCGCGTCGCACGCGCCCACTTCCAGGCGTTTACGCGCAGCTTTCTCGACCGGTTCATCCTCTGGTATGCCCCGCGGGAGCGAATCATTGAGCTCTGTCGTCTCGAGGGAATGCAACACTTTCTCGAGCCGGTCAGGGCGGGTCGGCCGGTGATTGTGCTCGCGCCGCATTTCGTGGGCATCGATGCGGGTGGCATCCGGCTCCTCCTTGAGCATCCGCGGCTCGCATCCATGTATGCCCGGCAAAAAAGCGATGTGCTGAACGAGGCCATGACGCGCGGCCGCAGCCGGTTTCAGGGCACCATGCTGCTTCGTAACGAGGGCCTGCGGCCGGCGGTTCGGTGGCTGCGCGACGGCGGGGCATTTTATTTTCTGCCTGACATGGATCTGGGCGCTCGCGATGCGCTGTTCGTGCCATTTTTCGGCGTGTCGACGGCGACGGTCACCTCGGTGGCGCGGCTTGCCCGACTGACCGGCGCAATCGTGGTACCGCTGGTGACGCGGATGACCGATCGCGGTTACGTCGGCGTATTCCATCCGGGCTGGACCGACTATCCGGTGGATGATCTGGAAGCGGCCACCCGGCAGATGAACGCCTTCATCGAAGCGCGGGTGCTCGATATGCCCGAGCAATATCTCTGGACGCACCGCCGATTCAAGACCCGCCCGCCGGGCGAGGCATCGCCTTACGATCGGCGATAATCGCGTTCATGAAACTGCGGTTTACCAAGATGCAGGGCGCTGGCAACGATTTTGTCGTGCTCGATGGCGTACGCCAGGCGCTCGCGCTCTCGTCCGCCCAGGTGCGCTGGCTCGCCGATCGCCATTTCGGCATTGGTGCCGATCAGGTGCTCCTGGTCGAGCCCGCCAGCGACCCGGGTGTCGATTTCCGCTACCGCATCTTCAATGCCGATGGCGACGAGGTCGAGCACTGCGGCAACGGCGCGCGCTGCTTCGTTCGGTTCGTGCGCGAGCAAGGCCTGTCAGCGCGAGACCCGATTCGGGTGCAGACGCTTGCGGGTGTGCTCGAACTGTCGCTGGGCGTCGATGGCCAGGTGAGCGTTGACATGGGCGCACCCATTTTCGACGCCGAGCGTGTGCCCTTCGATCCCGCGGGACTCACCCCGCGGTCGGTGGGTGCCGACGCGCAGTGGCCCATCGAGTTGGACCACGAGTTTCGCTGGGCCTCGGTGCTCTCCATGGGTAATCCGCATGCCGTGCTTCAGGTCGACGATCTGGATCATGCCCCGGTCACGACCGAGGGCCCGCGGATCGAACATCACCGTCGATTCGCGCGCCGGGTCAACGTCGGCTTCATGCAGGTCACAGGCCCGCAGTCGATCGCGCTTCGGGTCTGGGAGCGCGGTGCGGGCGAGACCCTGGCCTGCGGCACGGGTGCCTGCGCAGCCGCTGTTTCGGCGATTCGGCAAGAGCGGGTGTCCTCGCCGGTTCGGGTTCGGATGCGGGGCGGTGAGGTCACCATCGCCTGGCAACCCGGACAGACAGTGCGGATGACCGGTCCCGCTGAAACCGTGTTTGAAGGCGAGGTCGCGCTTCCCGAGGGCGCGTCGGCCGGACAATCCTCGTTCCCCCCGTCACGCCCGGTTAAACGGAGCCTTCCCCCCAATGAGTGAGCCCCCGATCCAAGACGAACAGGTTGCCGCCTACCTTGGCGACCACCCAGATTTCTTCGAAACCCGCCCCGACCTGCTCGCAAGCATGCGGTTCGCCCCGGCGCATGGCAATCGCGCCATCTCGCTGCATGAGCGCCAGCTCGAGGTGCTGCGCGACAAACTGCGCCTGATCGAACGGCGCTTTGCCGATCTGGTCCACACCGGCAAGGAAAACGACGCGATCGGCGAGCGTCTGCAGCGCTGGACGCGGGACCTGCTGCTCGCCGAGTCCCCCGAGCGGGTGCCTGGCATTGTGGTCGATGGCATGCGCAGTGGCTTTTCGGTGCCGCTCGTGGCGCTCCGGCTCTGGCGCGTGAAGACGGGTGCGCTGTCGCCCGAGTGGGTTCGAGCCACACCTCCCGAATGGATCGATCAGGTCGACGCCATGCGTATTCCGTACTGCGGTCCGAGGGGCGACCTGCGCTTTGCCGGCTGGCTGCCCAGCGCGGGCGCGGACGCGCGCTCAATCGCGCTCCTGCCGCTTCGCCATGGCGCCAGCCCGCAGAGCTTTGGTCTTCTGGTGCTGGGCTCGGGTGACGCAGACCGCTTCCATGCCGGCATGGGGGTGTCGTTTCTCGAGCGGATCGCCGAACTGGCCAGTGCGGCGCTTGGCCGGCTGAGCGAGCCGGGTTGAGCCGCGCGGCCTGCCTCGTCAAGGCCCCCCAATGACCGGAGCCCGCGCGAGCCCGCCGGACGCGCCGCGGCCGGCGGGCGGGGCCGATATCGCATCGTTTCTTGAGCAGCTGCGGATCGAGCGCGGTTACTCCCTGCGGACGATCGCTGCCTATCAGGCCGACCTGGCCCTGCTCGCTGGGCTCGCCTGCGAACGCCGTGGCGAGGGGTCAAGGTTCGACTGGGGCCGCATGGATGAGCGCGCGGTGCGGAGCTGGGTCGCGCGGGCGAGCCGAGACGGGGCCTCGCCCCGCAGCATCGCGCGCCAGCTGTCCGCCTGGCGCGGGTTCTTCGACTGGCTGGCCGAGCACCGTGGCGGCGTGGGCAATCCGGCGCGCGGGGTCAGGGCGCCACGGTTACCGAAGCGGCTGCCCTCGGCGCTTGCCCCGGATCAGGCGGTGCGGCTGGTGGCCGATCCCCAGGCCGAGGGGTTCGAGGCGCTGCGCGACCGCGCGATCGCCGAGCTCCTCTATTCCTCGGGTCTGCGGCTGGCCGAACTCATCAGCCTCGACATCCGATATTTCGAACCCGCGTCCGGGCGGCCGCGCTCGGCGAGCTGGCTCAGTCTGGGCGAGGCCGAGGTGATCGTCACCGGCAAAGGCGCCAAGCGGCGAAGCGTGCCGGTCGGCCGTGATGCCCTGGCCGCACTGCGCGCCTGGTTGTCTGAACGTGAGCGCTTCCTTACGATTAAATCATTGCCTGATGAGCGCGCCTTGTTTTTATCTCGGCGTGGCCAGCGCCTGTCGGCGAGATCGGTTCAGCTGCGCCTGAAGCGGCGCGGCATCGCCCAGGGTGTGGCGGCAAGCGTCCATCCGCACATGCTGCGCCACTCGTTTGCCAGCCACCTGCTGCAGTCAAGCGGTGATCTGCGCGCGGTGCAGGAGTTGCTGGGACACGCGAGCATTGCCAGCACCCAGGTGTACACGGCCCTCGATTTTCAACGGCTCGCAGCGGTGTATGACGCGGCCCATCCGCGCGCGCGGCGAGCCGATCCGTCGCCTGCCGGGCCGGTTTCGGCGGCCGCCGCAGTCGTCGGTGCGACCTCGACCCGAGGCGCCCAAGGTGCGCAAGGTGCCGTGTCGTCGAGCGGGGTCGCGCCACCCGAGCGCCCCGGCCGTGCTCCCCGCTCCACCGATCGGAACCCGTCATGACCGCCGTGGCCACGCTGGAACTTCACCCTGGGAAGGAACGGTCGCTGTTGCGCCGTCATCCCTGGATTTATGCGGGCGCGGTGGCGCGGGTGACCGGTCGCCCCGCGCCGGGCGATCTGGTGCGCGTGGTGGGTGGCGATCAGCGCTTTCTGGCCTGGGCGGCCTTCAGCCCGGCCTCGAGCATCCGCGCCCGTGCCTGGTCGTTTGTCGAGACCGAGATGCCGGACGATGCCTGGCTGCAGGCGCACATTGCGGCCGCCGTCGCCCGTCGCGCGGCGCTGGTTACCCGGACCGACGCGCGCCGTCTGGTGTTCGGCGAGGCCGACGGCCTGCCTGGGCTGATTGTCGACCAGTACGCCGACCAGCTGGTGGTACAGCTGATGGCGGCTGGCGTCGATGCGCGCCGCGAGGCGATCGCCGATGCGCTCACCGCGGCTACCGGAATCGACCGGATCTATGAGCGTTCGGATGCCGCGTCGCGCCAGCGCGAGGGCCTGCCAAGCCGCGAGGGCACCCTGCGCGGGGCGCCACCCGCCGGGCCGGTGGTGATCCGCGAGGACGGCGTGACCTATCAGGTTGATGTGCTCCGAGGCCACAAGACGGGCTTCTACATCGACCAGCGCGATAACCGGCGGCTTCTCGCGGGTCTCGCCGCCGGCAGGCGCGTGCTCAACTGTTTTTGCTATACCGGCGGGTTTTCGCTTGCGGCGCTGCGGGGTGGTGCCGCCGAGGCCTGGTCGATCGACTCGAGCGCGGACGCGCTGGAAGTTGCGCGAGCGCAACAGTCATTGAATCATATTGAATCGCCCGCACACTGGATTCAGGCCGATGTGTTCGATGCGCTGAAGCAGTTGGCATCCGAGCGCCGGCAGTTCGACCTGATCGTGCTCGACCCGCCCAAGTTCGCGCCATCGGTGCAGCACCTCGATCGCGCCACCCGGGCCTACAAGCAGCTGAGCCTCGCGGCGCTCCGTCTGCTTGCTCCCGGGGGACGGCTCCTCACGTTTTCATGTTCGGGTGCGGTATCGGTTGATCTGTTTCAGAAAGTGGTGGCGGGGGCGGTGATCGATGCACGGGTGGATGCCCAGATGCTTGCGCGGCTCGCGGCGGGCGAAGACCATCCGGTGTCCATGACCCATCCCGAGGGGGAGTATCTAAAGGGGCTGATGCTCGGTCGGCTGTAAGGGCATGCGCCGTTTGCAGCCGATCGCACAAACCCGCCGGGCGGCATGCCCCAAGCGCGCGCGGCGCGCGTAGAATCTCGCGCCCTGAAGCCGGCCGGCCAGGCCCGACAGACTACGAGGTTGCAGTTCATGTCCAGTACACACATACCGGTCACTATCCTGACCGGGTTTCTTGGTAGCGGTAAGACCACGCTTCTGAAGCGCATTCTCAGCGAGCAGCACGGGCATCGCATCGCGGTGATCGAAAACGAGTTCGGTGAGGAAGGCGTTGACAACGATCTTCTGCTCCAGGAGCGCGATGAGCAGATCGTCGAAATGAACAACGGCTGCATCTGCTGCACCGTTCGGGGCGACCTGATCCGCATTCTCGGTGACTTGCAACAGCGCCGCGCCAAGGGCGAGATCGCCTTTGACCGGGTCATCATTGAAACCACCGGCATGGCCGACCCGGGGCCGGTGGCGCAGACCTTCTTCGTCGATGACGATATCGCCGACAGCTATCTGCTCGATGCCATCATCACTGTGGTCGATGCCAAGCATGCGCCGCAGCAGCTGGCCGATCGCCGGGAGGCACAGGAGCAGGTCGGCTTTGCCGACCGCATCCTGCTCTCCAAGGTTGATCTCGTCACCGAAGACGAGCAGACCGCGCTGAAGGCCCGGCTTCGCCAGATGAATCCGCGTGCGCCGATTCGCGCGGTTCACTTCGGCAATGCCCCCATCGACGAGATTCTCGACATCCGGGGCTTCAATCTGAACGCCATCCTTGAGATTGACCCTGAGTTCCTCGACAGCGACGAGCACGAGCACGACGACAGCGTACAGTCGTTCGTGTTTCGCTCGAACCGAGGGTTTGACCCAGGCAAGCTGGAAGATTTCCTGTCCGGGCTGGTTCAGGTTTACGGTCCGGACCTGTTAAGGTATAAAGGCGTGCTTTTCATGAAGGGGTCGGATCGTCAGACCGTCTTTCAGGGCGTCCACATGATGATGGGCGCCGATCTGGGCAGGCGCTGGCAACCCGGCGAGAAGCCCTCCAGCAAAATGGTGTTCATCGGCCGCAATCTGCCGAAGGACATGTTCATCAAAGGCCTCGAACAGTGCCTCGCGTAGGCTGATCAATCAGGCAGGATTTGACATGGCAGCCACGAAAGAAAAAAAACCGCTCACCGAGGAGGCGCTCCTGCGCATGCCCGAAGCGGACTACATGAATGAGGCGCAACGCGCGTTCTTTCGCGAGAAACTCCAGCAGATGGAGCGCGAGATCCTTCACAACGCGGGTGAAACCACCGAGCATCTTCGCGAGACCGTGATCGTCCCCGACCCGGCCGACCGCGCCACGATCGAGGAAGAGCATGCGCTCGAGCTTCGCACGCGCGATCGCGAGCGAAAGCTGCTGAAGAAAATCCAGCAGGCAATCGCCAGCATCGATGCCGGCGACTACGGCTTCTGCGAGGAAACCGGTGAACCCATCGGGCTGCCGCGTCTCCTCGCCCGGCCCACCGCCACGCTGTCGCTTGAAGCCCAGCAGCGGCGGGAGCTGCGCCAGAAGCTCTACGGCGACTGATTGGAACAGTTCCACGGCACGACGATCGTCTCGGTCCGTCGCAACGGCAGCGTTGCGCTGGGCGGTGACGGCCAGGTCACGCTTGGCAATATCGTGATCAAGGCGAGCGCGCGCAAGGTGCGCCGTCTGCATGACGGCAAGGTGCTCGCCGGATTCGCAGGCGGCACGGCCGACGCGTTCACGCTCTTCGAGCGCTTTGAGTCAAAGCTGCAAAAGCACGCCGGCCATCTGGTTCGTTCCGCGGTTGAGCTCGCCAAAGACTGGCGCACCGACCGCATGCTGCGCCGACTCGAGGCTATGCTCGCGGTGGCCGATGCCGACGCCTCGCTCATCATCACGGGCAATGGCGATGTGCTCGAACCCGAACACGGGCTGATTGCGATCGGTAGCGGCGGGCCTTATGCGCAGGCGGCTGCGCTCGCGCTGCTTTCCCACTCAACGCTGGATGCCGAGGCCATTGTGCGGCGCTCGCTTGCCATTGCAGGTGAGCTCTGCATCTACACGAATCAGCACCACACGGTGGAGACGCTGGGAGCAGACCCCCGTGACTGAGCCTTTGCCGCTCACGCCGGCAAACATCGTGGCCGAGCTCGACAAGCACATCGTCGGGCAGGCTCAGGCCAAGCGCGCGGTGGCGATTGCGCTTCGTAACCGCTGGCGGCGTCAGCAGGTCGAGGGTGTGATGCGCGCGGAAATCACGCCCAAGAACATTCTCATGATCGGCCCCACGGGCGTGGGGAAGACCGAAATCGCGCGTCGGCTCGCGCGCCTGGCGCAGGCCCCGTTCATCAAGGTTGAGGCCACCAAATTCACCGAGGTGGGCTATGTCGGCCGCGATGTTGACACCATCATTCGTGATCTGATCGAGACCGCGATCAAGCAGGTCCGCGAGCGAGCGCTTGCCGACGTGCAGGCGCGTGCGCTCGATGCGGCCGAAGAGCGTGTGCTCGATGTGCTGATTCCGCTCGCGCGCCCGACGGGCCAGCCTGCAGCCTTCCCGTTTTTTGGCGGCGCCACTGAAACACCGGCTCCTGCGCAGCCTCCGGCACCGGAGTCTGCGGCCCGCCAGAAATTTCGGAAACGTCTGCGCGAAGGCGAACTCGATTCGCGTGAGATCGATATCGAGGTGGCGCTCGCTGCCCCGTCGGTGCTGCCGCTTGGCGCAGGCGCCGGCAATCAGCCCGGGCTGGACGATCTCAGCCAGCAGCTGCAGTCGCTCTTCTCCCAGATGCCGGGTCGCCGCGCCACGCGCAAGATGACCGTGGCCGAGGCCATGCGAACCCTCGCGCAGGAAGAGGCGGCGCGGCTGGTGAACGAGGAAGAGATTCGGAGCCGCGCGGTGGAGCTTGCGGAACAGAGCGGCATTGTTTTCATCGACGAAATCGACAAGGTGGCGAGCCGCGCCGAGCATCAGGGTGCCGATGTGTCACGTCAGGGCGTGCAGCGCGACCTCCTGCCCCTGATCGAGGGCACGGCCGTCACCACCCGCTATGGTGTGGTGCGCACCGATCACATCCTGTTTATCGCATCGGGCGCGTTTCATCTGTCGCAACCCTCCGATCTGATTCCCGAGCTTCAGGGGCGACTGCCGATCCGGGTCGAGATGCAGGCGCTCACCGCACAAGATTTCGTCCACATCCTGGGCGATACCGATGCGAGTCTGGTGCGTCAGTATCAGGCGCTGCTTGCCACCGAGGGCGTGACGCTCGAATTCGCAGCCGATGGCATCCGGCGTCTCGCTGATATCGCCTTCGAGGTGAACGAGCGCACCGAAAATATCGGCGCACGCAGGCTCCACACCGTGATGGAGCGGCTCCTCGAAGAGATATCGTTTGATGCCGACAGCCGAGCAGGCCAGACAGTGCTGATCGACGCCGCACTGGTTGACGCAAGGCTTTCAGACGTCGCGCGCCGCGACGATCTTGCCCGCTACATTCTCTAGCCTCGCCCCGTCCGACCCGATATTCCCGACCCGCTCCTCGGAGCTCTGACCATGACCGACAAGACCTCGATCGCCCCCGCGCTTCAGGCTGAGATTCTCGCCGAGGCCATGCCCTATATCCGGCGGTTTCACGGCCGCATTCTGGTGATCAAGTACGGCGGCAACGCCATGACTGATCCGCTCCTCAAGCAAAGCTTTGCGCGTGATGTGGTGCTGCTCAAACTGGTCGGCATGAATCCGGTGGTGGTGCACGGGGGCGGCCCGCAGATCGAGCAGCTCCTTGCCCGGGTGGGCAAGAAAGGCGAATTCGTTCAGGGCATGCGTGTAACCGACGCCGAGACCATGGACATCGTCGAGATGGTGCTGGCTGGCCAGGTGAACAAGGAGATCGTTGAGCTCATCAATACCGCTGGCGGCCGCGCGGTGGGGCTGACCGGCCAGGATGGTGGCCTCATTCGGGCGCGCAAACTGCGCATGACGCTTCCCGAGCAGCCGGGCGAAGAGGTCGATATCGGCCAGGTGGGCGAGATCGAGACGATCGATCCTGCGATCGTGCACACCTTGACCACCAACGGATTCATCCCGGTCATTGCGCCGATCGGTTCTGGCGCTGATGGCGAAACCTACAACATCAACGCCGACGTGGTGGCGGGCAAGGTGGCCGAGGTACTGAAGGCCGAAAAGCTGGTGCTGCTCACCAACACCGCCGGGGTGCTCGACAAATCGGGCAAGCTCCTCACTGGGCTCACCGCGCGGCGCATCGATGAACTCTTTGCCGATGGCACGATTTCGGGCGGCATGCTGCCCAAGATCGCATCGGCGCTCGATGCGGCCCGCGCGGGTGTCAACTCGGTGCACATTATTGACGGTCGGGTCGACCACTGCCTGCTGCTCGAGATCATGACCGATCACGGGGTGGGCACCATGATCCGCAGCCACTGACCCCATGCGGGCGCTTCGCCGGCCGCTGACCGGGCCCACGGCGCCGCGCCGGGCGGGGCGGGTGTGGTTTCTCGATCTGGACGACACGCTGCACGACGCGCAGCCCACCATCATGCCGCGGATTGATGCGGCCATGACCGATTACGTGGCGCAGCACCTGGGGCTCGCTCGCGAAGAGGCGAGTGCACTGAGGCTGGGCTACTGGAAGCGCTACGGCGCGACGCTCCTGGGCCTCGTGACCCATCATCCGATCGACCCCCATCATTACCTGCGCGAGACGCATCGCTTTCCTGACATGCACCGTCTGGTGCGCCGGCGCCCGGCGCTTGCGCGGGCGCTTCGCCAGCTGCCGGGCCGACGCATCATCGTCACCAATGGCCCCTGGCACTATGCGCGCGCGGTGGTGCGCGCGCTGGGCATTGCGGGCAGCATTGAGGGCATTGTGCCGATCGAGGCCATGCGCTTTGCCGGGCGCTTCCAGCCCAAGCCCTCGCGGCCGATGATGCGCAGGCTCGCCGCCCGACTGCGCACCCGGCCGTCAAGCTGCGTGCTGGTCGATGATGCGGTGGCTAACCTCGCGGGCGCCCGTGCAGCAGGGCTTCGGACCGTGCTTGCCACAGCGCTCAAGGAGGCGCGCAAACCCGCTCCGGCGCGCGCTCGCGCGGGTTCCTCACGGCGGGTGGAGCTTCAAGTACAATCGATTTCACAGCTTTCGCGTCGCGTGCCGTCGCGCTCCACCTTCTGATATGGATCCCGCCACCGACTCCGATACCCCAGAAGCACCCCGCCGATCCCGCCCCAAGCCGGGCGAGCGGCGGCTGCAAATTCTGCAGGCGCTCGCCAGCATGCTGCAGGAACCGGGTGGCGATCGCGTCACCACTGCCGCGCTTGCAGCACGGCTCAAGGTCTCGGAGGCGGCGCTCTATCGGCACTTTGCAAGCAAGGCCCAGATGTTCGAGGGCCTGATCGAGTTCATCGAAGCCACCGTTTTCGGGCTCATCAACCAGATCACCACCGCGCAGGAAGATGGCCAGCGGCAGCTGCGCGACATCATCGCCATGCTGCTCAATTTTTCCGAGCGCAATCCGGGCATGACGCGCGTGCTGATCGGCGATGCGCTGGTCACCGAAGACGACCGGCTGCAGCTGCGCATCAATCAACTGGTCGATCGTATCGAGACGTCGCTACGCCAGTCGTTCCGGTTGGCCGTCGCTCAAAACACGCTTGCCGCCGAAACCGACGCGAGCGCGCGTGCGGCAGTGGTCATTGCATTCGTGCAAGGCAGGTGGCTGCGCTTTGCCAAAAGCGGCTTCAGGCGCCTGCCGGCTGAGGGCCTCGGGGACCAGATCGCCACGCTGGTCGCCTGAGACCTTGCCGGCGGTCGAGCCTCGACCGTGAAAATCTTCCGATCCCTCGAACACCCCCGGTTCCGGCACTATTTTTTCGGCCAGACGATCTCGGTGATCGGGTTCTGGCTGCAGTCGATTGCGCAGGCCTGGCTGGTCTATCGGCTGACCGACTCGGCCGTGATGCTGGGTCTGGTCACCTTTGCGTCTTTCATCCCCATGCTGATTGCAGCGCCCTTTGCAGGCCTCGTGACTGACCGGGTCGATCGCCGCACCATGGTGCTGGTCACGCAGGTCGCACAGATGCTGCAGGCGTTTGCGCTCGCCGCGCTTACGCTGGGCGGCTGGGTTGAGCCGCATCATGTGGTGTGGCTCGCCCTGGTTCAGGGCATTGCCAACACCTTCGACGGCCCGGCGCGGCATTCGCTCCTGCCGGTCATGGTGGGCGGCACGCGCGATCTGCACAACGCAATCGCGCTCAATTCGCTGGTGATGAACCTGGGCCGGTTTGCGGGGCCCGCCATCGCGGGCGTGCTGCTGGTGTGGATTGGCGAGGGTTGGTGCTTTGTGCTGAACGGCGTGAGCTATCTCGCGGTGATCGCCTCGCTCACCCGGCTGCCGTCAAATCGAGCGGAACGCCCCACCCAGTCACTCGTCCGGGAATTCTCCGAGGGCTTTGTCTGGGTCTGGACTAACCTGCCCGCGCGGCTGGTCATGATCAACCTGGTGCTGGTGTCGTTCTGTGCGCCCAACTATCAGACGATGATGCCGGTGTTCGCGCGCGAGGTGTTTGCGGGCGATGCGCGACTGCAGGGGCTCCTGGTGAGCTGTGCCGGGGCCGGTGCACTCGCGGGAACGATGATGCTCGCAGCGCGCAGCTCCACCGCCGGGATCGCCCGCGTGATCAATGTCGGGTCGCTTGCTGCAGGAATCGGACTCACCGTGTTTTCGCTCAGTCCATCGCTTGGGCTTGCGGCCATCGCGCTCACCGCGGTCGGGTTTGGCGTGATTGTCACAGGGGCGGGCACCAACACGTTGCTCCAGAGCCTGGTCGAGGAGCGGCTTCGTGGCCGGGTGATCTCTCTCTACATGATGGCGTTTTTGGGCACCATGCCGGTGGGGGGCTTTGTGGTGGGCTGGCTCACCGAGCAGTTCGGGCCGCAGCCCTCGCTCGCCGCTTATGGGCTGGTGAGCATCGCCAGTGCGCTCATGCTGTGGCGACGGCAACCGGCGATTGCAGCAGCCCTTGCGACCGGCACCGGGCGTCCGCGCGACGGGAGCGGTCAGGGCGATGCCGAGGGCAAGGAGCGGGATCGAGGCGCTAACGCGGGCGGTGGTGGCCGCGGCTGAGTCGTGCGCCAGACCGAGCCGGGTGGCGGTGCCCTAAGGTTTCAAACGCCCCGGCCAGATGCTTCGCGCAGGGTGCACCCGAACGCCGTCTGGCCGCGCCGCAGACCCGGTTCATGCGCCGGACAGGGCGCGCCAGTCGCGCTCCAGCTGCTCGCGAAAACGCGGATCGGCAATCGCAATCATGCGGCTCGCGCGTTCGCCAAACGAGGCGTCGCGCAGATCGGCCACCCCCCACTCGGTGATTACCAGGTCGGCATCGCCCCGCCCGAGAGTGACCTGGCCGCGCGAGGTGCCAGCCACGATGCGGCTGCGCTTGCCGTCCCGCGAGGTGGAGGCGAGCGCCACGATGCCTCGACCGCCTTCGGAGAGCCGGGCGGTGCGAACAAAATCGCCCAGCCCGCCCAGGCCGCCCCGCCACGCGCGGCCATCGTGTTCGGCGTTGGCCTGACCGGTGACATCAACCTCGAGCGCCGAATTGATCGCGTGAAAGCGATGGAGCGCAGCAAGCGTGGCCGGATGGTGGGTGTAGGTGGCCGGGCGGATGAGGAACTGGGGATTATCGTGGACGTGGCGATGGGCGCGCGTTGTGCCGCCCAGCGTGTTGGTGACGGTCAAGCCGTTATCGAGCCCCTTGTACGCATTCGTGACCGCACCGGACTCAATCAGTGCCACGGCGCTGTCGCCGATCAGGCCGCTGTGCAGGCCCAGGTCCCGATGGCTCGCGAGCAGCCCCAGGACCGCATCCGGGAGCGCGCCGAGACCGATCTGGATCGTGGCGCGGTCGGGTACGACCGACGCAACATGGCCCGCGATGCGCCGCTCGGCCTCTTCCGCTGTCATCGTGGGGGACTGGACGGTTGATGTGGCTGCGCGCACAGCGAAATCGATCCGCAGGGAGGCCGCGTCGGCTTCGGTGCTGGGCGTAAACGGAGCGTGCGGGTTGATCTCGGCGATCACGCAGCGCGCACGTCGCGCCGCGGCGATCACGTAATCGTTGGCCATACCGAGGCTCAGCCGGCTGCCATCGGCCGACGGTGCGAGCTGCAGCATCACGACATCGGCGCGCAGACGTCCGGTGCTGAAGGAACGTTCGAGTTCGCGATACGGTGTTGGTGTGACATTGGCAATGGAGCCGGGCTGCGAGGCAAAGCCCTTGGCCGCGCCGCCCATGATGCCGTAGCCACCAGGCCGAAGTTTTGGTGACAGCGGGCGCGCGAACGTATCGGAGAGCACCGCGCCCAGGAACACATCCACCGGACCGGCCAGGGAGTCGGCCTCCTCAACCAGCGCGCGCGTGAGGGTGAGCGGCTCGGCACCGGCCTGGCCGATGATGATGGCGTCGCCCGCGTGGATGAGCGAGGCAAGCGGGGGCAGGGAATCGAGAATGGGCGCAGCGGGCATGAAAGATGGCTCGGGGCAAAGGGGTGGGTGATACAAAACGGGCGGCTGATCCTGTCATGTTCGCGGTCAAGGCGTCAAACCGTCAGGCCACCCTGTCGGTCGGGTGCTGCGGACCTCTGCCAGGCGGGCGGCCGATGTCGCCAACTTGCTGGATGGGCCGACCGCGGGTACCGTGACTGTCATGACCGATCGCATGCTCCGTCCTGAAGCCCGCGCGTCAGACAGGGCGAGCCGTCTGGCGATCGCAGTGCTGGGGGTCGCGTTTTCGCTCAATTTCGCCGGACGCGGCCTGGTCGAAGCGTTTTCCGCGTTTGTCCTGCCCCTCGAGGAAGCCTATGGCTGGCCGCGCAGCGCCCTCACCGGTGTGGTCGCCACGCAGATGCTGGTGAGCGGGCTCGCCGCACCGGTTGCAGGCTGGCTCTTCGACCGGTATGGACCCCGGGTGGTCTACTGCAGCGGGCTCGCGCTCCTGGGCATGGGAGTGCTCCTGTCGAGCCAGGCCGAGTCGCTTACGGTGATCTATGCGGGTGCCGGCGTGCTGGTGGGCGCCGGCGCGGCCGCGACCGGAATGGTCTGCGCGGCAACGCTCGTCGCCCGCTGGTATCGGGCCCGGTTATCCACCGCCATTGCCGTGGCCTACGCAGGCTCTGGGTTCGGTGTGCTGGTGATGGTGCCGCTCTCCCAGGCCCTGATTGACACGCTCGGCTGGCGGGGTGCCTGGCTCACGCTGGGCGCTGGCGCGTTTGCGATGGCGCCCGTTTGTGCGCTCCTTCCCTGGGCGCGCCTGTCGCGGCCGCCTGTTGATGCGGCGCTGGGCCGCCCGTCGCCTGTGTCTGCGCAGCCGGGTGAGGCTAGAGCGGCGCTGCGCGCGGCCTTGTCAGAGCCCTCTTACTGGCATCTGGCCCAGGTTTTTTTCTTTACCGCACTCGCCTCCTACCTGGTCACCCCGCAGGTGGTGGCGCTCCTGATCGAGGGGGGATTTGCCCCGCTGATGGCGGCCTCGGCCTATGGCCTCGCAGGGCTGCTCTCCACCTTCGGGATCATTGGCTCGGGCTGGTTCTGCGACCGCATCGGGCACCAACGCACGGCGCTCCTGTCGTTTTCGTCGACTGCGCTGGGCTTGGGCGGTCTGCTTGCGGTCGCCACCACCGGGTCGCTCGCAGGGCTCGCGCTCTATGTCGTGTGCTTTGGCGTGGCGCAGGGCGCGCGCGGCCCCATCGTGTCGGCGCTCTCAAACCGGATCTTTGCTGGGCCCGGTGTGGCCACAATCTACGGCACGATCTTCGGAATGATGGCGCTGGGTGCTGCGCTGGGAGCCTGGGCCGGCGGGCTCCTGCATGACCTGACCGGGGCCTACTGGCCGGTGGCGCTTGCCTCCGGTTGCGCATTAATGGCCGCCGCAGCCCCGTTCCGATCAGGGGGCGGGCTGATGCGCCGGGTTCAAGCGCTCGGGCGACCGAGTTGATGCGCGCCGCAAACCTCGCAATCGGGGTCACGGGCGAGGCTCACGCTGTCGATCTGCATCGATCGTGAGTCGATCAGCAGCAGGCGACCCACTGCGGTTTTGCCAAAGCCGCCCAGAATCTTGAGGGCTTCGGCGGCTTGCATGGTGCCCACCATGCCGGTGAGCGGTGCGAATACACCCATGACTGCGCAGCGCACCTCCTCCAGACTATCGGTCTGGGGAAAGACGCAGTGATAACACGGCGACTCGGCGCGCCGCGGATCGAAGACCGACAACTGGCCGTCAAAGCGAATGGCAGCCCCCGACACGAGCGGCACGCCGGCCTGCACGCAGGCACGGTTGATGGCGTGCCGGGTGGCGAAGTTGTCGCTGCAGTCGAGCACCACCTGACTTCGGGCAACCGCAGCGGCGAGCGCGGCGCCTGCGAGCCGTTCGTGAATCGGTTCGACCCGCACATCGGGATTGAGCGCGAAGAGCGTGCGGGCGCCGGACTCGACCTTGGGCTGCCCGACCGCGTCATCGCGGTGGAGGATCTGACGCTGCAGGTTGCTGAGGTCGACGGTATCACCGTCGGCGATAAGTAGCGTGCCCACGCCAGCCGCAGCGAGATACATGGCTGCTGGGGATCCGAGCCCGCCGGCCCCCACGATCAGCGCCGTGGCGGTCTGCAGCCGCTCCTGGCCTTCAACGCCGATGTCCTCCAACAGGATGTGCCGGCCATAGCGCAGCAGCCGCCGGTCATCCATGGCGCAACTGTCGCCTAGCGTGCGGCGCCGGCGGCGTTGCCTCCCGCAGGCGCGGCAGCAGCGTCGCCCGTGCGCGGCGGCGCCACGGGAACTG
>Ga0315906_10004179_pt1 | contig 18719 bp, 20 predicted proteins | sample LakEriMetagenome_4_FD_203526 | JGI IMG/M metagenome (GOLD analysis project Ga0315906, IMG submission 203526) | Freshwater fungal communities from buoy surface, Lake Erie, Ohio, United States - Buoy 2 MA122 | ecosystem: Environmental > Aquatic > Freshwater > Lake > Lake biofilm | place: USA... | reverse complement strand
GGGCTAAGTGCTCTGCTTGATACTTTTTGCTATATTTGAAATGTGGTGCTTTAAATAAAGTTTAGTGCTAAAAGCCCGCCCGAACGCAAAACCGCCAACCGTTGATAAGCAAGCCCAGAGAAAAACCGTGCAACTATAACAGACATCAGAAAATCGAACTTTGACATCTTGACAAGAATATACGGACTGACTTTGGCGACACACAATCTAACCCGAATGTTTTAAAAATTTTCCCACCGCACATTGGAACATTTGCAAAACCGCAGCTGCCGACCCACAACCCAAGTTTTGTAAAAGAGCCAATTTCCCAATACACTACAGAATGTTGAAAATAATTTGAAATAAGTGGAGACAAATCAAAAATCTTTTTCTAATTTTGACACATTATGTCAATAGGATTTATGTCAACAGAAACAATAGGCGAAAAGTTAAGGCACATTCGAGAAGAAAAGGAACTTCCATTGCGGAAAGTTGCTGCATTACTCGACATTGATGTTGCTATTTTGAGCAAAATGGAACGTGGGGAACGCAGAATTACAAAAGAGGTAGTTCTTAAACTTGCGAACATATACGACTATAACGCAGACGACCTATTGGTTTCATTCCTTAGCGACAAGATTTTATATGAAATTCAAGACGAAGATTTAGGAATTGAAGCACTAAAAGTAGCAGAGGAAAAGGCCAAATATATTAAAGCGAATAGGAAGAAATGACAATAAAGCCAAATAAAGCATTTAACGATTTACCTCTTCTTCCTCCAAAAGAATCTTTGGTAGAAACAATTTCAATCCTAAAACAGGAAAGCAAATCTGCTGTGGTATTGGCTGAATTAAAGGGTCTTACAAACACATTACCAAATCCGAACATTCTTATCAATGTTGTGATTTAAAAAGAAGCACAAGCGAGTTCTGGAATTGAAAATGTGATTACAACTCAAGACAAACTTTATCAAGCTTTATATGCGAAATCGGCTAAACCTGATGTAGCAACTAAAGAGGTTTTAAGATACCGAGAGGCTCTTCTTATGGGAACACTCTTAATCAAAGAGAAGGGGTTTCTTAATACAAACGGAATAATTACTATTCAAAAAGAGTTGGAAGAAAACAATGCTGGACTTAGAAGACTTCCAGGTACCGCATTAGTTAATGATCTGACTAATGAAGTTATTTATACACCTCCTGATAATTTTTATACGATAAGTGATTTGATGAAAAATTTGGAGGAGTACCTAAATGATGATCATGATGATGTATCTCCATTAATCAAGCTAGCCATTCAACATTATCAATTTTAAAGTATCCACCCTTTTTATGATGGTAACGGTAGAACTGGTAGAATTATCAATGTTTTGTATCTGATTTTGAAAGGACTGTTAAATGAACCTGTATTGTACCTGAGTTCTTTTATTATCCAAAATAAAGGTGATTACTACCGATTATTACAGGAAGTTCGGACTAAGAATAATAGGGAGGATTGGATTCTGTATATGCTCAAAGGTATAGAACAGACAGCTCAAAGCACAATTGAGCAAATCAACAAAATTAATCTACTGTTCAACGAAACACAAAAATTGGTGCAGGAGAAGTTACCTAGAATATATTCGAAAGATTTGATAGAGCAGCTTTTTATCCATCCATATAGCAAGATTGAGTTTTTGGTCAATAATTTGGGGATTGAAAGGAAAGCAGCATCAAGATATTTAAATGGTCTTGAGGAAATAGGAATTTTGAAATCACAACAGAAAGGTAAAGAGGTCATTTACATCAATACCAAACTTTATAATTTACTGAAAAAAGGATGAAATAAATCGTGTACCAAGTTGTCCCAAGAAAATAAAACGCGTACCATATACCTTAGATTTGGTACACGAAAATAAAACGTGAGACATTTTGGGACATAAAAAATGATAATTCAAAATCATCAAGAACACATCAATATCTTCCACTCCCTATTCAAAGGACGTGAAGATGTGTTTGCTGTTCGTTGGGAGAAAGGAAACAAATCGGTTTATTTGCCAGCCTATTTTTATGACCTTTATCGTTTTCGGGTACATAAAATGAATGAAGGTACATTTCAGAATTTTACAGAAAAGTCATATCTGAAGCTTACTGAGGAACAAATCCAAAAGCATTTGGTAGGTATTCACCATATTGGAGTTTATACGTATTAACAAAGAGGTGGTTGAGGGCGTGAAATTTCAATTTCTGAACAAAGAATTACTCAAGCAATTCACTCCAAAAAAACAAAACATTGTTACATTTGATGAATTACAAGAGCAGGGTAAAATTTATTCAAATGCTGAGGAGTTGTTGAATGAAATTCTGAAAAACAAGCAATACAAACATTTCCAGCACATTCAATATTTTGCAGACAGACACGAAAGTAAAAGTAATGAAAATTCGTTTTGTGTTGAACCCATATTCATTTGTATTTCTGCTTTCAGGAGAGCAAAATTATTTTGTTATTTTGGAAACATTGCACACAGAAGAAGCTACATACATTTGGAACATTTTAAAACAAACCGTAAACAGACAAATAGATGGCATACTTAGTTTTAGCATATCCAGAACTGACAAGTGAAAATTTTGACAGAATTCAAAGTTATCGAAAGGACAATGACGACCTATTTTTCAACATAGTCAATCCTCATTTCACAATTGTTTTTCCTGTGTTTGACATTTCAGAAGAAGAATTTACTGGAGAAGTAAAAAATAAATCTGCAAATTCAGTAAAATTTGACTTTGTTATTCGGTGTGCTACAATTAATAAAGATGCTTTTAAAATAAAAATGATAACAAAATGGAACAGCGATTAACATTTATGACTTTAGGAGTAAAAGATTTAAATTCCTCCATTGATTTTTATGAAAATAAATTTGGATGGAAACGTTCTGAATTGAGTAATAATGAACTCATAATTTACCAGTTAAACGGGATATATTTAGCATTATACTCAAGAAACGAATTAGCAAAAGATGCCACCGTTGATTCAGTCGGGAATGGATTCAATGGATTTACTTTTTCATATAATGAAAGGAGTGAGAAGGAAGTTGACGATTTGATTAAGGGATTGAGAGATAAAGGAGTCAAGATTGTTAAAGAACCACAAAAAGTATTTTGGGGTGGATATAGTAGTTATATTGCGGACCCAGATGAAAATCTTTGGGAAATTGCCTATAACCCATATTTGAAGAATGACTAAACCAATTGCCAGCGGCTAACATGCGGTCATAAAAAATTGGGCTTATGTGGCATACCAAATGCATCACTCGCTGGCAAGTTTCTTATCGGTGGATAAGTTCGCAGCCCCGAAATCCCCAACGTTTCATACCGCAAACCGTCAGCGGTCATTCTAAAAGAAAAAAAATGGTAATACAAATGATGTTCAATTTTCTTAAAACATTACTTTTCATTTTTCCAATGACAACAATTGCACAAACATTTCCATCTATTGCAGATAAATATATTGATATTGAAAATCTTAAGATAGCATACAAGGATGAAGGATCTGGACAAGTTCTGCTTTGTTTACATGCAGTCGGACATAGTTCAAAAGACTTTTCTACTTTGTATCAGTTGGATTCTAATAAGTATAGGATAATAAGTTTGGACTTTCCTGGGCATGGTGATTCGGACAAATCAACAGAAAATATATCTGCAACTTATTTTTCAAGTATTGTCCTAAAGGTTATTGACAGTTTGAAATTAAAAGATTTAATTATTATTGGTAACTCAATTGGTGGAGCAACAGCCATAAGAATTGCTTCTAATAACCCTAACATTAGAAATTTAGTATTAGCTAATCCAGCTGGGCTTGATAAAAAAGGATGGCTTGCACCACTGTTTTTAAATTATATGATACACTTCTTTCAAAATGGGGTAGATAAGAAGGCAAATTTTCAAGATAAGTTTTCAAATTACTACAAAAAAGTATTGACAAGCGATACTGCTTTAGATAGAAAAAATGAAATTGTCCGAGATGCTTATAGGATAGCCCCAATTTTAGTGCAGGGATGGACAAGCTTTAAGAAAGATGAAGAAGATCTACGTTCACTAATAGAAACATTAAATTGCCCTGTATTATTTACCTGGGGAATGAATGACAAGTTCGTTCAGTTTAATAGAAATAAAAAAGCAATAGAAAAATTTAAAAATTACAAACTCATAAAATACAAAATCGGTCATACGCCATACATTGAATGTCCTGATTTGTTTTTAAAAGATTTTCAAGAATATTTGACTAATTATAACGAAAATAAAAAGGAATAAAACTCTAACTTGGGTTTGTCAAAAGTGGCGGCTCAGTGCCCCGCAGACACTTTTGCGTTTAATCAAAGTTTGGTTCACCGCATCAACATTTGTTGTAAAGATCGACACCTTCACAAGTCAACAAACCATTGTTTGGAAAATCAACATTAAAAGAAAATCCCTCACTAATTAATGAACTAGAGCGCCCCATGAATCTTTTGACTCAAACAGATAAAACAAACTGATAAGGTGTAATTCTTAACGAAGATGATTCAACCAAACTAATAAGTAATCTAAAAGAAAAAGCAATAGCATTAAAGGGAGAGGAGGATTATTTGCTTGCGCCGCTAAATATTGAAACGATTATTGTCGGAGGTGGTTAGTTTTCTTCTGGACAGTAGTACGCAACAAAGGAATATGTGTTTGTTTGCTGGTGTTAAGGCTCTCCAAATAATTTCATAATTAAACTTTAGCTGGCTTGGCGTTAAAATCTTTTTTCTAGGCTTATAGCCCATTGCCAGTAATTGCAATTGCAATTTTTCATGTTGCCGCACCCAACGTCCTAATTGAGTGCTGGCACTTTGTTTATTACTATTTGGGAAGTAGAGTAAACACTGCTTTACCTTAGACGAAATGAAGGGAAGGTATTGGTCGTGAATGAATGGATTTTATAAAGTCTTGGTTTGTTGATTCCAATAATAAAACTGGTTGTCGTTTTCTGGTTGTAGATTTATACAACAAAGAACATCCAATACGATATTATATGAAGAATGGCTTCAAATTTATTTTTGATAACGGAAGGCATCATTGCCGACTTTAAATGTATCGCAAGCTGATACAGGCAATATTTTTTGAACAGCTTACAATCCCGATTGCCATTCAATCAAATACTTGCGAATGGAAAACCGAATAAAAGCAAACATTGTTTTCGGACTAATCCAACCCTTTTATCAATCTTCTACTTCCGCTGCTTCCAACATGAAATAGTGCAATTCGGTATTTTTCATGAAGGGTTTCATTTTATCACTACCCGGGCCAAACATAGCCAATTCTACATAATCTGAAGAATGATCCATACTTATCCAGCTAACACTGGTTCTCGATTTTTGTATTTCAGCTAAGGTGCGGAAGGGTAAATTGGCATAATTATAAATTCCATCCTCTCCTTTCGTCAACTTCAGATAATAATTCTGGAGTGTTTTAGCCTCCTCGTCTGTCATGCTAACATTAGTGGCAAAATTTACTCGTTCTTTTATTTGTGCCAGGGTAGATTCCGGTGTAAAGCCACGAAGAATCCAGTCATTGGAATGTTTGTAAGTGTGAAGGGAATCAAAATTGGCATTCACATTACTTCCCGCTACAAGTCCTGGATTAGCATTTCCATGATCGGTAGTAATTATAACCAGCGTATTTCCATCAGCTTCCGCAAAGTCAATGACTGTTTTAACTGCCTCATCAAAAGCAATCTGGTCATAAATGAGACCGGCGGCACAGTTGGCATGCGCAGCCCAATCGATTTTACCACCTTCCACTTGAAGAACGAAGCCATTTTTAGCCTTCTTCATTTTATTGATAGCCACCATGGTCATTTCAGCCAACGACGGAATCTGGTCAGCAACTTCCTTGCTGTTTTCCCTATCAACTGAGTAAGGCAAACCATCTTTATAGAACACCCCAAGAATGGGTTTTTCGTTATTTAAGGCCATCATTTCAGATCGGTTATTAGCGACCTGAAAGCCATTAGCGCGATATTCGGCATAAAGATCTCTTTTATCTTCCCGCGTATCTTTGGAAAAATATTCATGACCACCGCCCATCATCACATCAAATTTCAGCGACATATAATTTACGGCAATCTCAGGTTGAGCATTTCTGCTTTTGCTGTTTACACAAAACCCGGAAGGCGTTGCATGGGTGATAGGAACTGTTGTAACACAGCCTGTCATTTTACCCGCTGCCTTAAATTTTTGCCAGATAGGCATATTCTCTTCTCCGTTTGGACCAATGTTTAAGGAACCATTATTTACCCGTTTGCCTCCACCCCAGGAAGAACTTGCGGCAGCGGAATCCGTAGTAAGTGAATTGGCGGAAGCCATATCCATGAGTCCACGACTAACCTTATTTTCCCTGTACAAATTAAGCCAATTTGAACCTTTTCCCATTTTGCGTTGAAGCAGCATGTCAGCCATATTCAACGTTCCCGTACTCATGCCATCACTTACCATCACAATGATATTCTTAGCTTTTCCCTTTGAACCAGGAAATAAAAGCTTACTATTTTCACCCTGACCATTTGCCTGGCTCAGGAATAAACTGCCTAATGCGGCGAGTGAAGAATTGCGAAAAAATTGCCTGCGTTTCATCATGATTAATTTGTTGGCGCTAAAGTAGCTAAAAATTAAGAAGTAAAATCAGCCTTTAGGTAAAGGTTTTGTTAAATATTCACTTGTTTGCCCGTTTCCACTGACTTATAAATGGCTTCTACGATAATGGTGTCCCTAAGTCCTTCCTCACCGGGAACCAACAGATTTGATTTGGACATAATGGCTGCACAATCTTCATCCATTTGTTTTGCCTGCTGATTTGGCACAGCAAATTTTATCTGGGTGCCATCAGACAGGCTGCCCATATTTCCATTATATGAGGAATGCGGTTCCATTTTCAACCAACCTTTTTCGTAATTGACGTGAAGATGATTCATATTCACCCCATAACTGGACATGCAAGAAGCCCTTGCCCCACTCGGAAATTCCAGAAAAAACTGAATCGTTTCCTCCACTTCCGTATATATTTCAGGACGGGTTGTGGAAGCCTGTGCTAATACATTGATGGGTTCTTCGCCGGTAGCTAATCTGGCACCTTGAAGAGCATAAACACCCATATCACCCATGACACCGCCACCCATAGCCTTTTTCTGTTTCCAATGGGTAGAACGGCCATCAAAATATCCGGCAGCACTGGTCAGTAATTTCACTTTCCCAAACTTTTTCTCTTTGGCAACTTGCATATAAGCCTGGATATTAGGGTCATGTTGACACCTGTAACCAATGGAGAGATTAACTTTATTCTGAGAAGCGGCGCGAATCATCTCCATACAATCTGCTACAGAGGGCGCCATAGGTTTTTCACAAAACACCTGTTTTCCTGCATTGGCAGCACGAACTGAAAATTCTTTATGCATGGAAGGAGGTAAAACAACATAAACTATATCTATGTCCGGATTATTGGCTATATCATCAAAATTCTGATAGTTATAGATGTTTTTTTCAGGTATATTATATTTTAGTTTCCAGCTTTCAGCTTTTGATGGCGTTCCGGTTACAATGCCAGCGAGGTAGCATTTTTCAGTTAATTGAAGGGCGGGAGCCAGTAAATCGGTGCTGTAATACCCCAAACCTACTAAAGCAACACCCAATTTCTGTTTTTCAGGTCTTGTCGCACCCAATAGAGGAAGAGATGAAAAAAACGCAGATGCACCGACAGCGGAGGAAGCAAGGAGAAAATCTCTTCTTTTCATAATTCAGGGATTATTATTTAAAACGCACTAAAAATGGCGTTGATTTAGCTAAAATAACATTTAATCTCCTCTTTTTTTAAAATAAATTGGAAACTATCCTTATGACACAATTATTTCTAAACATTTACCGACCTCTATTTGTATCCTTTACTAAAATATAAATATCATGAAAATGACCTATCTTATTGTGCTTGCATTACTTGTATTTTCTGGATTGTATGCTAAAAATTATCTTAAGATGGGAACAAAAACGGAGGAACAGCCCTACAAAGTGGTGCTAAAAAAGGATAAATTTGAAATCAGGTATTATCCGGCAGCTATTTTTGCTCAGGTAAAATCACCGGCAAAAGGGTACAGGAATGAATCTGGAAATCAATTCAGGAAATTAGCCGGATTTATTTTTGGTGGTAATTCTGAATCTAAACAGATTGCCATGACGGCGCCTGTTCACATGGAAAAGTCAGAGGAAGGAAGTGTCATGCATTTTGTGATGCCTGAATCTTTTACTATGGAAAATCTTCCCAAGCCTTTGGACCCTAATGTGAAAATCTCAAAATCGGTACCAGGTTACTATGCTGCCTACGCTTTTGGTGGATTTGCAGGTGAAGAAAAAATATTAAATGCGGAAGCTGAATTAAAAGCTTTATTGCAAAAGGAAAAAATTGCAACCAAAGGGAATTTCAAGTATTTAGGTTATAATGCACCTTATGAGGTACTTAATCGAAGAAATGAAATGATTGTGGCCGTCGATTATTCCCCGGAAAATAAGTAAAGACTCAAAAAACAAAGTAGCGCAAAGGGTGGTGAAGGTCCTTTTCAAGAGCCTCCATCTCAGGGGTGAAGCGCTTACTTTTGTCTTCCCTAATGATGGATAGTTGTTCTTTTGCCAATCTGCCGTTGCCTAACCCTACATTGCTTAATATATGTAGCCAATTTGAAAAATATTGCAGCCTTTTATCACGCAAATTGAGCAAACTCTTCGCCAGATCTCTCGAATAATTATATTTTCCCTGTTCGAAATAGATGAAGGTGGATAATAATCGGGCCTTGCCAAAAATGGGATCAAGGGGAAAAATGCTGTCTAAATGCAAAAGAGCCTGATCCCATTTTTTGACGCTGGCAAGATGTGCTGCTTTGGAGAGATACAAATTACTTGCATTTCCCCAGGCATCAATCTTATAATCGGGTCGGATATAATGTTTTTCTATAAGTGTTTCATTACCATAGTAGTAGGTTGCATATCTACTCAGAACCAAAAAGGCCAGAAGGCCGGTCATAGCCGCAACAACAGTCCAGTTTGGTTTTTTAGATAGCATCGGTAATAAAACTAAGGATTAATAAGACTTGGCAAATAAAACACGTTTAGTGGATGGTTTACCCGAGTAAATGCAGGTTCCTTCCTCCTCTTCCTGATCAAAAGGAATACAGCGAATAGTCGCTTTTGTAATTTCCTTGATGGCTATTTCTGTTTCACTGGTACCATCCCAATGGGCTGAAATAAATCCAGGAATATCTGAATCAACCAAAGCTTTAAAATCATCAAAGGTATCTACTTTAGTTGTTTTTTGACTTCTAAATGATTTTGCTCTCTGGAAGAGATTTTCTTGAATATCAAGAAGTAATTGAGCCACGGTTTCTTCAATACCATCCAGACTTGCCGTAAATTTTTCTTTGGTATCCCGTCTGGCAACCTCGATTTCATTTTTCTCGAGATCGCGTTGCCCCAGGGCCAGACGAACAGGAATACCCTTCATTTCATGTTCCGCAAATTTAAAACCAGGACGGTTTTTCATATCCTGGTCATATTGAACGGTAATTCCCTTAGCTTTTAGGTTTTTCATGATTTTATGAACAACCTCGTCAATTTCGGGAGATGGTTTCGGAATGGGAATGATAACCACTTGAATTGGCGCCAGATTTGGCGGTAAAACCAACCCTTCGTCGTCAGAGTGGGTCATAATAAGACCCCCAATAAGTCGGGTGGAAACACCCCAGGAGGTAGCCCAGACAAATTCCTGATTATTATCTTCTGTTAAAAATTTAACATCGAACGCTTTGGCAAAATTTTGTCCCAAGAAATGGGAAGTACCCGCTTGAAGTGCTTTTCCGTCCTGCATTAAGGCTTCAATACAATAGGTATCCACCGCTCCGGCAAATCGTTCATTGGCTGTTTTAACCCCTTTAATAACGGGCATGGCCATATAATTTTCTGCAAACTCTGCATATACATTCAGCATTCGTAGGGTTTCTTCAACCGCCTCACCTTTTGTAGCATGTGCCGTATGTCCTTCCTGCCATAGAAATTCTGTAGTTCTCAGGAATAAGCGGGTTCTCATCTCCCAACGAACCACGTTGGCCCACTGATTAATAAGTAGGGGAAGGTCCCGATAGGACTTTATCCAATCTCTGTAGGTATTCCAGATAATAGTTTCAGAAGTAGGACGAATAATCAGTTCTTCTTCTAATTTTGACGTAGGATCCACTATAACGCCACTGCCGTCGGGCGCGTTCATTAAGCGGTGATGCGTGACTACAGCACATTCTTTGGCAAAACCATCAACATGCTGCGCTTCTTTACTTAAAAAACTTTTAGGGATAAATAAAGGAAAATAAGCATTTACATGCCCTGTTTCCTTGAACATCCTATCTAATTGATCATGAATTTTTTCCCAAATTGCAAAGCCATAAGGTTTAATAACCATGCACCCTCTAACGGCAGAATTTTCAGCTAAATTTGCTTTTTTAACAATATCTTGGTACCACTGGGCGTAATCTGTCGATCTGGGCGTTATTTCTTTTGCCATACAATGCAGGATTAGGTGAAAAAAAGAGTAAAATGCCGAAATGTCAAAATAAATATTATAATTTACTAAACATTAACAACTTTATTGCGACAAAAGTAATAAATTAGATGTTCTATTTAAAAGATGATTTCATTAATTCCACGTTTAAAATAATTGTCATGAAATACGCCCTGATTATTACCCTGTTCACACTGCTGGCTATCAGTCCCGTGGGTGCACAAATGGATGATGTTTATTACAATCCTGACGAAGTGGTTAAATTAAAAAATAATCCATCTTCCTCTAACAGATTAGGTTCTTACAGACCAGAAGCCTATTCAGCAGATGAAACGAGTTTCTCTGACGGGGAAGATAGCTATTACGATGATTATGATTTTTATTACACCTCAAGAATTCGTCGTTTTCACAGACCTCTTCAAGGTTTCAGTTTCTTTGATCCATATTATATCGATATGGCTTATTATGATCCGTTTATGAGGTCTGCTACAACCATGTTGATTTACGATGATTTCTATTCTCAGAGAATGTTTAGCAGATTCAATCGCTGGAATAATTTCAATAGTTTTGGAAATTTCAACAGATGGAACAGCTTTGGTATGAATGATCCATTTAGTATGGGATGGAATTCACCGTTTTCAAGATTTGGTGGAATGGGAATGTCTATGAATAGTTTTGGTTGGGTCGGTTCTCCAATGATGTTTATGCCTTCTTATAATTTTTATAATTTCATACCTACCTGGGGTAATGGCTACGGTTACAATAATTTTGGCCAGAACAACAATAACAATAATCCAGTATCACCAGTAGATGCTTCTAATGGATATTATGGCCCAAGAAGAGGGGGAGGATCAGTAGGTCCGGTTCCTGGTGCGCGTAATCCTGAAATTGGAACTATTGAGAGTTCACCAAGAACAAGTCCTGCTGCCGGAAGAAATGTAGCCACAGAAAGAGGTTCCAGAATACCTTCTACTTCGCAGGGAACTACGGGAACAGATATGCCAAGATATGCTCCTTCTGTACAAGGAGCCGGTAGATATCCAACCAGTGAGAGTAGCAGAATACCATCCACAGGGTATTCCCCAAGAACGAGTGATCCTTCTACGGAATATAGCCGTCAACGTCCAAGTACTACCGTTCAGCCTAGAACTTCTTCTGATATTAGAAATAATACAGAAAGAATCAATAGCTCTACCAGAAGTACATCACCTTCAAGAGGTTTTGAATCGCCTTCATCTTCTCCAAGTTGGTCAACACCAAGAAGTTCCCCATCAAATTCTGGGTCTTCTTCGTCACCTTCAAGCAGCAGTCCATCAAGTGGCGGCAGATCTACATCTTCTGGAGGAAGAGTTATTAATTAACCATTAAATAACAAACTATTGTTATTTTAACATAATTGAACGGGTGGAATATTACGTTGTTATATTCCACTCGTTTTTTTTATTCATTTTCTAAATAAAATAGGTATGAATACCCTCTCAATTAAATGGTCTGTTATTGTAATAATTTCCCTTTTGCCCTTCTTTTCAGTTGGACAAACTATTGCAGATGTTATAAGATTTAGTTATCAGGAATCTGGAGGAACGGCCCGATATTCTGCTACGGGTGGGTCAATGGGTGCCATTGGTCCCGATCTTAGTGCGGTGAACAGTAATCCAGCTGGCATAGCACTGTACCGTAAATCGGAATTTTCCTTTTCCCCCTCCTTTATCTCAACCAGAACAACGTCCAGACTCATTTCGGATAGAAACGGTTCTGCATTGTCCGAAAGTAAACTAGGTATCAATGTCCAGAACTTAGGAATGGTTTTTACTTCCCAGCCTATTTCTGAAAAGTGGAAGCAGATGAATTTTGCCATTACCTTAAATAATTTGAATCATTTTAGTAATACTACCCGATTTAGTGGAACTTCCCAGGGGACTCTTTTACAAAGATTCCAGGAAATTGCCAATTCTGATATTGGGTTGGACGATTTTGAAACGGGTATTGCCTCTGAAGCTGGCGCGCTATATGATCTGAATGGCGATGGTAAATATGACATTGATTACCAATTATCTCCAAAAGCCCTTTTACAAAGGGAACAGGAAATTCAAAATACAGGTTCCTTAAGTGAACTGGCTTTTTCTCTTGCGGGAAATTATAATGAAAAGGTATCTATAGGTCTTACTGTGGGCGTTCCTTTCATTTCTTATTATAATGTTAGGAATTATGCAGAGGTGGATCAGGTAAAAGCACCTGGCGGTGTTCCCTATTTTAAAGATTTGAGTTACAGGGAAGAATTGAGCACTACCGGCGGAGGAGCTAATGCTAAATTGGGCGTTATTGTGAAGCCTCAACCCAATATTCGTATTGGTATGGCTGTTCACACACCCACTTTCTTTAATGTTTCTGATATTTATCAAAATGAATTGACCTATAATTATTTTGAAAATGCGAATGAAACAGGTGCATTTTTAGGAAGTGAAGCTATTGCCGAAGGAAGTTTTGAATATAGGTTCAAAACCCCATGGAGGTATTTTGGAAATGTCGGTCTTGTTTTAGGTAAAAAGGGTTTTATTGGCGGGGAAGTGGAATATGTTAATTATGCCTCTAATAGGTTCAATTATAATGGCTTTGAAGAGGCTGAAAATGAATCTAATATAGAAATTACTGGTAGATTGGGTCAGGCGGTGGCTATTAGAATGGGTGGAGAAGCGGTCATTAGTAATTTCTATCGTTTAAGGGCAGGACTACAGTTTTATACCTCTCCTTTTAAAGATGACGAAACCTCAAAAACCATTTTAAGTATAGGCGGAGGAAGAAGAGGAGAAAAATATTTCTTTGATGTCTGCTTTAGATATAACCAGTTCAATGAAGTATTTTTTCCATATCTAACGCAAAATGCACCTCTTCAGGAGGTAGACAAAGCGATAATGAAGCAATCCTTGATTTTTACAGTGGGTTCTAAATTTTAAAATTTCCTCCTTATTTTGACCATAGTCCCAAAGTCGGATAAGCGCCTTGCTCCGTTATCATTTTTAATGCTTCCTTGACAAAAGGCTTGTCTTCCTGATAGGTAACTCCAAACCATTGTGCTGCAGACGGTATGACTACTATTTTTGCCTTATCAGAGGCAATAAGCTGGTCTGCAACCAATGGTATGTAGTATTCCGCTTTTGGGTGGTCCTTGTTTTCTTCAACAAATTCAATAAAACCCAAACGCAGATATTCAAAAATGGAAGGATGAAAGCCCCAGAAATTCATGGAAACCAATGTTTTTTCATTCAACGAAACCTTGGTACCATTTAAATCGCCTGTAATCTCCTGATTATTTTTAATGATTTGATGGGTTTCAGCAATACTGGTTAAAAATCCAGATTCATTACTGGTGCATACCCCTCTGGAAACCGCCCCAAAATCGGAAAGGGTATTATTTAAATAATAGCCAATCATAGCATGTTTTTCCGGAGAACATTCCGTGGTTAGAAATTTTGCCATAATAGCAAAACTATCAAAGCCATAAAAATCATCAGCGTTAATAACAGCAAATGGTTCTTTAATGACATCTGCTGCGACCAGAACGGCATGGCCGGTACCCCAAGGTTTTTCCCTCTCGGGTATAGGAGGAAGTCCAGCTATTGGCGAGGATGACTCTTGATAAACATATTCAACAGGGATAATATTCTCAAAAGTAATGCCTATTTTTTCCTTAAAAGGTTGCTCAATAGATCGGCGAATGATAAAAACTACTTTACCAAATCCAGCTTTGATGGCATCATACACCGAAAATTCCAGAATGGTTTCATCATTTAAACCAACAGGATCTATTTGTTTTAGTCCACCATAACGAGACCCCATGCCAGCGGCCAAGACCAATAAAGTAGGTTTCATTTTATATTTTTATTAATTTCTATAATCTAACGGAGGATTTCTATCGCCAAGGAGGGCTTCATACTTAAATTGATCACCACCTCTTCTCTTTAATAACTCCAGTTTAGCATTTTTTAACATTTCCGGGCTCACTAAGCAATCCATTATAGTGAGTGCCATGGTTTTAGCAGCCACCATCATTCCCTTGTGCCCTATGGACATGCCGCCTGCAGCAACGGCCTGCCAGCTATGGGCAGCGGTACCGGGAACCCAGGTGGCACTTGAAATACCAGCAGTAGGAACAAGCCAACTTATATCGCCGACGTCGGTAGAACCAAATGCCTCATCACTCTGGTCTGCATAAGGTTTTACCAAAGCTGCATCTGAAATATTTACGTCTTTTCTATTTAGAGAGGGGAAAATTTTAAGGGCAAAATCTTCCTCTGTTTTGTCGTAATTAACTCCTCCTACCGTTTTTAAATTTTCATATAAATTAGTAGAAAGGATTTGGTTAGGTAGCAAATTATAAACGCCATGTATCACCTCATAATCCATGGTAGTTCCTGTTCCCAGTGCAGCTCCTTCAGCCGCTTTGGTAACTCTGTTGAAAAGGTCTTTGACGACATCCATTTCCGGATGACGGATATAGTAATATACTTCGGCAAATGCGGGTACAACATTAGGGGCCTCTCCACCTCTAGTAATAACGTAGTGAACTCTTGATTTTTCCGGAATATGTTCCCTCATCATATTGACCATATAATTTAGAGCTTCCACGGCATCGAGGGCTGATCTTCCACGTTCAGGAGAAGCGGCGGCATGAGAGGCAATGCCACGGAAACGAAATTTAGCCGACTTATTTGACAGAGAAGAAATAGGATTAGCATTGTTATCGTCTCCCGGGTGCCAATGAATGACGGCATCAACATCTTGAAATAAGCCTGCGCGAACCATGTAAACCTTACCGGCGCCTCCTTCTTCAGCGGGTGTTCCATAAAAGCGGATAGTACCTTTCCGCCCGGTTGTTTTTAACCAGTTTTTAACGGCAATAGCTGCTGCTGCAGAGGCAGATCCAAACAAATGGTGACCGCAGGCATGGCCGTTTGTATTACCTGCCAACTCCTTTTTAAAAGGTACTGCATCTTGTGAAAATCCTGGTAACGCGTCATATTCTCCAAGCACCCCAATCACTGGGCTTCCGCTGCCGAAAGTAGCTGTAAATGCAGTGGGAATACCTGCCACGCCAGTTTCGATAGTAAAGCCTTCCTCTTTGAGCATAGATTGCAAGAGATTAGCACTTTTTCCCTCTTTATAACCTAATTCAGCCAGATTCCAGATATTGGTTGCAACATCTACATACTGTTGCTTTTTTGCTTCCAGAGATTGAATTACAGCCTTTTTTTCATTGGCTATCGACGATGGTAAGTTACTTTGCCCTATTGACCATTGAGCAGCCAAAAACAAAATAAATAGAGGATAAACTTTTTTCATACATCTTATTTACAGTCCGGCATTGGCCGAAATAGTTAGCATTCTATCAATACATGATCTTCCTTTCTCAAGAACATAATCAGAGAGCGTAATCTCTGGTAGTTCATATTTCAGAGCAAGATATACTTTTTCCAACGTATTTAACCTCATGTGAGGGCACTCGTTACAGGCACAAGAATTTTCAGGAGGAGCGGGAATAAATATTTTATCGGGAGAATATTTTTCCATTTGATGAATAATTCCCGACTCAGTGGCTACAATAAAAGATGTTTTTTTACTTTTTATCGTGTAGTTTAACAGGCCAGTGGTGGAGGCTATATAATGGGCTTTACGTAAAATAACTTCTTCGCATTCGGGGTGCGCAATAAGTTCAGCTTCAGGATATTGAGCCATCAGTTTATCTATTTTTTCAGCGGAAAAAATTTCATGGACCATGCAGGCTCCATTCCACAATACCATGTTCCTTCCCGTTTTTTTATTTAAGTAAGCCCCTAAATTTTTATCGGGGGCGAAAACTATAGGTTGATCCTTTGGAATAGATTCTATGACCTGTACCGCATTACTTGACGTACAGCAAATATCAGTTAATGTCTTCAATTCAGCCGTGCAATTGATATAACTCACTACGGTATGACCTGGATATTTCTCCATAAATTTCTTAAACAATGGAGCAGGCGCGGAATCGGCAAGAGAGCAACCAGCTTTTAAATCAGGAAGAACCACTTTCTTATCAGGGCAGAGAATTTTAGCTGTTTCCGCCATAAAATGAACACCAGCAAAGACAATTAAATCAGCCTTTGTTCTTGCCGCTTCCTGCGACAATCCGAGACTATCTCCTATATAGTCAGCAATATCCTGAATGTCAGGTTCTTGATAATAGTGAGCTAAAATGACCGCGTTCTTTTCCTTTTTCAGCTTGTTAATTTCCTCAAATAAATCGATAGTGGGATCTATGGCCAGATCGAGGAATCCTTTTTTTTGTAAATTTGGAAGGGCTGATAATATATCCATTGGCAATTTATAAAAGGTTTGATTGGTAAAAATAAGTAAAAATTAGATAAGTTATCGCGGTGTTATTGCCCTATCAGAAATAAGGCGGGTTTTTTGTGAATATTCGGAAATCCGGTTTTTTTCCATTGCTGAATGGTTCTTGTGGAAATGAATTCTTCGGGTAAAGTTAGGTCTGCAGCAATACATAATCGGGTATTATCGGGTAAGTTTTGGAGTAAAACATCTAAACAAGCCTCATTCCTATATGGCGTTTCGATAAATAAAAAGGTAGTTGCATTTTTTGACATCTCAATGAGCATAACCTTAAGTTGAGCGACTAATTCAGGCTTTTTTACGGGCAAATATCCCATAAAGGTAAATCTTTGGCCATTCAAACCCGAGGCCATTAAAGCTAATAATATAGAAGAAGGGCCAACCATAGGAACCACCCTAATTTGCAAATGATGGGCCAGTTTTACTACTTCTGCGCCGGGATCGGCAATACCCGGACAGCCAGCTTCAGAAAATAAACAAATATCATTTCCCTTTAGGGCAGGTGCCAATAAAACTTCTATCGATTGAGCAGGTTGGTGCTTGGGAAGTTCCATAAAAGTTATTTTCTCCAGAGCCAGGTTGGGAAGTAATATTTTTAAATGCGCACGAGTGGTTTTTCCTCTCTCAGAAATGATGTAAGAGCAATTTTCTATTCGTTGTAAAAGATACGGAGCAATGGCATGTTCTCCCCCTTCTCCCAGGGGAGATGGCATTAAATATATGATTCCTTTAGACATAACAAACTAATACTAATTTTAATCTGTAAATCTAACTATATTTGAGTTTTTTAAAGCTATTTGGGTAAATCCTTCAGTATGTACGCTACGGCAGAAACTTATACGATTCATCTCCCCCAATTTGAAGGGCCTTTCGATCTGTTGCTCTTCTTTATTGAAAGAGATGAATTGGATATTAATGATATTCCGATATCAAAAGTTACTGAGGATTTTTTAACCTACATACATCAAATGGAAAGGTTAAATATTGATTTAGCCAGTGAATTTGTCGTTGTGGCCGCTACTCTTTGCCGCATTAAAGCGAGATTGTTGCTCCCAAGAAAACCCGTTGATGAGGCCGGAAACGAAATAGACCCAAGGGAAGAATTAGTTAGCAGGCTGTTGGAGTATAAAAAATTTAAAGAAGTTTTAGACACTTTTCGCGATTGGGAAGAGGAAAGAGAAAAGAAATTTGAAAGGGGGAATCTCGAATCTGAAATAAAAACGCTTGCTAATCAGGCATTGGCAGATGCTTCCTTAGAAACGATCTCCTTGTTCAAACTTTTGAGAACCTTTGAATCGGTGATGCGTCGGTTAGATGTCAAAAAACCTGCCGCAGTTCATGAAATTGTTCGAATTAATTATACCATCGAGGATCAACAGAATATTCTTGTTTCTGTCGTAAAAAAGAAAGGAAAAGCTGCTTTCACCGATGTTTTTCAACATTGTGTTGACAGATATCAGGCGATTGTTACCTTCCTTGCTTTGTTGGAGCTTTTAAATCTTGAAGTTTTTAGATTAATTTCGGGCGACGGTTTAAATTCTTTTTGGATAGAACCCTGGGAAGAAGTAAATTACTGATTTAAATAAATTATTGTTATGGAAAAATATTATCAATTTCGAGTTTCTTTGAATGAGGTGACTCCCGAGGTTTGGAGAACTTTTCAAGTGAGTGAATTGCATAGTTTATTTGATCTGCATCAAGTAATTCAAGTGGTTATGGGTTGGGAAAATGACCATCTTTTTCAATTTAAAAAAGAGGGTATCTGGTATG
>Ga0315906_10004178_pt1 | contig 18720 bp, 10 predicted proteins | sample LakEriMetagenome_4_FD_203526 | JGI IMG/M metagenome (GOLD analysis project Ga0315906, IMG submission 203526) | Freshwater fungal communities from buoy surface, Lake Erie, Ohio, United States - Buoy 2 MA122 | ecosystem: Environmental > Aquatic > Freshwater > Lake > Lake biofilm | place: USA... | reverse complement strand
TCTATGGTCTAATTATTAATAAACCTGCCACAGGAGTGATGGGCTCCAGCTATCAAGGATTCAGAGTTACGCTCAATAGCCCAGCACAAATCACCAATAATATCAATCTCACATCAGGGATTTTTGTAACCACATCAACCAATATCATTACGGTGAATGATGGCGCTACTTCTACCGGAGGTGGGGTAGAATCATTCGTGTCAGGACCGATGAGAAAAACAGGTACAGCCAATTTTAGTTTTCCGGTTGGAAAATTAACCAATGTGCCGGCAACAGGGCCTCTTACTGCAATTGTTCAGTACCATTATCGCCCGATTGCCATAGCCAGTTTAGGCAGCACATCCTTTATCTATACGGCAGAATTCCAAAGAGACAATCCATATTTGCAGGGTGCAATCAGCGCAGCAGCCCGTGCAGCTGGTCTTCAGCTAATAAGTTATTGTGAGTACTGGGATCTGACCCGAACCGGTGGTCCTGCGAGCATTATAGTAACTCCGTCCTGGTCAACACATAGTGTATGGCCCAGCAATTGTAATACGCTGAACTATGTGCTCAATTCTGCCGCGTTAAGAGTTGTTCCGTTTAATGGCGTCAATCCTTTACCCGGCACAAGCCAGTGGGGAAATACAGATTTCGGAACGAACGGAGTAGGTACCGGTAACCAAACGTATATTCAAACAATATCCTGGAATGGAGCATTGAATTATAATAAGTTTGTTTTAGGTTCCATTGACTGGAGACAAGCACCGTTACCTGTTGAAATCAAACAATTTGTTGCTATTGTTAAAGACAAAAAGGTAGATCTGAACTGGCTGGTCAATAACAATGATCAGGTGAGGTACTATACCATCGAACGTAGCAGAAATGGGTTCCAGTTTGAAAGCATGAAAAAGGTCACGGCAAGATTCAATGAAGCAACGTCCAGCTATTCCGATCTGGATCCGACACCATTCAACGGATGGGGTTACTATCGCTTACGTATAACCGATCTTTCCGGAAATATTTCTTATTCATCGATCCAAAAAGTATGGATGGGTCAAACCATCACTCAAATTCAGCTTTCGCCCAATCCGGCAAAAGATCGTCTTTGGATCAGTCTAGCTGAGCCGGAAAAAATTACGGAGATCAGTATTGTCAATAGCATTGGTCAATTATTACTCAAACAAAATCGTCTGATGACGACCAATCAGCTGAATATTGCCACATTACAGCCGGGCATTTATTATGTGCGGATTGTCGGTCAGAATGGTATTTCTACTGAGCCGTTTGTGAAGGAATAATTCTTAAAGTCAAAGGTCAAAAGGCAAAACCCAAAAAGTTTTTGCGGTATTAGGCATTTTGTTAGAAGATATCCCCCTCATGGAGAGTTTATCCCGCATAAGCGGGAGGGTGTAGGCGGAGGTTTATTTTTTCTTCTTCGAGGCAGCTTTCTTCACCGCCGCTTTCTTCTTCGCAGGAGCTTTAGCTGCCGACTTTTTCGAAGTAGTTTTTGATTTTTTATCAAAGGCGCCGGGTACTTGTGCCGTGATCATCGCTTTCACTTCTTCGAGGGTGATCTGTGCAGCTTCGTCATTGGTATATTTTGTGTCGTCTTTTTTCTTGCCAAGCTTCAGCATCTTTTTGCCAAAACGAATAAAGGGTCCCCATCTCCCGTTCTCAATGGAGATATTCTCATCTGGCCAGCGGACAATAAAGCGATTGGCTTCCTTGGCTACTTTGGCATCAATGAGTTCATTGATATCTGTCTGACTTAATTGATCAAAATTATAACGGCGGGGCACATTGATAAATATCCCATCCCATTTGATGAAGGGACCGAAGCGTCCTTTTCCTTTGGTAACAGGCTTGTTCTGATACTGAGCCACCGGTGCATCGGCATCCTGTTTTTCTTTGATCAGTTCAAGAGCTCTTCCCAATGTGATATCCAGCGGATCTTCTCCTTTAGGAATGGAGATGAACTGATCATTTATTTTTACGTAAGGGCCGAAACGACCGACATTAACAATAACCTCCTGCCCCTGATGTTCGCCCAACGTACGAGGAAGCTCAAATAATTTCATGGCTTCTTCCAGCGTGATCGTTTCAATGCTTTGATCTTTTCTTAATGCAGCAAAACGTGGTTTTTCTTCATCATTCACATCACCAATCTGTACCATAGGACCAAAGCGTCCCATGCGGGCCACGATCTTCTTTCCACTGCTTTCTTCTGTTCCAAGTTCTCGTTCACCTTTGATACGCTCTGCTGTTTCAATAGTTTCATCCACATCTTTCTTGAAAGGACTGTAGAATTTAGAAAGCATTTTGTTCCACTTGAGTTTACCATCCGCCACATGATCGAATTCTTCTTCGATCTGCGCGGTAAAACCATAGTCCATGATGGTTTCAAAATGCTGCTTCAGAAAATCAGTCACCACCAATCCTAAATCAGTAGGGAAGAGTTTGCTTTTTTCTGCACCGGTATTTTCCTGCGTGGCTATTTTGCTGATAGTGTCCTGCTTAAGCTGTATGATCCGTACATCACGGGGCGTTCCGTCTTTATCTCTTTTTTCTACATAACCTCTTTTTAATATCGTGCTGATCGTAGGAGCGTAGGTAGATGGACGACCGATCCCTAATTCTTCCAGTTTTTTTACCAGCGAAGCTTCCGTATAACGGGGAGCAGGACGAGTAAATTTTTCAATCGCATTCATTTCAAGGAAAGGCAGCTTTTGTCCGCTTTTCAATGGCGGCAACATCCCTTCCGCTGTATCTTCTGAAGTATCGTCTTCATCTTTATCTTCTCTGTAAACTTTTAAGAAACCATCAAAGGTCAGCACTTCGCCTTCTGCTTTGAGCGTTTCCTTGTTAGTAGATATATCAATCTGAGCAATGGTTCTTTCCAGCGCGGCATCCGCCATCTGACAGGCCATGGTGCGTTTCCAGATCAGTTCATATAACTTTTTCCCTTCCGCATCATCCACGGTGGTATTCTCCATATACGTTGGACGAATAGCCTCGTGCGCTTCCTGCGCACTTTCATTTTTATTCTTGTATTTTCTGAACTGATGATATTTTTCGCCGTACATACCTTTAATGGTACGGGTCAGATCACCGAGAGCTGTGTCACTCAGATTCACACTGTCCGTACGCATGTAGGTGATCTTTCCGCTTTCATATAAGCGTTGTGCGATCTGCATCGTGCGGCTGACGGAATAACCCAGTTTACGACTGGCTTCCTGTTGCAGTGTGGAGGTGGTAAACGGAGGAGCCGGTGATTTTTTGCCGGGCTTCACCTGTATATCTTTGACCGTATAGGTGGCTCCGATACAGCTTTTTAAAAACTTTTCAGCATCCAGATACTGATTCAGTTTTTCACCTTCCGCTTTAAAATGAACCTCACGGTTCTGAATATCCTTTGCAGAAAAAATAGCTTCTACTTTAAAGGATGACGTTGTGTGAAATGCATGGATCTCTCTTTCACGTTCAGCAATCAGGCGTACGGCTACACTTTGTACCCGACCGGCACTCAGGTTATTCCGCATACTCATCTTACGCCAAAGGACTGGACTAAGTTCAAATCCTACAATGCGGTCCAGAATACGGCGTGCTTGTTGGGCATGCACCAGATTCATATTGACTGTACGTGGTTTTTGTACGGCTTTTTGTATGGCGGGTTTAGTAATCTCATGAAAAACAATTCGTTTGGTTTCGGCAGGATCCAGATCGAGTACTTCACATAAATGCCAACTGATGGCTTCTCCTTCACGGTCCTCATCCGTTGCCAGCCACACTTCATCCGATTTTTTCGCCAGTGCTTTTAATTCCTTTACCACTTTTTCTTTCTCTTCAGGAACAATATAGCGGGGTTCAAATTGTTTGTTGACATCCACGCCCATCTCATCTTTCTCCAGGTCACGGATATGTCCAAAGCAGCTCTTCACGGTAAAATCCTTACCCAGGATTTTCTCGATGGTTTTCGCTTTCGCAGGGCTCTCTACAATCAGTAAATTTTTCGACATAGGAACTTGAGATGCCGGTTTTTTTTAGTACTTCGGCGACACAATATTATATAATCCGCTTCAAATTCATGACAAACTTTCTTAACAGCAGTTTATCTGATATGGATAAAATCATATTCAACCCCTTCGGGGTTGTATCTATTTTGATTGTCTGACACCACGATACCATGACACCAACACAACCTGAATAAAGTAACCTGCAACAGGATTATAATCCATCTTCTTCCTGATTGGAAAACCTTACGGAGCTGATTGATTCAATCAAGGGTTTCAACTTATAGATTTGTTTGTTCATCTTGTTGCCGATCGCAATGATGGTAATCCGGTCATCGATCAGACGGAAGAAACTGCTGTTGGATCCATGCCACCAGCCATTGTGATAAATGACTTTTTTCTTTTTGCCCAATACATACATCCGCCATCCCAGTCCGTAATTATTGATGCCTTTCTTTTCAAAACTATAAGGAGTAAATGCGGCCTCTGTTGTTTGTTTGCTGAATAGTTTGTGCTGATATAATGCCTGATCCCAGCGAAGCAGATCGCGTGGTGTGCTGCAGATATTTTTATCACCATAGGTGTCATCCAGCCAGGTGATCGCTTCTTCATTGCCGTTTTCACGGTAGGAGGGGGCATGATTTTTTTGATAATCGCTGTTGCATACAATCGTATTTCTCATGCCCACAGGTGTAAATATTTCATCTTTTAAAAAATCAGCATACTTTCTTCCGCTTACTTTTTCTATGATCAATGCAAGCAAAACATAGTTGGTATTGCAATAGGCAAATTGTTTTCCCGGTGTGCCTTGAAGTGCCGGTTTTTGCCGAACAAAAAAATCCAGCACATCCTGATTGCTGACGCGTTTTTCATTGGTCCATTCTTTCGGGTTCATGACATTCATATAATTGGCCAGCCCACTCCGGTGATTCAGCAGATGAGTGATGGTTATTCCTTCATATGGAAAAGCAGGGAAATAAGTTTTGATATCATGATCTGTGTTCAGTAATTTTTTTTCAGCCAGACGGAGAACACACATGGCTGTGAATGTTTTGGAAGTGGAAGCGATATGCAGTGGTGTCTGCATATTGATGGTGTCGTTTTGATGAAGATGAACCGTGCCCTTATAGGACTCAAAGAGGATTTTTCCATCTTTCGCCACTAAGAAACCGCCGTTCAGCGGAGCATACCGGAATTGGTCTTCAAAAAATGCTTTTGATTTTTCGTAGATCTCTTTTTCTTTTTTTGTTTTGAGTGTTGCCGGGTTAAAGGCTATCGTATCGGGTAGTATAGATGTGCGTGTAGGTGGGGCGTCTTGCTTACAGCCAGTCAGACTAACAATTGTTATGATTGTGTAAATAAATCTTTTCCAGTGTGGGTATGCCAAATCATTCATATTTGCCACGAAGTCGGGTTATATTTGCGTGCAAAATAAGGACATCTTTACGACTATGGTTTCAAAAAAAACAACAAGTTATCCCAAAGAGAAGATCAATATTCTTTTGCTGGAAAACATCAGCGATAAAGCCGTACAGCAGATCAAAGATCAGGGTTATGCGAATGTGAAAAAACTCACGGGTGCACTGAGTGAAGAACAATTGATCGATGCTATTAAGGATGTTCATCTGCTGGGTATCCGTTCAAAGACGCAAATCACGCAACGTATTCTGGATGCAGCCACTAAATTACAGGCCATTGGATGTTTTTGTATTGGCGTGAATCAGGTGAATCTGAAAGCGGCCACGCAGAAGGGGGTGGTTGTATTCAATGCTCCTTACAGCAATACCCGAAGTGTAGCCGAGCTGGTGATTGGTTTAAGTATTTTACTGATAAGAAAAATCATCGATAAAAATAAAGCCTGTCATGAAGGAGTATGGCTGAAGGAAGCGAAGGGCAGTTTTGAGTTGAGAGGAAAGACACTGGGCATTGTGGGATATGGCAATATCGGTAGTCAGGTGAGTGTGCTGGCTGAGTCACTGGGGATGAAAGTGATCTATCATGATATCATTACAAAACTTCCGTTGGGTAATGCTCAACAGGTTCGTTCATTGAAAGAGGTTGTGAGTAAAGCAGATATCATTACGCTGCATGTACCGGAGACAGCTCAGACGAAGAACATGATCAGTCGCGCTGTATTGAAACAATTTAAGAAAGGCAGCATTTTAATTAATTACGCCAGGGGCGAAGTGGTGGATCTGGATGCCTTGCGTGATTTTATAGAATCCGGACATATTTCCGGAGCAGCCATCGATGTATTTCCGGTGGAGCCTGAAAAAACCGGGGATGCTTTTAAAACACCTTTACAACATTTACCGAATGTTATCCTGACTCCGCATATTGGCGGAAGCACCGAGGAGGCTCAGCAGAATATAGGGGAGGATGTGAGCAATAAGCTGATTCAGTTTTTAGAGCGTGGAGTTACGATTGGTTCGCATACCATTCCGGAGCTAGCCTTACCCATACAGGAAGGTGCCCACCGCATTTTGCATATCCATAAAAATGTGCCGGGTGTTCTGAGTGCCATCAATACACAGTTGAGTAAAAACAAGATTAATATTGTTGGGCAGTATCTGAAAACCAATGATCAGATTGGTTATGTGGTGCTCGATGTGGATCGTGGTCTATCAAAAACCGCACTTGATCTCCTCAGAGATATAAAAGAAACCATTAAGGTAAGGATGGTGTATTAGTGTCGTTTCTCGTTATTCGTATTTAGTTCATCGCATCAACGATTCTCGAAAAACGAAAGACGTTCCACGAATATTTAAATAGTGCCCGGGACTGGATTATCTCCAGTGATCCAGATACTCCCACGAGGGGCTTACTCAACCAAAAATCTCTGCTCGCTCCGCTCGCAGTGCTCTTTTATCTGATCGCTCCTTGAAGCAAGCTTCATTCGCGCTCAAATAAAAAATCCCACACTTCGTGCAGGATTTTTTGCTTGTGCCCGGGACTGGATTCGAACCAGCACGCCCTTTCGGGCACCACCACCTCAAAGTGGCTTGTCTACCAATTTCAACACCCGGGCAGACTGGACTGCAAAAGTAATTCTAAATGATATATCTCAAAAATGATTTAAGCATTTCTCTTTTCCTCGCGGGGTAGCTTGATGCTGAAGGTCGTGCCCTTGCTTAATTCGGAATGCTTGATACTCAGATGCCCCCGATGATAGTCATCCACAATTCGTTTGCTTAATGACAATCCTAGCCCCCAACCGCGTTTCTTCGTCGTAAAACCGGGTTTGAAAATAGAATGCCATAGCGAACGTGGTATCCCTTTGCCAGTATCGGAAATATCAATTAATACATGCTCGGGACCATAGGTCATGCGGATATCAATCCGCCCGGTTCCCTCCATGGCATCCAGCGCATTCTTCAATAAATTCTCAATGACCCAGTCAAACAACTGGGGTGATACAGGCACTTGATATTGATTTTGATGATCGATCGTCAGATTAAAATGGATTTTATCAGATGCCCTCCGTTTCATATAATCGGTCATGACCTTTATCTGGGTAGCAAGGTCAGTAGGTATAAGTTTCGGGGTGCTGCCAATCTTACCAAAGCGATCACTGACGAGTATTAAACGCTCCACATCTTTCTCCATTTCTGTTGCAATCTGCATCTCATGGCCGTTCTCTTTCAGCATCTCCACCCATCCCTGCAGGGAAGAAACAGGCGTGCCCAACTGATGGGCGGTCTCTTTGGCCATCCCGGCCCAAACCTGATTCTGAACAGACTTATTTCGTAATTGTAAGGATAATACAATGATCAGGATAAAAAGAGCAACAATCAGCAGCTGGATCATCGGATAATATCTGACTTCCTGCAACAAAACGGAATGCCCATAATAATACCGGTTAATATGTCCAAGCGAATCGCCGATCTGCATTTCAACAGGCGGACGGCTTCTCTTAAAACTTTCCAGTTTGTTTTTGAGATATAAAGAGTCCTTCTCCACTCGTCCTGAGTCGAGATTCACCCAGTTGATAATGCTGTCCTTTTCATCCGTTTCAATAATAGGTATGGAGGTCTGTTCATTCAGAATCAGCGAAGGTAATTTGGTGTCCGACTCGGCCGGTGCATTGATGAGAAACTGCCCGGCCTCCACCCATTGCTGAACTTTTTGTCGTTCCTCACGGGCAATCTTATCAGCGAGATAATCCGAATAAAAGACGGTGCCCGTTACGATCAGGATGGCAATCAGACCAAGAATTGTCCTGAGGTCAAAAATTTGTTGGCGCATGCCCTAATTTATACAACCTTTGTGACTGTTCCGCTCATTTCAAAAAAAATAAATTGAATCAGCTTCCTAAAGTTGCGGTGGTTATACTGAATTACAACGGGATCAATCATCTCCGGCAATTCTTTCCGTCCGTGATGGCATCCACATATCCCAATCTGGACATTATATTGGCTGATAACGCATCAAGGGATGAGTCCATCTCGTGGATATCATCTGCTTGCCCCAAAGTAAAGATCATAACATCCTCCAGGAATAATGGTTATGCAGGTGGGTATAATTTTTTTCTCAAACAGGTGGAGGCCGACTATTATGTTCTGCTGAATTCAGATGTAGAGGTCTCCCAAAAATGGATTGAACCAATTGTTGAACTGATGGAACAAAATCGTCAGATAGCGGCCTGTCAGCCTAAGATTTTATCTTTTCAACATAAGGATGAATTTGAATATGCCGGTGCGGCAGGAGGGTGGATCGATTCGCTGGGATATCCTTTCTGCAGGGGAAGGATTTTTGATAAAGTCGAAAAAGATCATGGTCAGTATAACGAAACAATGCCGGTATTCTGGGCAAGCGGTGCAGCTTTTTTTGTACGAGCTGATCTGTTTCATCAAGCCGGAGGTTTCAATGCTTCTTTTTTTGCACATCAGGAAGAAATTGATCTCTGCTGGCGATTGCAGCTTATGCGATATAAAATTTATGTTTGTCCGCAATCGGTTGTATATCATCTGGGCGGAGGTACTTTAGCTCCTGTCAGCAATAAAAAAGTTTATCTGAATTACCGGAATAATCTCATGATGGTCGCTCAACACTGGCCTTTTAGACAACTGTTGTGGAAATTACCTGTCCGGTTTTTTTTAGATGCCGTTCAGGCCTGGAAAATGTTATTGTCCGGCAAACCTTCTTACTGGCGTGCCGTGGCACAGGCTCATCTGTCTTTTGCCGGTCAGGTCGTACGAATCAAACCTTTTAAGAAGCATCGTCTCGACGCAGAACAGCCGGATGGTTTATACAGTGGAAGTGTTGTATGGCAGTATTTTGTCCGGGGAAAAAAACATTTTTCAGAAATTGTGAAAAGAAAATAATCAGGTATCATTTTCATGCCTTAAATTCGCGCAGAATTTATTCGTATGTCCAAGGAAATTATCAACGAAGCCCATAAAGATATTACCCGCAACTGGGTAACTTCATCCCGTTTTTTATTTTATGTCCATTTGTTTTGTCTGGTAGCATTTATATTAGGCGGATGCTATCAATTATATAATTACCGTTATAAAGGAAAACCAAAAGTAGAAGTACCCTCCAGTACCCTTTATGATCCAAAGTACACCAAGTAATCAATTGCTTTCCTGAAACCGCGGTAACGCGGTTTTTTTATGCTGTAAATAATGCTTACTTTCATTCCTGTTCATCTAAATAACTGTCTTTTATGCGCTACAACTTCCATTATCTTTTCTCTTTGATGTTCATGGTGACTCTTGGTGTGAATGCTCAGGTCACGGATCCTGTTCCATCTGCTCTGGACAGCATACGTGTTATCCCCCGCCCGAAAACTGCAGTAAATTTTCTGAAGCTTAATCTGCCGGGATTGGCCTTGCGTCAGTTTCATGTTCAGTACGAGGTGGCAGTGAGGAAAAAAGTATCACTGGCACTGGGCGTTCGTTTTATGCCGCAGGGGGAAGTGCCTATAATAAATACAGTAGAACAGTTGTCCGGTATAGATGATCCGGAATTCATTAAGATATTACGTTCCGTTCAGATAAATAATTACGCCGTTACTCCTGAGTTGAGGTTTTATCCCGGTAAGAAAGGGTACGGGAGAGGGTTTTATATAGCTCCTTATTATCGTTACCTCTCCATTGATCTTAAATCCGATCTACCGGTAGAAATATCCTTTGATGATGACAGCAAAAATCAGATTACCGTATCCGGCAATATCAACATACATAATATCGGTTTAATGATCGGGGCGCAATGGATGCTGTCAAAACGAATAGCGCTCGACTGGTGGATTATCGGTGCTCAGGCAGGCTTTCATCAGGCGGAGCTTACAGGCTTGCCGAAGACTAATTTTACTGATTATCAATTGAAGGCTATCCGGGATGATATTCAGGTTAATTTCAATAATCTGGGCCAGACTTCTATTATTACAGCCGAAAAGGTAAAGGTCAATACCAATGCCTTTATTGCAGCTACCGGGTTACGCACCGGACTTTGTTTAGGTTTTCGTTTTTGATTCACTTCATGATTTGTTCATTTTCTGATAATCAACTTTTCAGGTTTCAGGTTGTTGAATGTGTTTACACAGATCATGTAATTTTTATTTATTCATGTGTTTCGCATGCAAGCTTACCCTAAATTTGCAACGCTTATCAAACTAATTATTAACTATGACCTGGAAAGAGTTGTTTATCTCATCGATCGGCAAAAAACTGGTAATGGGTTTAACCGGAATTTTCCTGATTTTATTTCTGATCGTTCATGCCGGTATCAACGCCTGCATTTTCGCTGATTTGCCTGTATTCAATTCGGAAGATGATGGCGCCATGTTCAATAAGGCCGCTCATTTCATGGGAGCTACGGTTGTGATCCGCATCATGGAGATCGGTCTCTTTGCCGGAATTCTCCTGCATATAGTTCAGGGCTATCTGCTGGAAATGAAAAATCGTCAAAGCCGTGGAGTAGGTTATGCCAAACCCATGGGCAATGACGGCAGCAAGTGGTACAGCCGCAGTATGGCATTATTAGGTACGCTAATATTACTTTTTCTGATTATTCACCTGGGACATTTCTGGGTAAGCGCACGGTTTACCGGCAAAGGCCTCGAAGAGAGTGTTGTTTATAACGGAGTTGAAATGCACAATATGTTTGGTCTCATGCAGGCTACCTTCAGCGAGGCGTGGGTGGTGATCGTTTATATTATCGGATGTGTTGCTTTGTATTTTCACCTGATGCATGGCTTTGCCAGTGCTTTCAGAACGATTGGCGTAAGCAATAAAAAATATCTGATTCTTTTAAACAGTCTAGGTGCCGGGTATTCTTTTTTGATTGCTATACTGTTTGCTTTGATGCCAGTGGCGATCTATCTGAAGTGGGTAGGATAACTGAAGGGCGTCATGATGTTGATAGAATACCATTCAACGCATCTGTATTAATTGAACAGAGCATACGAGTCAAATATTAAAAAAATAACTTCGAATCAAACGAAAGATATGCTGAATTCAAAAATTCCCGCGGGACCACTCGAAACAAAATGGAGTAAATACAAGTCCACTTGTAAACTGGTGAATCCTGCCAATAAACGCAAACTGGAAGTCATTGTAGTAGGGACGGGTCTGGCCGGTGCTTCTGCAGCGGCATCGCTGGCTGAATTGGGATATAAAGTGAAAGCTTTCTGTTTTCAGGACAGTCCCCGCCGTGCACACTCGATTGCTGCTCAGGGTGGCATCAATGCTGCCAAAAACTATCAGAATGATGGAGACAGTACGTATCGTTTGTTTTATGATACCATCAAGGGAGGTGACTACAGAGCGAGGGAAGGTAATGTGCATCGTCTGGCTGAAGTGAGCGGTAATATCATCGATCAGTGCGTGGCACAGGGTGTTCCCTTTGCCCGTGAATACGGAGGATTGTTAAGTAACCGTTCTTTCGGAGGTACACAGGTTCAACGAACATTTTATGCGGCCGGACAAACTGGTCAGCAGCTTTTGATAGGCGCCTATCAGGCACTGGAGCGTCAGGTGGCATTAGGAAATGTCATGATGTACAGTCGCCATGAAATGCTGGATATCGTGATGATTGAAGGCAAGGCGAGAGGGATCATTTGCCGTAATCTTGTGAACGGTGAACTGGAAAGACATTTCGGTCATGCGGTACTGTTATGCAGTGGCGGTTATGGTAATGTATTTTATCTTTCTACCAATGCGATGGGCAGTAACGTAACCGCTGCCTGGAAAGCACATAAAAAAGGAGCGTATTTTGCCAATCCTTGTTTTACACAAATCCATCCGACCTGTATCCCGGTGAGCGGCGATCATCAGAGTAAGCTGACGCTGATGAGTGAGAGTTTGAGAAACGATGGTCGTATCTGGGTTCCTAAAAAAGCGGGTGATCCGCGTAAGGCCAATGAAATCCCGGAAGAAGAAAGAGATTATTATTTAGAGAGAAGATATCCTGCCTTTGGTAATCTGGTACCGCGTGATGTGGCTTCCCGTGCTGCCAAAGAACGTTGTGATGCCGGTTATGGGGTGGGTACGTCTAAACAGGCGGTATACCTGGATTATGCCGATGCGATCAAACGCTACGGGAAAATTGAGGCAGGTAAAAAAGGTCTGGCCAATGCAGATGAAGCAACCATCATTGCTTTAGGTAAAGACGTGGTCAAAGAAAAATACGGTAATCTCTTCGATATGTATCATAAGATCACCGGAGAAAATCCATACGAAGTGCCGATGCGTATCTATCCGGCCGTTCACTATACCATGGGTGGACTTTGGGTAGATTATGAACTTATGACGACTGTACCCGGTTTATATGCGTTGGGTGAAGCAAATTTCAGTGATCACGGTGCAAACAGACTCGGAGCTTCTGCGTTGATGCAGGGACTGGCCGACGGATATTTTGTTATACCTTATACTATTGGTAATTACTTATCAGACGAGATCCATGTGAAACCAATATCAACCGATCATCCGGCTTTTGCTGAAACTGAGAAGCAGGTACGTGAACGCATCGAGCAGCTGATAAATATCAAAGGAACACAGACCGTTGAAAGTTTTCATAAGCGCCTCGGTAAGATCATCTGGGATAAATGCGGCATGGCCAGAAATGCGCAGGGATTAAAAACGGCCATTGAAGAAGTGCGTCAGCTGAAAAAAGAATTCTGGAGTGATGTTCGTATTCCTGGTCAGATCAATGAATTCAATCCTGAACTGGATAAAGCAAACCGCGTGGCTGATTTTATCGAGCTGGGTGAGCTGATGTGTATTGATGCACTGACGCGTGAAGAAAGCTGCGGCGGTCATTTCCGCGAAGAACATCAGACCGAAGAGGGAGAAGCGCTTCGTCATGATGATCAGTTCATGTATGTTGCCGCATGGGAATTAAAGAATGAACACGACTGGCAATTACATAAGGAAGATCTGAACTATGAAGTAGTGAAACCAAGTCAGCGCAGCTATAAATAATTTTAACCGAACAGACATTATGGAACATAAACATATCAATCTGACATTAAAGGTCTGGCGTCAGGCCAATAGCAAAGTGAAAGGATCTTTCGAAACCTATGATGTGAAAGATATTTCTACGGAAATGAGTTTTCTGGAAATGATCGATGTTTTGAATGAGCGTCTTATTAAAGAAGGGAAAGAACCTATTGCCTTTGATCATGATTGCCGTGAAGGTATCTGCGGTATGTGCAGTATGTATATCAATGGCAGACCTCATGGGCCATGGCAGGCGAATACCACCTGTCAGCTGCACATGCGTGCGTTTGAAAGCGGAGAAACCATTGTGGTGGAGCCATGGAGAGCAACAGCATTTCCGGTCATTAAAGATCTCGTCGTGGATCGTTCTGCATTTGACAGAATTATACAGGCAGGAGGATATGTATCGGTGAATACTGGTAATGCCGTCGATGGGAACGCGATTCCAATTGAAAAGGATAAAGCCGATGCTGCTTTTGCTGCAGCTATGTGTATTGGTTGTGGTGCTTGTGTCGCAGCCTGTAAAAACAGCAGTGCAATGCTTTTTACCAGTGCGAAAGTTTCTCATCTGGCTTTATTACCTCAGGGAGATCCGGAAAGAAAATCGCGTGTACTCAATATGGTGGCTCAGATGGATAAGGAAGGTTTCGGGGCTTGTACGAATACCGGTGCCTGTGAAGCTGTTTGTCCCAAAGAAATCTCCATCAGCAATATCGCCCGTCTCAATGCGGAATATCTGGCAGCCGGTTTGACGACGTGATGGATTAATTAGTAATTAATAATTATAAATACAGTTACTTCTTAATTCGTTGCGCCGACACCTTGACAACATGACACCGTCCCGAACTAGATTCGGGACAGACACCATTTCCGTTTCGCCAATACTTTACGTCTTCCATACAATAAATTGTAATTTTAAGCATTCATATCATGTAATCCCCGGGTTATTCGTTACGCAGTTACGACCATACTGGCTTTGCTTTCACTGTTGCACCTACATGCACAACAGAATAGATCATTATCCAATATTCGCACAAAAAAAATTTCTGCTAAGCAGACAATTGTCAGCATTGACTCCCTGAGTATTGTTCCTTCTTCTTTGGTCATGCCGGGCATATCACCGGCATCATACACACTGGATTGGGTGAATGGGAAACTCACGTGGCTGCAAACGGTATCCTTTGATTCGGTGTCCGTTACCTATCGCGTGTTTCCTTACAGACTGAATGCCTCCTACAGTCGCATGAATTATGAAGATGTGAAAAATAATTTCATGACCCGCTCCATTGAGAATGACGAGGATCAGCGGGAATCGAGTACATTATTTGATTACGGGAAAATAAAATATAACGGTAGTTTCGGAAGGGGTATCAGTTTCGGAAATAATCAGGATGCGGTCGTAAACGGATTACTCAATTTACAGATCAATGGGATACTCGGCGACAGTATGGAATTGTCCGCTGCACTGACTGATAATAATTTACCTCTACAGCCGGAAGGCAACACACAACAGCTCAATGAATTTGACCAGGTATGGATACAGTTGAAGAAACGCAACTGGAGCTTACAACTTGGCGATATTGATATCCGTCGGAATGATGCGTATTATCTGAGTTTCTTTAAGCGATTACAGGGGATCTCTTATCAGACCAAATATCGCATTTCTCCGCGTGGTACGCATGAACTCCAGGTGAGTGGTGCCGTGGCTAAAGGAAAATTTACCCGATATGTCTTTCAGGGACAGGAAGGAAATCAGGGGCCATATCGCTTGCAGGGCCCCAACGGAGAATTGTTTTTTATTGTGCTGGCAGGAACGGAAAGAGTATTCATTGATGGTGAAATGATGCAGCGTGGAGAAGATCAGGATTATGTGATCAATTATAATACCGCGGAGATAACGTTCACGCCTAAACGAATGATCAATAAAGACAGGCGTATACAGGTGGAGTTTGAATTTGCCGACCGGAATTATCTCAACTCGCAGTTTTTTGTTGGCAATACATTCCGGTTGAATTCAAAACTGAGTTTTCGACTTAATGCATTCAGTAATGCAGATGCGAAATCATCACCGATCAATCAACAGCTCACTCCCGAGCAAAAATTATTCCTGGCCAAGTCGGGTGATCTTCTTGATGGTACTTTGTTCAGTTCGGTGACCAGAGACAGTTTTGATGTGAATCGAATTTTTTACCGGATGATCGATACCATCGTAAATGCGATCACGTATGATTCGGTATTGGTATATAGTCCATATTCTTCATCTGAATTATACAGTGCAGCCTTTCTGGAAGTAGGACAGGGGAATGGTGATTATATACAGGATGTATCGGGTGTGAATGGTCGCATCTTCAAATGGGTGGCACCAGTGAACGGCATACGTTCGGGTCGATTTGCGCCGGTAGTTCAGCTGATTGCACCACGCGTTCAGCAGATGGTTGTGGCCGGGGCAGATTATCAGATTAATAAAAATCTGCTCGTCAATACCGAACTGGCCATGAGTCGTTTTGATCTGAATACATTCTCTGCTAAAGACAGGAATGATGATCAGGGTTATGCTGGACGAGTGAAGATAACGTATGATCGTCCGCTGAATTCATCGATTGATAATCCGCTTACATTAAGATTATCCGGTTCTCACGAGATCGTGGACAAAAATTTCCGCCCTGTCGAGCGGTTAAGGCCGGTGGAGTTTACAAGAGAATGGGGGCTTCCAATTTTTATGCAGCAGGAAGAGGAAAAAATAACGGATCTGTCGGTTGAACTCATGCGGGGAACCAGACATAGTGTTCGTCATTCCCTGCAGCGTTACGAACGAGGTTTGTTGTTCAGCGGCTGGAAATACCAGCTGCATCATCAGATGAATAATAAAAAATTGTCGTTGAATTCTATGGTGAATTATTCATCGATGGATAGTGGTATGAATAAAGGATTTTTCCTTCGCCCGCATGTGCAATTAAAGAGACAGCTTAAATTTTTTGGTGATTCTGAAATAGGCGGTGTGTATTATCTTGAACATAATCAGATCAGTAATCGGGAATCCGATACATTAAGTCGTTCTAGTTTTTCATGGGATACCTGGACGTTTTTTTTACGATCCACAAATCAACCGAATCGGTGGGGGCTTGATTTTTTTACCCGACGAGATAAATTGCCTTTTGGCGAAAAGCTGGAAGATATTGATCGCAGTTTAAACTATAATGCATTTGTGGAGTTGTTGCAAAATGAGAATCATCAGGTTAAATTCAATGCCACCTATCGTATACTGAATGTATTGAATCCTGCCAGAACCAATCAGAAAGCCGACAGAACATTGTTGGGAAGAACCGAGTATATTTTTAATGAATGGCGTGGGGTGCTTACCGGAAATATGTTGTATGAGTTAGGATCAGGCCAGGAGCAACGACGAGACTTTTCATTCATTGAAGTGCCGGCCGGTCAGGGTGAATTTACCTGGAATGATTACAATGGAGACGGCATTGCACAGATCAATGAATTTGAGTTGGCCGCTTATCGCGATCAGGCGCGTTATATTCGCATTTTTACACCTACTTTGGACTTTATCCGTGCGAATTATAATCAGTTCAATTATACGATTGACTTACAACCGGCTCAGGTCATTGATCAGAATAAATCCGCCCGCTGGATAAAATTAATAGCCCGGGTATCATTTAGGTCAGGATGGCAATTATTCCAAAAAGTAGTTTCAAATAAAGATTTTGAGCTGAGTCCCTTTGGGAAGATTGCATCGGATACAGCATTGATCGCTGTGAATAATTTTATCAGTAATACTTTATTTTTTAACCGAACCTCGCCGCGCTGGGGTTTTGAAATAACGCATATAAAAAATTCAGGAAGAAGTATTGCGACCTATGGTGCGGAAGCCCGTATTCTGGAGGAGCTTACGCAACGTTTTCGTTTTAATATTAACCGAAAGATTGCTACTTCATTAAATCTCAAAACCGGCACCAATCAATTAAAGACGCCCTCATTCGATAACCGCAATTATCTGATCAGGTTTCGCAGTCTGGAACCGGTGCTGAGTTTTCAGGATGGTACAAAAAGTCGGATTTCGCTTTCCTATAAATTTGATCTTAAGGATAATACACTCGGCGCGTTGGAATCGGCGCGTATTCATTCGCTTATCAGTGAAGTCCGCTATAATGTCCTCTCCAGCAGCATTGTGAATCTTCGCTTTCAGATGAGTGATATTCAGTTTAAGAATGGAGCAGTGAATAGTCCGGTGGCCTTCATTATGCTCGATGCCTTATTGCCCGGACAAAATTTTATCTGGAATCTTGATTTCACCCGGCGTCTTGCTAATAATATGGAGATCACGGTGCAATACGATGGTCGTAAGCCAGGTACGGGTAGAGTCATTCATACTGGAAGAGCAGGGGTGAGGGCGTTATTTTAGTTTAGCAGTTATCTGTTTTGGGTTGAAGGTTTGAAGTTATTTGTGATTGGTTACCGTCAATTATATATAAAATAAAAATATATAATTGTTAAAAAAATCTCCCGGCTTTTAATGCAATCTATTCATTTTAAGCCTAATTAATCACAATACCCTTGATAATCAATTAAAAAAATATATTATTGTTTAATTATGTGTTTATTATTCTTCAAATAAATTGGCGGTAATTAATATATTAAAAATAAAAATATATATAAAAAATAACACATGATAGTGTTATTGGTGAATAATTTTACTTCATAAAGCAAACAATTTTCTTATTACGACTAAAAATTTGATGTTTATGAGTAAGATTACCACAAAGTCAGTAATTCCCTTCCTGTTATTAATGGGAGTGGCTATTGCTGCAATTTTTGTGTCTCCTTCGGCTTCATTTGATCCAGCTTCCGTTATGGGTGCTGATGGAACAACCCCCAAGTACACTTATAACAGTGGTGATATTGCCTGGATGTTGGTTTCCTGCGCCTTCGTATTTCTTATGACACCTGCCCTTGCCTTTTTTTATGGTGGTATGGTGGGAAGAAAGAATGTACTTTCTACCATGATCAAAAGCACCGTGTCTGCAGGAATTATTTCTGTGCTTTGGATCGTTGTTCAGTTCAGTCTCTGCTTTGGGAAATCGATCAATGGTTTCATCGGTGATCCCACCACTTTTCTCTTTTTCAAAGATGTAATGAATGGTGAACCATGGAGTCTGGCAGCCACTATCCCCCTCCCTTTATTTGCTTTCTTTCAATTGATGTTTGCCATCATCACACCCGGTCTGGTTGTGGGTGCAGTAGCAGAAAGAATCCGTTTTACGGCGTATTCATTA
>Ga0315906_10004172_pt1 | contig 18736 bp, 17 predicted proteins | sample LakEriMetagenome_4_FD_203526 | JGI IMG/M metagenome (GOLD analysis project Ga0315906, IMG submission 203526) | Freshwater fungal communities from buoy surface, Lake Erie, Ohio, United States - Buoy 2 MA122 | ecosystem: Environmental > Aquatic > Freshwater > Lake > Lake biofilm | place: USA... | reverse complement strand
TCTTGATGCGGCTTTGCAGCGACCCCTACGATGCGTGAGGAAATTCGAAGTGCAATCGCGAACCTTCAAAAAGTCACTGGCTCACAGTTTTGGACTAGTTGGAGTTCACTGATTGAGCAGCTAGTTGGAACTAATATGAAGCCAGACATCCCTGGCCAAACCTCCAACTACAAGCTCTGCCGCGTGCACCTCGGCTGCTTCCGACGCAAGCCAAACTGATGCGCGAGTGCGTAACGATTCGAGAAGCTCAGTGTCGAGCCCCATCACAGTTTCGACAACGTGTTGAGGATCCATTCCGCATTGCACAACGAGGGAACCGGGGATGCCGAATTGCTCTAAGGGCGGCCCTACATAGAGTGGAACTACTCCGTGGACTAGAACATCGAAGAGCTTCTCCGACACGTAGTCTGCTGAGTTTTCAATAACTAGTGATGCGGGCGCGAAAGAGAGAGCCTGCCTCTTGGTGGACGCCACTCCTAAGTGCCGCCTGGGACGCCAATTCATGGCTTGTGCCGCTAGGGCCAAATCCGGTGGGATGTACTCCTGCGCGGACTTGACGCAGGCTCTTGCGGCGCGCCCCCAGCGCCTGATCGGGGGGTCCGACCAACCACGGCCAAACATGGCAAGGCGTATCCCCTGCCGGTCGAATTCTCGTCCGATTCGCCGTCGGAGACCGTACAAACTTCCTGGAATCGCACTGTACTTGTCGCCGCTCAAGGCAGTCACATCGTAGGGATACTGCTGAGCAATCGGGATGCGGTCGCCGCTGATCGCTTGGGGCCAACGGAAGACGGAAACCCTAGTTCCAGGGAACCACATGGGAGAGCCCGCGAAGACAACCGAGAAGTCGCCCTCGAGAACGGTCCGATGCGTGTACGGACTCGTGACGCGCGGTTCCAGCACAATCCCGATCCGCCGTGAAGGCGCCACGGAGTCAAGTAGTCGCCTCCTGTCTCGATAATTGTTGAACGAAATGATCCAGGAGGAAGAATCGATCGTTGAGGCATCGTAGGTGACGCTGAGCCCCAAATCCTGGAGCACGCTGCTGAAGGTGCACCATCCCATTTCTTCAAGAGTCGGGATGCCCTTTGGCGGCAAAATCAAGACGTGCCTAGGCATGCAATGCAACCCTATCCTTCCCGATCGATTTACACTACGACGATCCTAGTTGCGAGAGACCGATAAGCCCTACGAAAGACGACCATGCGCCTGCTGCACTCGAGAGCTCGTGACGAGGGCCAATCCTGGGCTCAGATTGTCAGACACTGGTTACCTAACTGGCGGTGGGCGGCTCTGCGCATCGCAGAACGAGTTCTAACGGGAGGCGAGATCGTCGCCCAGACTAGGCACCACTGGGTAGAGGGCTCAATCGACTCCGGAGCCCACGTAATCAGTCGATCAACTAGCTCTCCTCTCGAGGTTCGTGAGCCGGAAGTGCTCGTGTGGGGCGCCACGGGTGAGCGTCGTTCAGTGCCCGATCCGTACGTATCTGAGACGCGGTACACCTATCGTCTTCGCGATGTCGTGGTCGACCCGGGTACAGGCGTTCCTTGGACGCCGGAAGGTGTAGTCCTCGGTGAGGTAAACCAATTCGGCGTCGATCCCCGCTGGACAGACGTCGCCTTGGAGTGGAGCAAGAAGCCACGGCTGAAGCACAGTGGGAAGTGGATGATCTGCGCCCCAAATCAGTCAAACTACTACCACTTCTTGGTTGAGGAATTGCCTGCCCTGCTGTCTTCCCTGAGTGCGGTGGGCGGGGAATCAGTCGAGATCGTAGGTGTCTGCCGCGATTCCAGGGTTCACGCTTGGTTGCGCGAATTGCAGATTCCGTGGACCCAGATTCCGAGGGCGACCGTGCAGTGCGAGCGGTACATCGTGTCCGGCAGGCGCTTTCAAACGCCCTCCAGTAGGGACTGGGAGCTGCTAAAGGGCCTCGATGTACTGAAGCCAACGGGTGTGAGTCCGTCTCGCGGGGCCGAGAAGATCTTCCTTAGTCGGCTCGGCTACTCAAGACAGATTCGATGGGAAGGAGCCCTGATCGATCGGCTTCGTTCACAAGGCTGGTTCATCTTTGACGGGGCAGAGTGGACCTTGCGTGAGCAGAGACAGATCTTTGATGGAGCCAAGCTGGTAGCAGGATTTGCTGGTGCAGCCTTGGCAAACATCGTTTGGATGAGACCAGAGTCCCGTATCGTTTGCCTCTCACCCCCGGACCCAAGCCACGGATTCCTATGGGACCGATTAGCGGCCTTGTCGGGTGCGGAGTACTCCGTATGTGATGTGTCCGCGGGGGATTCACTAGCCGGCGCATGGCAGACGCTGCAGTACGCCTTCGGCTAGAATCAGGGCATGAACTCAAAGTTGCGTACGGTGCGGGAGGTTGCATACCTCAACCTGTCAGCAATTCATGAGTCACTGGCGAGTGATTTCCACGAGGCTTTGGACAGAGTCTTGGACTCCAGTGCTTTCTCCGGAGGTGCAGAGGTAGCGGACTTCGAATCAGATTTCGCGCGCTTCTTAGGAGTGACTGAGTGCATCGGCTGTAGTAGTGGCTCTTCAGCCTTGGTTCTCGCGCTTGAATCGCTCGGTGTAGGGCCGGGGGATGAGGTGGTCGTGCCGTGCAACTCTTTCGTAGCAAGCGCGGAGGCAGTCCGTCGCACGGGTGCAACGCCAGTTTTTTGTGACGTCGATCGACAGAGTTATCTGATGGACCTCAAGTCAGTCGCTTCTAAAGTTGGACCGCGCACACGGGCGGTCATTCCCGTGCACCTGCACGGCAACGTCGTTGATATCCCGAAACTGCGAATGGCCATTCCTCCGGAAGTGCTGATCGTAGAGGATGCAGCGCAAGCGCACGGCGGTGGGCTTGGAGGCCTAAGCGTCGGATCGATGGGGGACATGGCCGCTTTCTCCTTTTACCCTGGCAAGAACCTAGGCGCACTGGGCGAAGCAGGGGCAGTCACTACCAATTCCCGTGAGTTGGCAGCACAAGCACGACTACGCCGCTCTTGGGGTGAGCGAGAGCGGTACGTGCACAGTATTCCGGCATTCAATGAGCGAATGGATGGCTTACAGGGCGCATTCCTGAGCATCAAGCTGCGTCACTTCCCCGCTTGGGAGGAATTCAGGAAAATGCAAGTTGGCATCTACCTGGAAGCACTTAAGGGGATACAGGGCGTGAACCTGCCTGACAACTCCAACCCCGACCGGGTGTGGCACATTTTCGCGCCCGCCTTTGAGTCTAGGACCAGATTGCGCGAGCACCTAAGTGAAGCGGGAATTCAGACTGCGATCCATTATCCCTTTCTCATTCCGCTGCAGCCCTCATTCGGACCTGATTTTGGCCAACCGGAAGACTTCCCAGTTGGCCTTCACCTCGCGGAAACCATTCTAAGTCTTCCGTTGGGCCCGCATCTGAAACAAGCCGACCTGGAGTACGTCATTGATGTCGTCGTCGACTTCTACGTCTGATTGTGCAACGTCCGGGGCAGGTAAACTGAAGGCGAGAATCGCCCTATCGTGGACGAGCGATGACAGTTAAGTTCGCACAAATTTCGGGCGGTAGTTCCAGAGACACCTCGCAGAGCGCCCTGATGGCTTCTTCACCTGAATCAACCAACTGCGCGTTTGACAGTGGCTTGAGGAAGAAGCCCTGAACCTCGGAGATCTGCCAACCCGCGAACTCGAGCATTTGCGTGAGCGAACCGAGGGAATACACTCTTTGGTGCCCAACGGTGAGATCTCGCGCACTCAGATCATCAAGGTTGCCGTGTAGTCCCATAGCTACACCCACTCTGCGATGAATCGACTCTGCGTTTGGAACCGTGATGACGACATGGCCTGAGCGTGGCTTCAACCAGCGGGCCAGCAACGCGAGAGTTCCGGCTGGATCATCAACATGCTCAAGTACATGTGACGCATAAATCCAGTCGAACTTAACCTCCGGCAGGAAGTCCTCGAATAGGGTCTCGACAATCTGAGCGCTAGATCCCCTGTTCGCAGCATGCTGCCTTGCCCTTGACGCCAAGGAAGGACTTCCCTCTAGGACGGTGTAACGCTCGTGGAGGCACAGCCTGTCAAAAGTCACGCCATCGCCATAACCCATTTCCAAAACGGCCTGGTCCGCCCCAAACCTACCGACCAGCCAATCCAACTCAACTTCCTGGCAGATTCGCTCGATGAACATGTCACTAGCACTGCCAGGTACATGGTACGCCTGAGCAATTGCCTCAAGATCTTCAACGGTAGTCATATTTTTCCACCAATTGCTGTGCCGCCGCCAGCCCTCTGACCAGCGATTCATTGAAGTTTAATCCTAGATTGGCACCAAAAGCTCCGTCGAGAGGAGCGTAGGGGGCCTCATCTACTTGGGGCCGCGAAACTGGCACAAAACCCGTCATGACGTCTCCCGGACAAAGGGCTCGGATCCCAAAAACTGATTCGAGAAGTTCGCGTCCTTGTTCCAAGGTCGCATCATGATCCTTGGGATTGCCACCGGCTTCCAAGATGGCTGAAGTGCCCGAGACCGTGCGCCTAAAGGAGATTCGGAAGAATCCGTGTATTGGCTGCGTGATAAACACTGATCTTGGAGACGTTTCATCAATGCAGAAGTGAGCAACGGCTATTGATACACGCCTCCGGGGTCCTATTGGGGCAGCGAAATCCAAGACTATGCGAGGCTCCGCTTCGCTGGTCACGCTGTCGGTCAACTGACAAGCAGTTTGATCGATGGCTTCATCAACGAGTCTAGAAACGAATGTGGCTACTAGGCCACTTTGGTCGCTCCAGAAGTCGACCTTTGGCAAGCGTTTACCCGACGTCAGGAAATCCGAGACCGACGACGGCCAATACAGGGGCATCCAGACCAAGCGGTGGTCCGAAGCGAGAACTTCACCGTCGGGTACCAAGCAAGACAAGAAATCAGAAAAGAACTCCTTTGTCATTCGGGGACCCAGCGCACGCGTCAGAACTTCCGCAAGCTGTATGCCGTGTATACCGCTCACGGGACTGCTCTTGTGACGAATATCATTGTCCCAGGAGATTCTTTCCTCCAACTCAGCGGCGATCAACCGCCGTTCAGTGTCATCAAGGGAGTCGAGAGCATCGAAGCAGTCTGCAATGAAGTAATCCGGGAACTCCTCACCTCGGTAGAGTGTCGTCACCGCAAGCTCTTCTTTCCGAAGTCCGCGGGCCTTCAGGAACGCGAACGCCTCCGGCAGGAAGGGTCGAATGTCGGATCCAATTTGGCCGCAGTAGTTGGCTAGTGGTGCAGCCACTGCACCTCTGAAGTCAGGCTCTAACGCAACCATGCCTAGGTCCTGCAGCCCAATACTGCAGCTCCCCGGCGTCCATCCCCTAAAGTGTCCCCCCACTCGAGACCGTTCCGCGACCCATAGATGATCGATACCGCGCTGGGAAAGCGCCATGGAAGCCGCCAAGGCATCAATTCCCGCCCCAAGAATGGCCACATCTTGTCTGTGCCTCATGCACACCTGCTGGGCTTCTTACACACGAGAAGCAGTTCGGCGCCGAACCCCTCAAACACGTCCGCCAGCCTATCCAGGGACTCGATGTCCTCAGATGTCAGCCGGCCCGCCGCGTGAAGGCTATCCATCTGAGCACTGTCTAAGGGCTTTAGTGGAAAAGACTCAGACGCGACGACTTCAAAGCCTGCATCCTTCAGCAAGCCAGTCCACTCGGCCTCCGTTCTGGCCGCAGATTGCTGCATCTTGCGTTCGGTATCCGTCTGGTCTGAAAGCGCAGACAGCAGTCCCAGACCCACGCCGACAAGACGATGAAGCGAGTTGGAGTTGGGCACCACAAGCACAAGCCAGCCTCCCTCAGTAAGCAAGTGATGGACCTGGCTGAGGGCAGCACGTACATCAGGAATCTCGTGGAGAACACTTGAGGCAACAACCAGAGTGAAGGACTTACCTGTGCCTTGAGATAATGCAAAGAATCCTTCCAACGTTCCGCAGAAGACCTCTAGCGAGGGTCCACTTTGGTCACATTGTGAGAGTTGTTCAACCGCCCACTCTAGTGGCTCTACTACGGTGACGTGCTTAACCGGAAGTTCGGGTGCAAGAGAACTCAGCCCAATTCCAATTTCCAGGGCACTGCCTAGGTCATGTTGGTCAGCGATTCCTTGGACAATACGGAGAACCCTTCTACGTCTGATCCCTTCAAGTGTCCTCTCGAATGGCAAGGCGAGATACTCTGAGCTGTACCGTGCAAGATCTCGCAAGTTAATCCCATCTCGATTCTTTGTGGGTGTCTTTGTATTCCGGTTTGCAGTACCGGCCTTCTTCCCGACATGATCTCTCTGCCGCATCAAGGAAGGCCGCTATGTGCGTCGAGCGGATTGCATCCTGCCTCGAAATCTGATCATGATCATCACTAAGGGCGAGCCGCAACTTCCTTGTCAGCGCTGACGAGCCCGACACTAGAGGGCTCCGGACTTCGGCCAAGCGGTAGTCCAACAGAGCATCTTGCGATGATGAGCTCTCTGCAGCAAACACGCGTACTGGCTCGTTTACGCTCAAGTCATCCCACAGCGCCATCCCCGCTCGAGCATGGAACGACATCGAGCGGATCTTCGCCGGACTAACCCAACTGGTGGCGATGGATACAAAGGGGAAATCGGCACCCCGGATCTGGATGGTTGCGACTGAGGGATGAGTTGAACGAAGCGCACGAACAGCTGAACAGCTGATTTCAAGGTCATTCCGCAACTGAAATAGCGCGTCCACAATGCTCAAGTCGTGCACGGTAAGATCCCAGAGTACGCTGGTGTCGGGGCGAAAGATTCCAAGGTTGTGACGTGCGCCATTCACGAACTCGATTTCACCCAGATTCTCAACTTCACGCGAAAGCACGTCGAATGCGGGCGTTTCCAAGAAGGTGTAGTCGACCATGAGCGCTATGCCCGCCTGGCTCGCCAAGTTCAAGAGGGTAACGGTTTCTGGGTAACCGATACCGACTGGCTTCTCGATGATGACTCGCCGGCATGGAGTCTCGGATAATGCCAGGAGACATTCCCCGTGAGCTGCCGGTGGGGTAGCGACTATCGCCAAGTCAATGTCGCGAAAGGCCGCAAGTTCTATGGCGCTCGTGACCTTGGCACTTGGGTACTGCTTCTCAGCGAGCGCCCGACGATGTGAGTCCCGCTCAACGATTAGGCATAGATCGGCTTCCGGGTAGCCCGCGATCGTGTTTGCCCAGTTTGGACCCCAGTATCCGAATCCGATGACTGCAACACGTGCGGTTCGACCTTGCGAGTAGGTCATGATGGGAGTCTCGCCAGACTCTCGCTCTTTTGACTCGCAAGTCGAGATAGCACGACATCCCAGGTGCTTCGCGAAGAAGCGTCCGCACCGAGGTTAGCCTTGAATCGGTAGAGTCCAGCATCAACGCACCCGTTGGATGAACTGGTACCTAGGTCCAAGAACGCCTTCCCTTCGTGTCTCGCTCTGTCGGTAAGCCACGAGCAAAGGCTCGCAACAGCTGACATTGACCTTCCGGTGGGGGTGTCACCCCAATAGAGGACGTAGCTGGTGAGGTCGTCAATCTCCACCGTCAGAGACGCCGCCACGGGCTCTTCCGCATGGATGGCTACACTCGCACGGTACGTATCTGGGTAGGTATGCAGAAGGTGCAAGAACTTCTCCAACTCCATCGACAAGGTAACTCCCCTGCGGGCTCGATTGCCTGCAAGAAGAGTGTGTACAGCTGCCCATTCTCCGGCTTCAGCGGCGCGAACTTGGCCGCCAGCTTGAGAAAAGCGCCTGGCTCTTTTGCGGTTCCCCTTGCTCCAGCCTACAAACGGTGTGCGACCCACCGAAACATGCTGGTTCGTGTCCTGCACACCCGCGGAAGCCAGGCGCTCAAGGGCGCCTGATTGCTCCGCGAAGAGACTGGGACGAAAGTACGTCGGTGGGAGCCTAACTCTCAGGACTGAGCGCCCCATTGCACGGGCAAGGTGCGCGATCGAGATCCACTCCGACTCCCATTGATCGATAGTTCTAGCGTTGCCATCCGTGGGCCACAATCCACCAAAGGTGGCTCTACCGGGCACCATAATGATCGTTGGCGTTACCGTCGCCAACACCAGACTTGAGCCCCAGGGTGACGCTACCTGGATCTCCGTTAGCGATGGGTCTGTCGCAGCAAATTGCGCGGTCCAGAACACCGGCATCGAATCATTCACCGGAGCAATCTTGAGCACACCTCCTCCTAAACGGCTCAGACATGTCATTAGGCACGAAGCGCGAAGAACGTCGCCACGAACACCCTAACGCCCCGCTGCACAAAGGTGCGGAGCACGAGAGGGCGCCGGCCACGGGAGCATTTCATCGATTGCCTCAGGGCCCACAGTGGAAGTTGACCAAAGCAGCTGGCGGTGCCTCGCGCCCTCGGCGACCACGGGTCACGCTAGTGGTCCCCGCGTCCCCGGCCCCGCCGATACTGCGCCATGCGCAAGTACAGTGCCCTGCACGGCAGGCTGCGACACTATCAAGAGAACAAGCCTGATTTGACCCAGCACTTGTGCCATTTGAGACCTTTCTTGATCTCCAGCACACCACCTAGGGGCCGGCCAGGCGAGTCAGGACGAGCGAAGCGAACGGCAGAAGAGCGCCGCTGGCGCACGAAGCATATTGAGTTTGCAGAGCTGCATTATTTGCGAAACGGTCGCGCCATCAAGGCTTGCAGGTGTGTTGTCTTCTTGCCCATCACGTTGCCTTCTTGCCGTCTATACGGGCACCCGAGCCTCGTCTCGGACATACGTGCAAATAGGTGGGCCCGGGAGTTTGCGCTCCCGGGCCCACCCGTCAATCAGTGCCTAGCTTTTCGACCGACTGTGTCAGTTGGCCGGGATGATGACGCGGTTCGACGTGGTCGCACCGTCATCAGAGGTGACGTAGGCGTAGAACTTCTTGCCCGTCTTACGCTGCCAGGTGAACGAACCATCCGTGATGACCGGACGGGCCGAGCCCTCAGCGAACGTGGTCTCACCGGGGAAGCGGAAGTACGGAATGACCGTCTTGCCGTCCTCGATACCGGTGACGACACCGTCAATCATGATGCCGGGCTTGCCGCTCACCGTGGTTCGCGAGCCGGTGATCGTGATCGACTTCGTAGCCGGGCCGGCGCCGATCTTGATCAGCTGGACCGCAGTCAACTTCGGAGCAGCGATACCTGCCGGAGCCGTGTACGTGGTGCCCTTCGCGGCCGACTGAGCATCGAGCACGAAGGTAACCGTGCCAGAACCCGTGGGACCTGCGATGACCACGATGGACGACGAGCCGGTGGTCCCGGTCTTGACATCCACGGTGTTCGAGAATCCACCGAACAGCACATCGCCGGTCGCTGTGCCACCGGCGACCGTGGTCGACCCGCTGGCAACAACGTTGCCGAACATGTCGCTCACGGTCACGTCCGTGCGGCCGATGCCGCCCCCGTTCAGAGTCTGCTCATCCTTATCGACGGTGACGTTGTAGGCATCCTTAACGGTGTTGATGGCCTTGATCTTGCCGGTCACCGTGACGCCACCCGAAGCGAAGGTGATGTCGTGGATGCCCGTCTTGGTCGCCCACACGTACACAGGCGTGTTGTCAGCGATGATCACCGACTGCGTGCCTCCTGAGTACAGTGTCGTGGATGTCGGCTGTGTGCCCGACACCTTGACGCCGGTCGGAACAGTCACCGTGATCGGGTTACCAGGATTCGTGTCAGGCGTGAACGTTGCGTAGCTTGCACCGTTGCCGGGCACTGCCTCAGCACCCGTAGCCACTGTGAACGTGGACGTCGTTGCTGTGGCGCCGACAAGACCCGTCAACGTGTCGCCACCGGTCGCCACGCGCACCTGCGGTGCTGTGGTGATCGTCGCGGCGGTGTTGCTGAACGAGCTCGGCGTTCCCGGCACCTGGCCGACCGTCAGGGTGTTGATGTTGCCCGACGTCGTGTACGTGATGGTGAGGTTGGCCGAATTCGTCCATGTGCCGCCCGTGACGGGACGCACGCGGACGAGGTAGGTCTCAGAGCCGTTATTCACGGTCGTCGACAGCGGAGTCGCCGTGACACTCGCGAGGCCCTTCGAGTCCGTCGTCGTGGCCGAAACGGTCGCTGTTGTCGGCGCAGTGCGAACGAGCTCCACAGCCCAGCCGCTGAGCGGAGTGCCGAATGAGTCCTCAGCGGTCACTGCGATCGGCGTGGAGGCGCCGAGCTTTGCCACAACGGGGCCCGTCGGAACCGTCTCAACGAGAGCGCCAGGTGTCGTCTGAGTCACCGTGATGGAGCTGTTGCTGACCGCGGTGTTGGCGACATTAACTTGCTGGACCGTGAGCACGGCGGGCGCCACGAGTGCCTGGCCACCGAGGGTGTAGGTGAGCGTGGCCTTCTTAGCTGCGTCCGTAGTCACGTTCGAGATCACCGGCTCCGTGTAGACACCGCCGTTGAGGAACGCGGTGCCGCCGCTCAAACCGCTCAGAGATGCGGCAAAGCGGAGCTGGTTGCCTGCAGCAGCGATCGTCGTGTCATCAACGGTCACGGTGACAGTAGTCGTGCCTGCAGGAACCGTGGCTGACCACGGACCGGTGGCGACGGCATTGAGCGCGTCAGCCGGGGTCGTGACTGCCATGTTGGCGACCTTGGTTGACGATACCGTTCCAGACTTTACGACCGTCGCAGTTGCCGCTGCCACTCCCGACGCGGGAAGGGTACCGAGCGGCGTAGCCGTGATGGTGCTCGTTCCCGCCGACTGGGTCTGGATCGTGTCGTCGAACGTTCCGAACTGCAACTTGCCCGTCGTGTCATCACCGGTCAAGCTCGTGAAGGCAATTGTGTCATCCCCGCTCGAACTCATGGTTACTGAGTCAACTGTCTGAGGCTGTGTGACCTTGCCGGACGCGTCCAAGAGAGAGACGTTGACTGTGGCCACGCCGCCCACGAGTACGGTCTGTGTCGTCGGCGTCAGAGCAATGCTCGCCGGTGAACCCGCGGTGGTGAAAGAGAAGGACACCGTATCGGTGCCGTTTGCCAGGATGCCGGCGTAAAGGCCGGCGACGTCGACCTTGAAGCGGATCTCCGTGTCGTCTCCACTGACGTGGGCGCCGCTAATGGGAGTACCGTTCTGAGTCAGCGTCACCGTGTCGTCAACCGTCACGCCATCGGGCTCGAAAACGGTCATGGTGGCGCCGCCCGTGGGGGCCGTGGTGAGGTCCACGACGCCTGTGGCGAGAAGGCCTGTGCCCCTCCAGCCCATCTTGGCTGCGGGGATGCTGAGAGTGCCGCCTGTGGCGCGGACGGCAGAGACCGTTGCCGTCGCAGTGGCCTTGGGCTTGATGCTCGGCTTGGCAGAAGCTGCCGGAGCCGAAGCGATCGTGAGCATTCCCAAGGCCAAGGCACCCGCAGCAACGCCGGCAAGCGCGCGCTTGCCAGTACGCATTGCGTTAGACAATGCCTTTCCTTTCGTTAACGCGTGCCCGTTGTTTGGTCCGCCCGGGGCCGAAGGATCCATTTCGGTGGTCCCCGGCCGGAACGAACGCCAAGCACGCTGATCCGGATCGGAACGGCCGTAGGGAGACCGCTCCACGCGGTATCTAAGCAGGTCGAGGGGGAAACGCCCGTGAATGGGGCGCGTCTCTCAGGCATTTCCCAACGTGGGAGGTGTTGCTTGAGCAAAGGTGTCCGGTTTTCCGCCGGGCCTCGGGGGATCGGGGGATCCACAGGTGGGTTATCCACAGGTACGCCGTGCCGCGGCCCCAGGCCCGCATGCGCGCCTATCTCAGCCAGCACCCCAGACCCGCAATCGCGCGGATTTTGTCCGATTCATCCCTTATGTGCATAATGTGCTGGTTCCTGCGGGGGAGGACGTCCCAATCGACCTCCCCGCCCGGGGGCGCGGGGTCTCCGAGGAGGCCTCATGACCGCGATCCTGCCGCTGCCGACCGACTTCTCCCTCGGTACGCCGTACCCGCCCTCCGACGAGTTCCTCCCCACCGGCCGCACCCCCCTGGGCGACTACCTCACGTTCTTCTGGCTCCCCCGGCGGCTGCCCGGCTGGGCCGAGGGCACTCGCCGCTACCGCACCTGGACGGTCAACACCCTCCTGGACTCCCCCCTGGCGCGCCGCGCTATCGAGGACCTGGGGGTGCTGGAGATCGAGCGCTACTTCGCCCAGCGGGCGATCACCCCGTGGGAGACGACGGGCGAGCTGCCCAAGGCGGGCTCCCTGAAGGGTCTCCACGACACCCTGCGCGCCTCCCTCAACGACGCCAAGAAGTACGGCTTCATCCGCGACAACCCCTGCACCGGCGTCGAGCTGCCTCGCGCCGAGACGACCCAGGCCAAGATCTGGACGCCCGAGCAGGTGCAGTCCTTCCTGGAGTCGACCCGCCGCTCCCGCTACGTCACCCTCTGGCGCCTCCTCTTCGCCACCGGCCTACGCCGCGGTGAGGCCCTCGGCCTGCAGTGGGCCGACGTCGACTGGTCGGGCCCGCGCCTCACGGTGCGGCGCAACCTCCAGGCCGACTCTCGCGAGGGCAATGTGAGATACGGCCCGCCGAAGTCACGCCGCTCCACGCGCACGATCACGATCGATCCGGGTACGGCGGAGGAGTTGGTGCGCTGGCACCGCATGCGCCAGACGGAGCACAGCGCCTGGCTCGCGGACCTGGAGAAGCGACTCAACGGCTACCGCACTCCGGGTGCGCGCCTGCCCGAGCTGCCGCGCGAGCTGCCCGACGACTCCCCCATCTTCGCGAATGCCGATGGCACGCCGATGCTGCCCTCGACGGTGTCCGACACCTTCCGCCGCCAGGTGGCGAAGTCGGGGCTGCCGGTGATGCGCCTGCACGACGCGCGGCATACCCATCTCACGCATCTGCTGCGGTCAGGGGAGCCGATCCAGAACGTCTCGGCGCGCGCCGGCCACGGTTCGTCGTTCACGACGCTCACGACCTACGCCCACGTGATCGCCGGCGACGACGAGCGCACGGCCGCCAGGGCGGCGGGCCTCTTCGGCGACTGATGCAGATTTCGGGGGACTCGCGCCTGCGTCCACGGCCACCCCGCAAGAGCAACGCGGCGGCTGGGCCCGGCGGGTCGGCCAAGCCGCCCCTGTCGGGCTACTCCGCCTTGGCTATGGCCTGCCGGGAACGGACCTGACGGGCGGCGACATTTCAGTCTCGGCATAGGGGCTCGCAAGCATGCGCTCGAATCCCGTGAAAGCTTCGAACAGGCCGACCGCTTCGAAGGCACGGTTGCGACGGCCCATCTTGATTTGACGCACGACTCCGGCGTCGACCATGGCCGTGACTGCCTGCGAGACCGCGACCGTGCTGCGGCCGAGGAATGCAGCGGCCGTCTTTACTGTGAACACGGGCAGCGCGGGAAGAGCCGTCACAAGCAGGTCGACCGTCGAGTTGGCACGGACCTTCCCCAGCCGCGCGCGATGGTCGCGCTCGAGTTGGGCGAGCTCTTCACTGAACGCCACCGAGTCCCGACACGCGCGAATGGTGGACTCGACGAACAGGCCGACCCAGGCGAGTTGGCCCGAAGCTCCGCTTACGAGCGAGCGCGTGGCCGTGAGCGCATCGACGTAGCGATCGGTGTGAGTCGCCAGGATGAGGCTCACGGGCGGGACCACACGTGTGGCGAGCCCACGGCGGCGCAGGACCAACTGGATGAGCGCACGCCCCACACGTCCATTGCCATCCGCAAACGGGTGGATGGTCTCGAACTGGCCGTGGGCAAGGGCGGCCTGGAGCACTGCGGGGTGATCATCGCCCGAGATGTAGGCAGCAAGGTCCTCCATCAGCGCTGGCACGTGCTTATGTGGCGGGGGCACGAATGCGGCCAGGCAGGGATTTGGGCCGCCGATCCAGTTTTGCTCCTCGCGGATGACGCCGGCCCAGCGCTCATCTCGAGTTCCCACGAGGAGCGCCGCGTGGATGTCACGGAGCGAGTCGACCGTCACCGGGGTCGTGGGATCAGATGCAATGGCGAGGGCCCGATCGAGCGCACGGATGTTGCCAAGCACTGCCGTTGCCGTGGCGTCCGGTGATCCCCATCCCTCGCGGGCATCGGCTTCACTCCGGGCGAGGCGGCGTACGTTGAGCACCAGACCTTCAATATGTGAACTGGCCACGGCCTCGGCGCGGAGCAGGAACCGCGCGAGGGGCTCGAGATTGTGGGCGACGTCTGCGTCGGTGTTGAGTTGACGGACTGCCTCCTCGGCGTCGGCCATGTCCGCAGCAAGGGTGACCGGAAGGGGAACGTCCCAGTCACGCAAGGGATCAGGGACGTAGGCCCCGTAGGTGCACGGGCGGCGCGAAGATCGTGTGGGGCCGGCGGGGTCACCGCCCCACGTGGCCTGAACAACCTTCGGCATGACTCCTCCTTATCTAAGTTTATCATTTAACCTTAATCAAGAAGGACCTGGTCGACTCTGTCTCTCCGGTGTCGGTGACCGACACCGCCCTTGCCGCCGAACATGCACTGGGCGGAGCTCTGCACCATGGATGCATATATGCTGCCATCATGGCCGCTGCGGAGCTGGTGAAGACTTCGCGTAGCCGCGCGGGCCTGTCCGGACGCGCCCTCGCCGCGCGAGCAGGGGTCGCCTACTCCACCGTCGTCCGGATCGAGTCAGGCCAGGTCGACCCCACGACCGGGATGCTCGAGCGCCTGCTCGCTGCCGCCGACCATCGGCTCGTCATCTCCGCGGACGAGGTTGTCCCGCCCGAACTCGCGGATCTGTCGAGTGCGTGGCGTGCTGCATCTGACGGAGAGCCCCGTCCGGACTGGACATCGCTGCGCGCGTTTATTGACACACTCGCGCTTCACCCGCAGTGGCAAGCGCGCGCGATCAAGCGATCTCCGACGGCGGCAGGGTCGGATGTCATGGACAACCTGCTCGCGAGCATCGCAGAGAAGATCGCGGACGATGCGGGTCTGAGCCGTCCTGCATGGACATTGAATGTCACACCCCTGAGAGAGGCTTGGTTCACGCCCGGCACCCCGCAGATGCGGGAGTCGGCGCGGGCTTCGGCACCCCCCCAGTTTGCAGCACGCAACATCTGGGTGAGCGCCGAGAGCCTGTGGCGAGGGGGCGAACTCATCGAGATGTGAGGTCTCATGCAGCTGCTCGAAGCAGCCCGCATTCGCGCGTATCTTGAGGAAGTCGCCGACGAGTTGGGGTCGGAAGGTCCCGATCACGAGATCGTCATCGTGGGCGGATCGCTCCTTGCCTGGCATGGAATCAGATCTGCCACCTTTGACGTAGACACCATCTAACGCATGAGTCAAGAACTCATCGAGGCAGTGGCGACTGTCGCGAACCGCCACGGGCTGGCACCGAGCTGGCTCAATGACAGTGCTGCACCGTTTGCACCATGGGCTTTCCTCGTCGATCGATGTGAGGTACTCATCGACGTGCCCCGTCTGCGTGTGCTCGGAGCTGCCTGGGACGACGTACTGATCATGAAGATCCACGCAGCCCGGGCCCGCAGCCAGGATCGCGATGATCTCGTCGCGATGTGGCCGCTGGCCGGGCTGTCCCCGAGCGAGGCGCTCGATCGCTACCAACAGGGGTATCCACACGCTCCGGAGGATGAGTTCCTACTGGGTTGGATCGAGGCGATCGCGGACGAGTCGACGTGGGTGGGGCCGCTCGATGAGTGATACTGTATCGAGTATCACTGGAGGTGCCGCATGAACGTGGCCGCAACCCTGCTCTCCTCAGCCCGCCGTTACAGGGGTGTCTCTGGGAGGGCACTGGCCCGCCAGACGGCGTCGAGCCAGGCCGGGCTCGTGGGGGTTGAGAACGGCACCGCTGACGCGACGACAGAGCGACTCGACCGAATCCTTCGCGCGCTGGACTACCAGGTCGTCGCCTTACCGACACGTCTCGGCACAGCCTCTGATGCCGGGGAGGACATCCGCCGCTACCTCGAAGTGGGAAATGAGGACGCGGCATTTCGCGTCGTGCTGCAGCTCGCCACAGACCTGACACGTGCAGACCACGCTCTACGTGTTGCCCTGTGCGTTACGCCGTCCGCTCTGAGCGGGAACCCGAAGTTTGACGCGCTCCTTGCGGGGATCGTCGAATGGAAACTGAGTACGGATGGCTTGCCGCTTCCATCATGGGTGAGTGAAGACGCGCGGAGCCTGGGCGATCCTTGGGACGTCGAGCCTGTGCCCGGCTTGCAGGAGGCTGCTCGCCGGCGCACCCCCACCGAGCTTCGGCGCCACGGCATCTACCTCGATCCAGCCGAATTGGTGGATGGCTGATGGCGTCGCGGGTCCTGGAACCAGATGAGGTGCGCGAGATCCTCTCGGAGTTGGTCAAGCGTCTGGATGCGCGCGGCGAGGAGGCCGTGATCCATGTGATCGGCGGCGCGGCGATCGCCCTCATGAATCCCGCGAGGGTCGCCACCGAGGACGTCGACGGCTACATCCGGCTGGCAGACGCGTCCGACGTTCTCGCGGAACTCGAACGCGACTACGACCTCGCCAGCGGCTGGTTCAACTGGCGGGCCCAGGGTCTCCAACCACCGGTCGCTGGCCCCGACATGTGGCAGGAGGTCTATCGAGAGGGGTCTGTGTCACTGCTCGCCGCAACCCGAGAGTCGCTTTTGGCCATGAAGCTCAATGCCGGGCGCACCAAGGACACCAACGACATCATCTGGCTGCTCGGAGAGTTGGGAATCTCCGAGTACGCAGATGCTGAACGCATCTTCGAGGATCACTACCCAGGCGATGTGCTGAAGCCCGCGGCCGAGCAGCGTCTTGCCTACGCAATCGAGCAGGTCAACCGTCACGGTGGGTCTTCGCCGGATGGCCTTGATCGCGCTGCCCCTCGCACCCCTCGCGACCTGCCTAAGCCCCTGCCCGCGACTTCAGGGCCCACGCTGAGCGAGTTGCTTGGCGAGGCCAGGGCCGAGGAAAGGTAGGACCTCGAGACTACTTCCCACAACGACTACAGTTAACTACAATGTAGTGATGCCTACTCCCCGATCCGTACGATTCGACGAGAGCACCATCGAACGCCTGACGGCCTACTGCCTGAAGCACCCGGGGCTGTCCCTGTCCGGGGCAGCTGCTGCCCTCGTCGAGGAGGGCCTGCGCATGGACCTCCACCCGGGGATCGTCTTCCGCGACGGGCCCACCGGCCGCCGCGCCGCCCTCGTAGGGGGACCCGACGTTTGGGAGGTCATCCGAGCCATCAAGCAACTGCGCGCCCAGGAGCCTGAGGTCAAGGCGGGTGAGGCAATCTCTGTAGTTGCTGACGTCACGGGGATGGCGGGCGAGGTCGTCTCCCGCGCCGTGAACTACTACGCGGCGTTCCCCGAGGAGATCGAGGCAGAGATCGCTCAAGCGGATCTCGCTGAGGATCAGGCGTACCGGGAACACACCATCACCAAGCAGTTGCTCGAAGCGTGACGCGTCTCCTCCTCGATGAAATGCTCGCTCCCGCAGTTGCTGAACAACTCCGCAACGCGGGGGGCGATGCAATCGCCGTGAGTGAGCGGCCGGACCTATGGCAGTCGACAGATGCGGTGCTCCTTGAGTTGGCCGCTACCGAGTCACGAGTCCTCGTCACAGACAACGTGAAGGACTTCCGAATCCTCGAGAGGGCCTGGTTGGCGCAAGGCCGCCTGCATTCCGGCCTCGTCTACATCAACTCCAAGGCGTACCCCATGAACCGCGGACGCATGGGGAGCATTGCCGCCGCACTCCTGGCACGTCATCACGCGAACGCATGGCCCGAACCGGGGACGAGCGACTGGCTCTAAGAGCCGGCACCCACAGGCGATGATGCACGACGCCATCCACAGCGCACGATGAGGGCGCAGTCGCCTCGCTCACGGCACCTAGCGTCCGGCGCATGTCCGTCGCACCCATCCCCCTGCCCACCGCCGCCACGACCCTCGCCGACTACCTGCGCCAGGAATGGCTGCCACGTCACGAGCCGACTTGGGCCAGCGGCAGCAGGCGCCACCGCCGCTGGGCCGTCGGCATCCTCTGCGACTCCTCCCTCGCCGATCGCCCCATCGGGCAGCTCGGCGTGCTCGAGATCGAGCGCTACTTCGCCGAGCGGGCCGGGCAGCCCTTCCCGCAGAAGGGCCAACTGCCCGCGCGCGGCAGCCTCAAGGCGATCTTCGCGACACTGAAGTCCTGCCTCAGCGACGCCGTGCGATACGGCCTCATCCCCGATAACCCCTGCACGCGCGTGCGGCTGCCGCTGGAGCCGACTGAGGAGATCGGCATCTGGTCTGCCGATGAGGTGCGCCAGTTCCTCGCCGCCACCGCCGACTCCCGCTACGCAACCCTGTGGCGGCTCCTGCTCGCGACGGGCATGCGGCGCGGTGAAGCGCTCGGCCTGCAGTGGGCCGACATCGACCTCGACGCCGGACGCTTGCGCATCGTGCGCGCCATGCTCGCCGACTCCCGGCGCGACAACGTCCTCTACGGCGCGCCCAAGAACCGCAAGTCGCGTCGCACCATCTCTCTCGATGCCGGCACAGTCGAGGCGCTGCGCGCCTGGCAAGTGCAACGCCTGGCGGAGTCGGGGTCGATCGCTGCGACCGATCCGGTCTTCACGCTCCGTGACGGCTCGCCGATGCTGCCTGCGGGGGTGTCGGACACCTGGCGGCGCGCGGTGCGCCAGGCCGGCCTGCGGCCGCTCCCCTTGCACGGCACCCGGCATACCCACATTTCCCACCTGCTCTCAGCG
>Ga0315906_10004170_pt1 | contig 18739 bp, 17 predicted proteins | sample LakEriMetagenome_4_FD_203526 | JGI IMG/M metagenome (GOLD analysis project Ga0315906, IMG submission 203526) | Freshwater fungal communities from buoy surface, Lake Erie, Ohio, United States - Buoy 2 MA122 | ecosystem: Environmental > Aquatic > Freshwater > Lake > Lake biofilm | place: USA... | reverse complement strand
GGACTTCTTCTTCGGGTTTTTCGTGTCCCAAAACGGTGTCTGCTTCTTCTTCACTGATCCTCCAAGGCATCCGCATCTGATAGTACCTGAAACACGCCCTCAGGGACACGATACGTTGTGCCTGGGATCATCCGATAGTTGTGTTTCCCGATGTCGGCGTTGACACGGCGTTTCACCCTGATGTCCACCTCCACGTTCGGGGTGACCCACTCAGGGTCGTCCAGCAGGGTCCCGGTCGGGACAGCCTGCAACAACTGTTTCACGGCTTTGCTCCATGTCCAGTTCGAGGTGTATGCCGCCTGTTTGCGGGCCACCACATTGTTGCGTTCCCGGTTGCGGTATGCGTCCAGCATCGCATCCATAACTTCCCCCAAATCGGGTTCGTCCCACATCCCTACCGTGTCAGCTCGGGATTTGGCGCAGGGGATTTGGTAGGTCGCCAACCCTGCGAACTGGATTTGCCCAGTCGTCAACGACACAATGTTAGGTACACCTAACGCGATGGCTTGGAGGGGCATCAACCCGAACCCCTCACCCCGGCTGACCGCCACATAACAATCCGCCTCGTTGAACCACTCCACCTGCTGATCCAACGTCATCCATTGTCGATGCAAAAAAATGTTCTTCCCCAACGGTTTCGTCGGGGTGTCACGCGCATGAGGGGCCGCTTTGATATGCAGCTCCGCGTTATGTAACTTCAAACGGTTGAACGCTTCAACAACGATGTCCAACCCTTTGCGTCGCCACAACGACCCGCCAGCCGCAAACCTGAACACCTCACCACCGGGCCGTTCCCGAGGAAACCACACCTTCCGGTCAACCCCCAACGGCACCACCCGCACATCCCCACAAACCCGACCAAACAACTCGGCATTATGGTCGCATGGGACAAGCACCTGATCATACTGACCCAACCAGTTACGAAAACCAGCAGGCAACACATCGGTTTCCCACATCGAAAACAACACCCGATGCTGCCCCACAAACCAACCCTTGCACACGTTCGGCACCGACATATGAATGTTCACCGAACCCTTAGGGTCCAGCGTCACAGTCTTCGGCAACGCCCCACGGAACCCGTGGGCCATCGAACCGTACCCGAACCTGGGGTCGTCAAACCCCGTCCACGACTGGAAGTTCACTCCGCAACACCACGCGCAACCAAACGCTCAACATCCGGTCGCCCCTCCACCTGTGCCACAGTCTCGGCCCTCGCCTCCAGTGCTGCCGCACCGTCAATCCCGCGAGGCTGCAAACCGTTCTGACGCAACCGCTTATAAGCAGGCATGTCCTTATCCCAATTCTTTGCTGTCCGGTTCGTCGCCGCAACCTGCGCCCCACGGGTCGTCGTTGAATTAGCCCCGAAAGAAATCCCGGCAACCCGACACCCGAAGCACCCTTCCACATCCAGCGACGGATGCGTCTCTGCGTGTTTCACGTTATGTAATCCTCGTATCCAGCTTCAATAAGGTCCGCTTCCTCAGCGGCAGTCAACTCATGGATATGGCCCCCATGATAAATCTTCTCAACCGTGGACATGTCCCCCGGCTGGTTCTCCGTGAACGATCCATCCGTCAACTTGTACACGTTCCTTCCCCTCGGAAAGTTCTTCAAATACCTGAAGATTCCTTCCGTGCCGTCATCCCACGACACATACAAATCTGTCGGAGGACGAAACGTAGCCATGCACGGAGAATAGCAAAACCCCCCGCTTGCGCGGGGGGCCTGCTCATCTTCCCGAACTGGGCGGAGGGAAGGACTACTTCTTCTTGGCTGCTCGCTTTGCGGAAGCGCGGGCAGACTTCATTGCGGCAGCGGAAGCCTTGCCCTGCTTGCTTCGGGCATACGAAGCAGACAGGCCCTTGTTGCCTGCCTCGGCATCCGCACGACGAAGAATGGCCTCGATTGCCGCCTGCTGAACAGGGTTCGCGTTGTTGGTGTTCTTGGTGGTTGCCTTCTTGCCGGTGATTGCCGTGAACACGTTGCCGTACATGTTGGCCCGCCTCTGTGCCTTCTCGCCAACCCCACTAGGTGAAAGAGACCTGATCGAAGCCTGACTGCGCTCCTTGGCAGACCTCTTGTACATCTTGTCGTCGTCGGGCGAGTTGGTGTTGTAGATGTAAGTGTCGGACGACTTCTTCTTGGCTGTTGCCTTCTTTGCGGGCATCTTCTTCGCTGCCATTTTGGTTTCCTTTACTAGATGGCTGATGTTGAAAACTTAGCAGGGATTCCCCCCGCTTGCGCGGGGGGACCCTACCCATCTTCCCCAAACCGGGGGAAGGATTATCAGGCGTTCGTGCCGATGCTCGACGCAGACTCGATGCGGCGCAGAGCCTCCTGACGGAACACCCCGTACCCGACGAAGTGCTTCCAGCCCACCGGGCGGAAACGCTTCAGGAGGTCCGTGACCGTCCCGTACACGATGGTCGGCTGCGAACCGTACTCACCGCCGAGGCTGATGCCCTTAGCGAGAGCCTGACGGCCCATGATGAGGGTGCCGTACACGTCGATGGTGCCAGCCGAACCCGAGTTGTCCGACGCATTGGCGAACAGCGGGGCGCGGGGGGACTCCATGAAGCGGACACCCTCGAACATGCCGATCTCACCGTTGTAGATGCCGGTCGGGTCGACGTAGTTCGCGGGGGTACGCCACGCGGCGGCATCCGTCGCGGAACGGAAGTCGTAGGAGACATCCGGGTGGATGAAACCGACGTAGGAACCACCGATGGTCGGCACGTTCGCACCACGGAGCTGGGCAACCACGCGGCGGACATCGTTCGCTGCGAGGGTGTCATCCGAGTTGATGGTCGTGCGGCTCGACGGGTCCGTTGCACCACCGGTCGCGTAGATCACGTTGCTTCCGGCCTGGAGGACCGAACGGCAGATCGTGTCGATGCTGATACCGGCGTTGTAGCCGACCGCGTTCGCAGCAACCGGGTCGACCGGGAGGAACGAGGTGGCCCGCAGCTTGGCGGTCGTGACGGTCGCGTTGCCGTACTCCTTCAGGGTGACGGACACCTGGCTGTCGCTCATCGCAACAGGGGTGACATCCTCTGCCTCGCCCAGCTCCGTGGTGGCGGCAGCGAGGTCTGCGAAGATGGTGAACGTGATGGTCGCACCGGGGTTGGTGGCGTTGGTTGCCTGGACATCTGCGAACTGGTCGTAGTACATCTCCGGGCGGAGGGCGAAGTACGCAAGCTTCTCGAACGCGGTCTGGTCGACCGAGAGGTTTGCTGTACCGGTTTCGGCGGCGTAGTAGTCAGCCATTTTGGTTTTTCCTTTTCAGGGTTGAGGTTTGTCAGTTGCCACCCAGGTCGATGCCCTGGGCTTGTGCCTCTGCAAAAATCGCCATGAGTTCGGATTCGGACTGGGCATCATTGATTCGCTTCATCCATGACGGGCCTTCGGAGGATGTCTCTGCGCCTGCCGCAACCCGGTTGGATTGCTGCCACGCCTGACGGTCCTCGGCTGCCGGTGACGGTGAGGGTGTAATCAGTTGTGCTTCTTCAGCTGCCTGCCGGATTGCTTCTGCTGTGTACTCACCGTCGTAGCCTTTGACGAAATACTTGAACTTCGGGTCGCTGGCGTTGATGCCTGCTTCCATGAAGGTCAGTTTCTTTTGGGCTTCGTTGGCCTGCTCAATTTGCTTGAGTAGTTCAGCGTTCTGCTTTTCCAGCTGCTTGAGTCGCGCTCGAACTGGGTTCTTCTGCGTCTCTTGCTGGTCGTCGTCCTCGTAGAACTCGTCTGCGAAATCTGACATTGGCACACTCCTTGTGTCCACACCAGGATCGGAGGAAACCTGGTGGCTACGTTGTTACGCCCCGTATGTTCGCCTCGGACTCGGGGGGCGGTCTGAGGGTCCAGCACTCGGCTTCACACGAAATAATTACATAACTGTGGTTTGGTTTCCACTATGAGCCGCAGGTTCCTTCGCAGCAGTGGTGTTTCAGTCCGCAGTTGGGGCATCGCCATCGGCATGCGATGGGATCAAAGTCGGTGTCGCAGTTTTGGCAGGTCATTGACCGATGGTGGTCAGACCGGTTGCGGATGCTTGGCCTTGTCCTGCGAATCCTCCGCCTGCCTCGAATTGGGCTGTGCGCCTACGGCGGCGTTCTGCGATGGCTTTGCGGGCTGCGGCGTTGGTGCCGAATGTGGCTCCGATTTGTTCTTCACGGCTGACTGCTTGTTCGCCTTGCATCTGCCCTGCGAACAGTCCTTGACTTTCCGCGATGGTGGCAAAATCGGTTTGTGCCTGCTCAGGGGTGACCCCAACCCTAGCGAGAGCCTCAGCTTCCTGGGTCTGCAACTGGATTTGGGCCTGCTGCTGTGCCTGCGCGGAGATAGCAGCGGATCGTGCCTGCCGTTCGGCTTCGTACCGGTCGAACGTGGGGCGGGCGCGGGTGGGGTCTATGAAGTAGGCGGCAAGGTCACCTTCGGAGACACCGTACAGGCGTTGGAACTCTGCGACGACGTTGGCGGGGGCGTTGCGGACAGCTTGGTAGCCCTGGTCGATTCGTGCGCCTACCTCATCGGGGGATGTTCCACCAGCAATCCACGCCTGAAAGTCGCTTGGCTGGTCGTAGAAACCGGGGGGCATCCCTCGCTGCTGGAGGGTCCGTTTGAAGTCGGCCTCCAAAGTGAGATACTGCCTGACCGTGTACTGCTGTTCACCGCGGTCAGCAAGAATCTTGTTGGCGGGGAACCTGTCCTGAAAAGCCTTGTTATCCCTCAGGCGGACACCGATTTCGTCAATGTCCGGCGGTACCTGTTCTGCCTGCCACAACTTCGCAATTTCGTCTTCGAGCGTCCTGTCGTTGACACCCAAGAACCTGAGTTCGCGCAGGATGATTTGTAGTGCGGAATCTTCGTCAGCCATCAGATAATCCTCCCGAATGTTTGCCTCAATGCTGATGCCCATTCGCGGGCCTCACGCTTGGCGTTCTCAGTCTTATCCCAACCATACCGTGCATCGGTACGCAGAAGTTTCTGCCACTCCCCATTCGTCATCACACGCTTCTTGCCTTCCTCCCCAAAATTGAGGGCAACCTCATACTGGGCGTTCGACATGTCAATCGTGTTCGGGTCAACCTCCAACAGCTGTGCCGCCGCAGTCTTGAACGACCCACTGATTTCGTCCAACGTCAAACCCTGATCAATCAGCGGAGAAAGATGCCCGTACCGGGCTTTTGCCACCTCACGCTGCTGGCGTTGCACATCCTCTGTCGTCATCTCACCGGTCAACGTCCGCTGGATGGTGTCATCGGAAACTTGGTTGAAGTACGCCTTGCCGATGTTGGCGATACCCAAATAGTCGTTGGACTTTTTGATGCGGGTCACGGCGGTCGGGTTGACGAACTGGCCTGTGTCGTCCTTGCGGAACGCTTCTTTGTATGCCTCGAACCGGAGGGTGTCGCCTTCCCAGCCGAGGTTCATTGCCTTCGTCACGAAAGCGTTGAACGGAACAGAGTCAAAGCCTGCGTCACCCACCAAAGCCTTGATGTCACGCACCTTGTTGGTGGTTGCCAACTCCTTATAGAACGACGTGTTTTGGAACCGGGCCGCAAACCTTTCGGGGGTTTCGTTCAAGGTGACAGCAGACTCAATGACCTGACGGACATCCGGGTACTTCGCTGGGTCCACATCAAGAATCCATGCCTGCGTGGGGAACAGCTCGCGGAACTTTGCTGAGACACGATCCCAGTTCATCTTCGGCGCGGACGGCAACTTGCCACCACCACGGCCCACACCGCCACCAGGCGCAGTCGGCTCTGTTGGTTCCACCGTCGGCTGAACAGGGGCGGTCTTGCCGAACCCGCCAGCAACTTGACCACGACGACGCAAACCCTCCTGCGTGTCAACAACTGGCCCACCAGTTTCGGTTGACGGCTGAGCCGACACAACCGGTGCCTCTCTAGCAGCAGGCTCAGAAACAACAACCTGACCAGCCTCATCAAATGTCGGCGCAGAAACAGAAACAGACAACGCAGAATCAATTTCCGCGATTTGCGTGTTCAAACTGTCAATTGTGTTTTGTGCGGCCTCCGGGTTGGGTGAAGAACCCTTTTCGATTTGAGCCGACAGCAAAGCAATCCTTTGCAGATATGTCCTGCGCTTGCTTTGAAGGTCGGAAACATAAGCCCTGCGGCGCTGCGCCTGACCTTTGGCGACCTTGCTTGCGGACTCAAAAGCTTTCCTAGCAACCGACTCCTTATTTTTCGCATCATCAATCAAAGTCTTGAAAGCAGAAGGAGCAACCTTTTTGCCGTTGACCGTTCGCGTACCATCCGCATTACGGGGAGCATTATCAAGTTCTTCGCGGGCGGCCTTCAGCTTCTCATACTGTGCCTGGAGTTCCTGCTCGGTTGCCATCAGCCAAGACCTTTCATCAACTGGTCAATAACATCCGCATAACCCAACATTTTCATCGCCCCAGCTTCCTCCGGGTTAGAAGCCTCCACAGCCTCCAACGCCGCTGTCTGAGCAGTCGGCACAGCCGCCCCGCCCATAGCCTCAGACACCTCCATAGCGTTATACGAACGAACAAACTTTTCGACCTCAGCATCAGACAACTGGCGACCCAACACCGAACCAGCAGCCTGCTTGAAAACCTGACGCAAATCCTGTTTTGCGGTCGTGCGGACCCGCGCACCGCCAGCAACCTTTGCTTTGATGTTCGGATCGGCAGCCATCAAATCAATAGCGCGGTCAAGTGTTACACCCTCAGCGTTGGCGTACAGCATCGCGTTCTTCACAGCAGAAATGTCGCGGGCCATCGTGCCGGTAGAAGACGGGCGAGAGTTTCCGTACAGGCCGAGAGCAGCCAAACGGTTCAACTTAGCCAACCTTTCGGCGGGTGTCCCGAACCGGGCTATCTCGCTGAATGCCTCATCTTCGCTGTACTGGCCCCGAACCAGCACCCCGTCCTTGTCAACAAGACCCTGACCGATATAACCCTGAGGAGTTTGTTCCTGCAGAGCAGGTGGCGTTACGCCCTCTCCGACCTTGACAACCTTGCGGGGACGCAAACGAACACTCGGAAGAAGCACATTGCTGTTACCCGATGGGGTCAACGCCGGTGGGGTGTCGCTCACCTCATCCGTGGTTGTGTTCGTCTGCTCAGCCATTCTCAATCCTCGATTTCCGCAGCCAACAGTCTGTCATAAATACGGGCAAACTCGGGTGTCTCCGCAACAATCGCCTGCGCGTGACCAATCAGCCAGTCCCGCAACGGGGCCGCAGCGTTAGAAGCCAAACTGGAATACCCAGCTGATGCCGCAGACTGCAACGCCTGATCACGCTTCCGCAGATACAGGGCAGTCGCCTGAGCCACATCATTGTCAGCAAGGGAACTCTCCTGAACCATGCGTGTCAGTTCCTCAATCTTGGCGGGGAACTCACCAGGGTTGAACTCTGCAACAACCGGGAAACCAGGATATTCCTTGTTCAGTTTCTGCCGCCACCTGCGGAGCCATGCCTTCTGTTCGGCGGACGGAGACGCAGGAAGCTTGTCGCGCATAGCCCGATACTGGGATGCTGCCGCCCTGTATTGGGCTGCTTCCACGATTTCACGGTCGGTGAGACGGCGGCGTTTCCCGCTGGTCACCTGCCGTGACCACACCTCGAACGAGAAGTTGTCGCCACCTGGGGCCATGAACCCGGCAACATTCGGGTACTTCTTCAGCAGGTCACCGTTGCGGCGTTCCCAGTCTCCGAACTGTTCGGTGGCTTCCAGCCCGCCCGCAACAGATTCGGTTTTGTTCGACAAATACAGCAGGGCATCGTTGCCGTAGATGCGGAGAAACTCGGACACGGCGGTGTCGTAGTTGTTTGCCTGCAACTTTTGGAACTCTTTGATGAGCTGGGTGGCGTACATGTCGCCGTCTTTGGTGGTGATACGGAACTCGGGGCTGGGGGCGGTAGGACCGAAGAACTGGCCCAATGCCCGCATACCGGTGATGATGCGGGCTTTCCATCGTGCATCGGCGTACAGTTGTTCCTGATCGTTGAAATCCGCAAGATCGTACTCACCGGAGGTGGACAACGCCCGAAGGGTTTCAATATAGGTGTTTCCGTACACGGTGCCAAGGTTCATCGTGTTGCCTTCGAGGGCTTCGTTCAGGCGGGACACCCATTTCGGGACGAAACCCAACGTGGTTTTCTCACCGTATGGAAGCAGGATTCCCCTAACAAAGTCAAGTGAAGGAATATCAGGGGCTATTTTTGAATATGCAATCTGCCCTACCGGGCCGACAGACGGGATGACACCAAGACCGATAGAGATACGCTTCACGGGTGCCTGCAACGGGGTGTCCAACCCTGTCAGCAACTGGGAGAACCACCCTGAAAGCGGGAAGTTGAACGAGTATTCCCCGGTGGTGGCATCCTTGTAGAAGAATCCTTCGCCATCGCCGTCAGGATCAAACTTTCGTGCGCCGTCAAAGATGAGTTGTGCGCGGCGGATACGGGTTGGGTCTTCGATGGTTGCGCGGGCGTAGGTGCCGAGAACTTCGCGCCATGCAGCCCCGAACGGGATGACGACACGGAGGATATCTTCCAGGTTGGAACGCTCCGTTGCGTTGTACAGAAGGTTTTTGGTTTCGCGGAGGGCCACGGCTTTTGCGTAAGCATCAAGTTCGTCCACGGTCCCGGTTGCATCCGACACGGAATCAGCAACAGTCTTCAGTTTTTCAAGGACATCCTTGCCGCCGACATAACGGGCCGCAGGAATACCTTCCTGTTCGGCAGAAGCCAACACCCTCGACAGAATCATCTGTGCCTGATCGGGTGCCAGTTCGTCGGCGGTGGCGAGAATCTCGCGGAAATAGTATTGGCGGAACACCGGCGACTTTTCAAGAATCTGTGTTCCGCGCCCGTACAGACCGACGAAGAACTTGTCGACGAAGTAGTCGGCTGCGGCCCCCGCCTTGCCGAACCTGCGCGACGCAACCTGTCCCGCGCCACGTTCAGCTCGCTTCACGAACTGGGCAAGTTGGCCTTGGTTGCCTTTGATGGTAAGAAGTTCACGCAGTTCAGCAGAACCATAGGATTCGCCAAGCACCTCAGGGGCGAACTGTGCGACAGGAATGTCAATAGCGACATCATTGAACACAGGCTGGATGTCAAGCAGAACATCGGTCATCACTTCACCACTGAACGGGTCAATCTGATCACCAGCTTTCGTGAACCGGTTGATGATGACAGCCTGCTTGCCGTTGCCCAAATCAAGAATTGTGCCAGGGCGGGTGTCGGTAACTATCGGCAGGTCATCCACGTTCACACGTTCAACCGGTGCGATAACACGGACACCATTCTCTGTCGTGATAAGCGGAACACGGTTGTAGGCGGCAACAACCTGCAAATCCTTGTCGCCACGGGTGATTGTGCTGGTCTTCATGCGGGACAACTTGCTGACCCAACCAGCAACAAAATCTTCCAAAGCATTATCGCCCAACTGGATGACAGCACCAACATTGCCGTTTTCGGGGTCGCCAACCTTCAAACCGAGCTTGGCGTAACGGTTCAACGACTCAAGAATCTTGGCCTGTTCCGGCTGATTCAACCACTGAATGATGAGTTCGGTTTGGCGTTCCTCGGTCAAACCCATCAGGTCAAACCGAGAAATCTGACCATTCACCGCGTCGGTGTGAATCTGTGCAAGGTTGTCGACATAACCGATACGGTGCGCGTTCGGATCAACACCCTGATTTACTTCAGTCCAGTTGCCGTTCCGGAACTGGTTTGTCTTTGCGTCAACAGGTCGGTCAAGATTCTTGTATGTGTCAAACGTGAGAGCATCAACCATTTCACGCTGGTTTTCGCCCCATTCCTCCACATTGGTACGAAGAACATCTTCAAAGTCAACACCCCTAATGTCCTCAAAACCCTTCTTGTTCATCACCCACAGAATGAAATCCTGCGGATGACGAAACAAACCCGACATACCATTCATTGCAATACGGGTCTGAGCATCAATCATGTTACGCATGATGTACCCGCCAGTAGCCAACGCCAACGGCTTCCACAGTTCATTCTGCGCCGACTCAATCAGTGCGTTCACCTTCTCAACAGGCTGCTTCGTGCTGACCCTTGACAAGATGCCCGCAAACTTGCGGACTTCCCTGAAATCGGGAAGAACTGCAACCTCATCAGCCAGTTCGTTCAACGCCCCCGGCCCCGTCAAAACAAGACGATCAAGTGCCTCCTGCGGAAAATCATCAATGACTTCCTGCGGGAAATACTTCAGAAGGCTTTGAACCAAACCACCGTCGTCAGCCCAGCCAATTTCGTCCACCGTGAACACCCTGGACTTGGCAAGTTCGGCGTTCTTTGCGGCAACCATCCGCTTCCACACATCATCAATGTCCGCACCGGTACGCCCAGCAGCCTTCGTGGCGATGACACGCAGAGCATTATCGAACGCGGCTTGGACAGCAGGACGGGACGCACCAGGATCAGACAACGAATACGCCCGAACAACCTGACCCATCACATTCTTGTATTCGTCGCTGTCAGGCCCGAACCCGATACCCTTCATATAGTTCGAATAGTTCTTGATTGCCTGCGCCTTGTCAATACCTGACCCGTTGATGACAACCTGGTTCTTCGGCACCTGACTGAAAAACCGGTTGTTGCGGACATTGCGGAACAGCGGGACACGCTCAGCTTTTTCGTCCAGCCACGCCGAGGCGGCGGTAGCACCACGAATCTCACGGACATCCTTCGGGAGCAGAATCTCGTCCGGTGTACCCTGCAACCTGCTGGAAGCCTCCCCGAGCAAACCCTGAACCTTCAGGCCGTCATCAGCTCTGGCAAACTCTGACGCAATCTGCGGAGAAATGTTGTAATCAAACTTCTCCAGCAGCAACAAAACTTTTTGTTCGTCAGACAAGTCAGCGTTCTTGGCGATGTCCACAATCTGCCCCGTCAAACGGACAGCCCTCTTGTCGGAAGTGACCCACTTCCCGAACTTTGTTCCCTCAAAAGCAATCTGTTCAGCAGACCCCAACCCTGCCTCGCCCTTAGCCAAAGCACGGGCGGCAGTCAGCGCATCAGCACCAACCAAACCGGGAATTGTCGCCCGAGCCGTGCGGGCCGCAGCAATAGGCTTCCCTGCGAGGGCGGTCGGGTCTGCGCCGATAGCCACCGCCGCATCAATAAACCCTGACAGCACGTTGTACGGTTTTGAACCGGGAACAAAGGCCAGTTGTGCTGCGCCACGCCCGATAGTCCACGCATGATTGTTGATCGTTCCACGGAACTTGCGGGCGCGTTCAGCCTGCTTCTCGGCTGCCTCGCCACCGATAAAGAAACCTTCGCCAGCCTGAGACGAGTTCGAGATGAGGGTGCCAAGGTTCGTGGACTTGAACCAGCCATCCGTGCCTTCAGGATCGTTCGGGGAGAAGATTTCTGCGCCGACGTTCTGCGCCAAATCAGGAAGCAACTGCAAACCAGCAAACGTCCAGCGGGTTGCCGCCTTGAAATTGCCGTACACATTCCTGGAGAACCAGTTGCCGTCATCACGCTGCGGGTCGTTGTCGCGCACATACTTGATTGCGGCAGCCTTCTTGGATGCCTCAACTGTTTGGTCAGACACCCCAGCCTTCGCCATCGACAAAATAACCGCAGGAGGAATGTACGGGGCAGACCGGTAAATCTCTGCGATACGAGAAGCCACCTCAGGGCGGGCAGACTTCTTCAGTCGTTCAATCTCCGCAACAACATTGACAGCCTGCTCGTTTGATGATTCCTCGTTGACAGGATCAAACGCCGAAAAAGGCATCAGTACCCCTCACGAATGTACGAATCAATCATGTCAGCCAAATCATCATTCGGGTACGCCTCATACAACGCCCGCAACTCGTTCAACACAGGGTCATTGTCAACAGGGACCGCAAACCGTGTAGACGGCGTAGGCCCAGGACCAAACGATGCGCCAGCCGTGACAGGCTCCATCGGGCGTTCAGTCGGACGGTTGAACGCACCCAACTGACCCGGCCCCACAGACGGTGCAACCTGAACAGCATCAGTCGGTGCAGGAGCCATCGGCACAGCCCGCTGGGATTCCATCTGCTTCCCAGCCTCACCATACGTCTGACCCTTAGCCGCCGCGACAGCCACCTTCTTCGCAGGGTTAGACAAATCAGACCTGTTCGAATACTTCTTTGCTGCCATGATCAACCCAACCTGTTAGCAAGACTCAACACACCACCCGGCGAAGTCGGTTGCTGCGCCGATGCGGCACCACCACCGCCGAGCTGTGCGAGCAGACCTTCCATCCCGGCAGGCGGAGCCTCAGCGGGTTGTTCCGCGCCCATCCCCGGCATCGCCAAACCAGGCATCGTCTCAGGTGAACCCACCTCGGCAGGGGTGGCCTGACGTTCCTGGGCGCGTTTCTGTGCAGCCATGATCGCCTCCGAGAGAGACATCTTGTTTGACTGGACCTGTTCCGCAATGAACGCCAAATCATCAGGCTGGTACGGGCCGTTCGGATCAGCGGCTTGCGCCTGGATGGACGACAACAGTGCCGCCTCGATACCTTCCGCGACGATACGGTCCTTTTCGAGTTCGGGGTCCGCAATCAGCGGGTCTGCCTCACGGGCCGACTCTTTTGACATCAAACCGGTGCCGAGACGCTGACCCAACCCGACAATCAGGCTGTTCACATCGGAACCCGACGCAGAGTACGACACATAATGAAAATCGGTTTCCCACAGTTTGTTCGGCGTGTAATCCTTCACGCCTCCCTTCATGCCAGGGATGAAGAAAGACTTGGGTTCGTTACCCCAATACGTCTTTTCCATGTGGATAGCGATCTTGTCTTCCTCGACACGGGCGGCAGCCATGATGTCCTGTGCCTCTTGGATACGGAAATCCACTGTCGCAGACAGGATTGACTCGCCACGGCGACCGGTACGGATGTTCGTGCCGCTTTCACCACCGAACTCGGCAGGGATGGCACCCTCCAAACGCTCCTGCCGTTCCAACCTGTCCAACGCGGTGTCAGTTTTGTAACCCGGCTGGGACTGCAACTGTTGAATGTCGCCACCCTTGACGACACCAAGCTGACCTGTCTTGCCGTCAGCAATCTGAATGATCTCCGGGTTCTCACCGGGACGCGCAACAAGGTACTCGTCGGGGAAAATACCGCGCTCAATAGCGATTTCGGTAAGTGCCTGAAGTCTTGCACGGGTGTAATACATGCCGAGCAGCCCATCAAACTGGCCTTTCGGCTTGTCAAGCGTGATACGGGACGGGATGACAACCAGCGGCATACCGCAACGGTTCGGGACACGCGACAACTCCACCGCAGGACGACCCATATACATCGAACCAGACAACGGATCACGGTCACGTTCATAACCAAGAACAACCAGCACAACTTCCATGTCGTCGACATACTCCAAAACAGTGAACATGTCGTCCGGGGCGGGGTCACCAACCCGCAACACACCGTTCAGGAACCCATAGTTACGCATCAACCACTGGTAACTACGGCTGTAAGTAAAAATCACGTTCTCAGGGACAGGGTTTGACTCGTCAACGACAGGTGCGGCGAACGTGTCAAGCGGGTTCCGCAGATGCCACTCCACCAGCCGCTTATCAAAGTTCGGCTTCAGGAACACAGGGGCGGATGAGTACGCAAAAAAGTTACGGGCGCGTCGACGGTCCTTCTGTCCCATCCGGTTCTGATCCCAAATCGACAGCATGGCCCGTTTCCTGTCGCGGGCGAACTGCATCGAACGGTCCTGTCCTTCACGCAACGCAGGGAAATACGGTGTCGGCTGTGTTGAGGTGACACGCATCGCCATCTGGTCAAGCCCTTGGACGAACAGGTTCGCCACGGAGGATCGTGCGGTGCGGTCAAGTTCGGATAATGGTACGACCACTTCACCGTTTGCGAGGCGACGCACTTCGCGCATCTGCTGGAGAACAGGGCCGAGGGTCGTGTGCCGGTCACGGTACAGGGCAACGATTTCCTCAACTGTCTTCATGCAGCACCTTTGCTAGACGGAACCACCGTAAAGATAACACAGTTCAACCAGTCAACATCCACGAAGGTCGCCACTGGCGCGGGGGGCGTTTCGCCTGAGTCAAATTAGGGATGTTCAAAACCGCCATCCACAAAGCCATCACGATGTCCGTCCCGTTTTTCTTGTCGCGGGACCATTTTGTCAGCTCCTCCAAAGCCGCCAACGTCTTCCAGTTGCCCCGCATCGACGGGAACCGCATAGCCCCCGACCTGATCACAGGCGGCAACAAAGCCTCCACCCCCAGGTTCTCATCCACCTTGTTACGGGTCGTGGTGTGCGGAACCACATTCACCCGGTTCGCGGCCTGCCATTTCCGCACAAAATCATGTTGCAACAAAAACCGTTGCGCGGCGTTGATTTCCACCACCCAATGACTAATCGGATACCCCATATCGTATGACCGTTCTTGCCATTCGTTCATCAACCCCGAATACTCACCGGTCATCGTGTCGTACCCCAACACTTCCTCAGCGGACAGTTTGACCCGTTCCACATCAACCACATGGTAAAGCTTCAAATCAGGCTGATAAATGATCCACACGAAAGCCCAAAACATTGTGGGGCTGGGGTCCACCGCAACGATAGAAATCCACGGGTGCGCCAACCCCTCAGGGATGTACCCTGGTTGGCGTTCGTTGTCGATACAACCCGGGTAGTAAACCCCATCCATACCGGTGCCGCCAGTCATCCAGGTGCGGTCAATGAGGCGGGAATCCAAATCAAGGTCTTCCTGCTGGTACACCACGTTGAACACATCAGGTTTCGAGTAGCGAATAAACGACAGGTCTTTCCACGGGAGCCGTTTCGGGTCCAGCAACGGGCCGTCAGGATACGGCGCGGCGTTGAACGCCCGCGAAGCTTTCCCCGTATCCAACTCTTCGTAATACGCTTTGTAGATGATGTGGCGATACTTTTTCTGCCGGACCGGCTGCCCCTCCTGCACATCCTCAGGGGTTTCCACATCCGACCCGTCATAGTTGATGTCGTCCTCAATGTCATACGTTTCTTTGGCGAGGCAATGCGCATACAAGTCGCCTGACCCCAACCGCTGCCCGACAACCGCCAACAGGCCACCCGGATCGCAACGGGCCTCAGCGACATTGTCCCAACGCTCCAACAACTTGTCCCGAGCCACAGACTCACGAGCATTATCGGGGGAAGCCACATCGTCAAACAGGCACAGATCGGCGCGGTGACCAATGAACTCCGCTTCGATACCGTAAGCCCTCACAGTTGGTTCCTTGTTGTCCAACCCATTCCCATCCAACTGTTCAACAACAAACTCGTCGGCTCGCCACAACGCACCCTTATCCGTCGGGCGGAACCTGCCGTAATCCAACGCCAAACACCCCTCCGCGTTCACCGCAATCCCCTTAGCAACCATCATCGGATCAGGCTGAATCGGTTGCACCCGCTCAAGTGTTTCACGAATACGGCGGGAATACAACTTCGCCATATTCTGCGACACCGACCCAATCATCACACGAATACGGCGATTCCTCACAATCGCCCACACCGCAACATCATGAAACAAAGTTGACTTACCCGCACCCGGAGGCACGTTCAACACAACAAACTCTTTTTCCTCCGACTCCAACAACTCAATCAGCTGATACGCGGCCTCAACCTGCCACGGAGACGGCACCCTCCCCAAATAATGCTTACGGAAAAAATCAAAATCATCCAACCCCCTGCGGGCCTCATCACACAACAGGTCAACCGGCACCACAGACGGCAAATCCGCAGCATCCAACGCCAACTGAAAATCACGTTGCTGACGACCCCCCGAACCCTTACCCCGATTTGCTCGATGCTCCGCCTCCTCCCGCTGAGCAGCCAACAACTTCGCTTTCTTCACCCAATTCGAACCCGTATTGTAATGAACCCCCGCCTGCCTCGAAGCATCCCTGATCGTATGCCCAGCCGTCACCAACGCAAAAAACTTTGCTTTGTCAGCAACAGAAACAGCTCGCTTAGTACCCATGAAGTTTTACACTTGAAAAGTTGACACGCACCTTACACCACCATGTACACTCACCACCGCAACCGAGAAAGACCGTCTCGCCGGGAGGCAGACACGGCACCCACGGCCTCATAGGGGATTGCACTCTGTAGGTAGAACACACGCGGGGACGCGGGTAGATGTTCCCTGCAACCAAGAAGTACCCACGACCGACCCTTCCCCTGTTGCGTAAGAGGAACAAGCAGCGTTCGAGTCAACGACCAAAGACTCAACCATCCTGGTGTCGGCTAAAAACAACTAGCAACGGCGACCATCAACCATCAAGGTTGTAAACCGTGGGGGAAGCGAACCCAAGATCGTCAAAAACCGGGCAAGCAACTCCCGCCCTACGGTTGGGTAGGCGACCTGCAAGGGAGCCGCCAGACGAGCGACAGTCAGCTCCCAGCCAAGTCGCCGTTCCGCCTCGCTGACGCTCGTCGGCTACCGCCCCTCACTACGTTCGGGTTGGTCTAGAAAGTCCCGGTGGCCTCACAGCACAACCCCCAGCCGCACACACCCCAAAAGAGTGACACCGTCACTGGACAGATATACATATTCCTGGGGGTGGGTGCCTCGGCATATCCCCGGTTGTGGCCTCGCGGGAGCGTGCGCGTTTCGGACATAACTAACATTATGGGCAGCGCGAGCTGACCACGGACAGTGGTTGCCGGCTACCCTGGGCGTTCGATCCTAGCTTGTGAGACACGGGGCCGGGCAATGTCTCACTAGCGAGACGTGGGGCCGCGTTAGGTCCGCCTAACTTGTATTGTGCTTGTGTTGCCGGTTGCTGTTGTGTGTGTTGGTGCTTGCTGTTGTGTTGTGCCAAGCGTCACACTTGTTTAGTGCTTGACAAGCGTTGCACTGTTGCCCGATAATAGAGCTATCCCGCAAGCGTGCGGGCCTAACAGACAGGGGAAACAATGAACAGAACATACGAAGAGCTGCTAGCGGCGGCGAGATGGCGCGGCTATCACGCGGGGCAAGCAGCTGCCACCAACGGGGAGCGGCGCACTGATCCACTGTCGGGAGAGTGGGCCGGGGAGTCGATGCGAGAGCTTATCGGGGATCTTGTGGATGAGGCGGCGACGGCTCCCGGCGGGGACTCTGACGCGGACTGTTGGGATGACATGGCGAACGAATACGAGACAGGCTATGAGGACGGGCAGCGGGCAGTGTTCGGGGATACTCTCGCGGATTCTCTCGCCGCGGACTGAATGCCGAAACAGTCCCGCTAGGGACTGTCTCGCGGGGATGGCCTCCCGCGACTGATGAGGCAGGCTACTAATGAAAAGGGGAAATAATGGCAACAGTGGAACGGGCAGGGGATGAGGCCCCGGCGCACGGGATACCGCGTCCTAGCGCGGTAGAACTTGCAGCGGCAGACATGCTAGCGGCGGCACGAACGTTCGACCGGGCGTATCATGCGGGCGCGGATCGCGGCACGCTTGCCGAATTGCGGGCGGCGCATAACCGGGCGCGAGGCGTATGGCTACGGGCGCGTGCGGCGGCGGGAGACGCGCAAGCGGCAGTAATGGTGGCTATCGGGGCGGCGGATTAGCTTTCCCTGGCGCGGCGGGACTGGCCCGCTTGCCCCGTTCGATCCGGGGCCGCGCACTACCCTCGCGAGGGTACTTGACACGGGCTAGGTATCGTGTCACAATTCAGAATAGGAACGGGCGCAAGCTCTAACAATAGATAGGGGGCCAGTAATGGCAACAAAGAAAGGCAAGGAGCTGGCGGGTATTCTCGCGGAATTCCTGGGCTATACGCCCGCAATTACGGAGACGTGCAGCCTTATCGCACGGCACGCGGCAACGCTTGACCGTCTCGCGGTAGAGGAATGCAACGGCCCCGCATGGGTTGACTCTCCCCACGCAACGCCGGAACGGCTCGACAAGTGGGGCTTGGAAATTGCCGCCAAGTGGGACCGTACCGCGGCCCGCGTGAAGGCACTGGTGGACTCATTCCCGGCAACGGATCACGGCCCCATTCGGGCCATTCTTGGCGGGGACCCGCGCGGCTATGTGGTCCTGCTGGTAGTGCCACGCGGGGACCGTTACCCTTTGGGCGTGGGCCTGACGGCGGACAGTGTGGACCGTGGTGTCCACGTTCGGGACGGAGTGACGGCATGAACGCGGCGCGAGAGTGGCACACTGTCGATGTGTGCGCGGACTGTCTGTTCACGGCGGCGAACGGTGCGCCGGACTGGGACGGCTACGGTGAGACGGGACACGCGGAACGGTATCGGGCTGCGACGGTTGCCCGCGGCGGGGAGCTTGTTGCGGAGTGCAGCACGGCGGGACACGGTGACCCGGACACGGGGGAGCCGTGCAGCGGTTCTAGTTTTTCTTGGTCCCCGTGCGAGTGGTGCGGGGATACGTTGGGCGGCGATAGGTTCTGCGCGTCGATCCTCGACACTGAACCGGGCGTGACGTGCGCGGAATGTGGCGGGCCTTGTGACGCTGCCGACAGTGTGGCGGACGATTCCGGGCTGGCGTGGTGCGGGTCCGTTTACGGTAACGGGTGCGCCGACAAGAACGGGGGCTGGGCATGAGCGGCGGACAGTGCCATGTCTGCGGCGCTACCGTCGATGCCCTGTACCGTCACGGCGAGACTGGCGGCGTGACTGTCGCCCCGTTCCTAGTGTGCGCCGGGTGCGGCGGGTTGCCAGTGTGCGGGGACTGTTCCACTGATCTTGGGGACTGGC
>Ga0315906_10004167_pt1 | contig 18753 bp, 11 predicted proteins | sample LakEriMetagenome_4_FD_203526 | JGI IMG/M metagenome (GOLD analysis project Ga0315906, IMG submission 203526) | Freshwater fungal communities from buoy surface, Lake Erie, Ohio, United States - Buoy 2 MA122 | ecosystem: Environmental > Aquatic > Freshwater > Lake > Lake biofilm | place: USA... | reverse complement strand
CAAAGTATTTCAAAATTTTAGATACAACACGATTTCGTCCATTAATACAAACTACATTAACATAGGATCCATCTGCTTCTAGATAAATGATTTCTTCAACTGGCACGAATTCACTGCCTCCTTGCACAGGAATACATAATAATTTCGATGGTGTTTCGCGTAAATTTATTTTAAGTGCATCCAATTTATTGTGATATTCCGAAAACGTAATTTGATTCCTCAATTTGTCAATAGCCTCTAATAATTGATCTTCCTGAATTGGTTTAAGCAAATAATCAGTTGCTGACAAACGAAATGCTTGAATTGCATATGAATTATAGGCGGTTGTAAAAACAATTGCTATTTCAATTTTTCGATTAGACAACTCTTCCGCTAATTGAATTCCTGTTTTACCTGGCATTTCAATATCTAGAAAAACGACATCTGCCTTTGTATTTTCTATCAGCCTTAAACCACTTTCAGCATTTTCTGCTTCGCCAATCACAACTACGTCCTGCGCATACTCCAGCAACATTAATCGCAGTAACTTTCTTGCTTGGCTATTGTCATCAATCAATATTGCCTTCATCCTTTTAGTAAATGTGAATTCTAATAAAAACCTCGGTTCCTGCTGGAGTATTTGTTTCTTTATTAAAAATATCTCGAATCTCAACGCCGACAACATCTGGTTTTTTCATGTTCAATAATTTCAATCGCTGATTGAGTGCATTTGTTGCAAAAGAACTGAATTTATTTGTGTTTTTTTCATTGATTTTTCGAGATTCCTCCCTCCCAATTCCATTATCCAAAATGCGAATTGACAGAATTTCCTCGAAGAAATTACACTCAAGGGTTAATGTCTTTTTTCCAATTTTGTGCCTTATTCCATGTTTAAATGCATTTTCTATGTACGGCTGAAGTAGCAATGCTGGGATTTGAATGTTGTTTTCATCAATATTTTCAGCAATAATTATCTTGTAATCAAAATCATCGTTCATCAGCATAGCTTCTAATCTAATGTAAAGCTCAAGAACATCTAATTCCTCTTTCAAACTCACGCGGGGGTGTGAACTCATCTCTAAAACTTTTCTAACCAAAATTGAGAAGTCGTTTAAGTATTTTGCAGCGTTTTTCTTGTCATTATCATAAATATATCCTTTAATAGAATTAAGGACATTGAATAAGAAATGAGGGTTCATTTGAGCTTTCAAAGCGCTTTGCTGTGTAAGGCGCAGTTCATTTTCAAGTCTTAGATGTTGTATTTCTTTTATCTGCTTTTTTCTCAGCGTTTTCAAACGAATTCTAAAAATTCCACTGGCCAATATAAGCGCAGATAGCGTAATAAGAAAATAAAACCACCATCTTTGCCAAAAAGGGGGGCTTACGTGAAGTTTGTACCGAATGAAATTGATTGAACTTTGTCCCGCATCATCAATTAACTTCATTTCAATAGTAATATCGCCAGTTGGAAGTGATGCAAAATCGATTTTTTCTGCTTCACCCGGAACCTTTATCCAATTTTCATTGAGCCCTTTAATTCGGTAAGCAAATTGAAAATTACCATTGGATCGATAACTTAGTCCATCCACAATTAGTGTCAACTTGTCGTTATGATCGATTTCAATCAATTTATTTGACGCGACCGATTTTCCATTTACAAGTATTTTACGCGGCAAAATTCGCGCTCGAATTTTTTTATCCTTGAACACGGAAAGAGGAATTCGTTGCAATTGCTCTCCTGCAACCCAACATAAATTCCCTGAAAAATCAATTGATCTAATATTATTTGATGCTAAACCACTTGATGTATTGAATAAAAGCATTTTTTGTGTTTTCGGATTCAACGTTAAGATCCCTTTATTGCTTACTAGAAAAATACGATTAGCATAATATCTAATTTGATTTACACGGACATTTTCTCCTAATTGCTTTATCTTTTTGATCTTATTATTTATGTCCAATGAATAGATCGAGCCATCAAAACTGCAGAAATAAATTTTCTTTCTTTGCGAGTCGGAGCAAATCGAAATCACTTGCTTTCCTTTGAGGTATTTTTTTGTTATTTTAAATGACTTCCCTCGTTTTTCAATTCTCACTAAACCACTATTGGTTGCTGCGAAAAATGATGAAGAAAAAGGTGATGGACAAATATCTCGATACCAGTCTTGGTCGATCATATTGTTAATAGTCAGAGAATCACTTATTGAGGTAGCGAAAAAAAGACCTTGTGAACTCAGAATAAAATAACCTTGGTTATTTCGAAGTATACACTTAATTGGTCGGGAATTCTTATTAGCGAGTTCAAAATTGTCATTTTTAAATTTATAGATACAGTTTAATTTATTGAAATAAAGACAATCATCATTTGAATCATAATAAATTGTCCCCATATCTGATAAAGGTTCGTGCAGATGTTTTTGAAGTGTCCCTGTTTGAGTATTGAAAACGGTAATAAAACCATTAGCACCACCGAGAAAAACTTTTTTATTAGCTGACCAAATATGAGTAAACTGTTCAACATCACCTGTTTGACTAAATGTTCTCCAACTTCTCACTTTTATGTTTGGTATGCGAATTAATCCATTATGAAGCGTGCTAAACCAGTAATTACCTTCGTTATCTTCAATTCCGAAAGAAAAAGAAAAGTGATCATACAGTAATTCAGTTGTATTGTTTTTTGGGTTATGACAAACAAGACCCGTATATGTACCAATCCATAATTTCCGATCTTTAGATTCATATATGAAATTGATTTTTTTGCCACTAAGAACATTTAAAAGTTTTGGATTTTTGTAGTCTTGATATTTCCCATGAATGAATCTGTAAATTTTTTCTCCATCAAAACTAATTATCCAAGGACGTTGAGAGTGTCTAGATAAAACCAATGAGATCGTCTTGTTTTTTGAGGCTAAATGAACTTTTTTGGATTTATCATTTTGCCAAATAAATATATTCGAACCATTTTGATAATAAATTCTCCCTGCGGAATCAGAAATACAATGTGTTGAATAATTCAACTGATTTGGCCCTTTTAAGTATTTTGATGATGGAACAATTGATAACTCATTGTTTCTTTCATTTAATTTGAATGTTCCCTCGTTGGAAGAAATCCAAATGTAACCTTTGCCGTCGTCAGCTAAACCGTTTACTAATCCCTTCCAATTCGAAATGACTTTCAGTTTATTTTTTTCTACGTAGAACAGCTGACGGTTGAAGTTATAGGCATATATTCGACCGGTTGTCTTACTTTGAATAACTCCTGTTGCAGATCTTGCCGACAGTTCATCGGAGCTGAAGTGCTCATATCGTATACCGTTGAAACGATAAAGGCCGGCATCACAGCCAATCCAGATAAATCCTTTGTTATCTTGACTAACCCAATAAATTTCATTAGATGGCGCTCCACTTTCAACATTGCTCTGAAAATAAGGGGGATATTGACCAAGAAGTACATGCTGAAAACAAACGAATAAAATAAGGTAAAAGCCTTTTTTCATTTATTGGAAAACGTCATTAATTAGTTGATAATAGTTCTCTTATTCAAACTTACAACTAATTTTAAGATCATTAGTAGTTTAAGAATTTCAATCCCGTTAGGAAATGTAATATTTCTTTTAACCCTCGAAAGCAATATACTTATCAAAGAGTCAGTTTCATGCTTTTTAAACTACTCATGTGAGTTCATAAACAGAAAAATCCCCCTCCGAAGACATTGCTCTCGAAGGGGGATTTAAACTATGAAAAAACTACTTTTACTGTTTAATAAACTTAACTGTTTGTCCTTCAGTTGTGCGCAGATAATAAACTCCTGTTGCAAATTTCGTTGCGTCAAGAACTGTTTCACCTTCCAATTTCAATGTGGCAATGACTGTTCCGTTGGCAGCACTGACCACAGCATTAGTTGGTTGTGAAACCGTGATCATCAGCATTCCAGTTGTAGGGTTCGGGTGAATCGTCAACCAATCTAGCTTATCCTCTTCCAAACCAACAGAACCAATCTGAACACAAGAGCTCATTGCAGAGCAACCATTCAATTCGACTTCAACGGCATAACTTCCATTCGCTGTAGGCGTAAATGTTTGTCCGTTTGCACCGGCGATAGGTTGGTTACCATTGTTACAATCTACCCATGTGTAGTTAGCTCCAGACTGAGCAGCAGTTAGCGTATTTCCTGTTTGTGTTACATTGACATTCACTGCATCCACAGTTAGTGTTACACTTGCACTCGTAGCTTCATTACATCCTGGGCTTAAAATGCAATTATATGTTCCGAAATTGGATGCTTGTGTATTTGAAATTTGTAAATTGTTTGTATTCGCACCAGATATACTTCCTCCGTCAGACAATGGGGTTCCGTTGAATGTCCATTGATAAGCAAAGGTGCTTTCCATGTTAGGGGTCAGAACATTCAAAGATAGGTTTACTGTTTCACCCACACATACGCTTTGGTTTTGTGGTTGAGTTGTAATTAAAAAAGGACTTGTTCTTAATTCATTAATTTCTGCAAGCGAAAGTACAGCATTGTAAAAACGCACTTCGTCGATAAGACCTGAAAACGGTTGATTACCAGTAGTCGTAATACCTACAATCCCTGTATTTGCATAACCATTACCTATTTGGATGATATTCGAAGCACCGGGGATAAGTGTACCATTCATCGTTGCAACTTGACTGCCATCTAAATAGGCAGTTTGCGTATTTGTTGTATAAACCAATGCCAAGTGGTGCCAATTGGTATCAACTGTAATTCCTGAAGTCCAAGTAGCACCGCCACCCTGGTACATCCAGCCTCGTAGGACACCATCAGAACCAATGTAAGCAAGTGGATTCCAATTACCAGGAGATGCCTGCTCATAACCGATCAATATACCTTTACTTGAAGTAGAGCTTCGCTTGAACCAGAGAGAAATTGATTTGTTTTGACCGTTACCTAAAATAGTTTGTCCCGTCGGTGCCGCAATTGTAACAGTTGATGATGTACCGTTAAAAGAAAGTGCGGAATTAGCCTGATTCAATCGATTATTCACGCTTGTTGTAGCTGTAGCTGTAGCATTATAGTTATTTCCGCCTGCATCATCACTACTGCCATTATTAAAAGGATAATATGCCGTAAGGTTACTGATACTAACAACTCCAGATTCAGTAATGTTTACTGAATCAAAACCGACTCCACACGTCGATGTGACATCTACACTGTAGGAGCCAAAATCGCTTGAAACTATGTTAGCTAATTGCAAATTTGCAGAAGTTGCTCCGGAAATATTCCCCCCGTTCGTTAAGTTAGCTCCATTTTTCTTCCATTGATATCCTATAATGGATTCTCCAGAGTTCACAACAAAAGAAGCAGTCAGGTTCATTGTTTGACCTTGACAATAGACAGTTGTACCTGTAATATTTGCTGGAATATTATCAATGGTTACGGTCACTTCAAGGCGGTTAATACTCTCACATCCACTGATCGTTTGGGTTGCATAATATGTTGTGCCTGTTGCTAATGCTGTTCCTGTTGTAAGAGCAGTTCCGCCGGTAGACGCTGCATACCATTGGATACCTGATCCTGTTGCCTCTAAGTTGATAACCATTGCCGAGCTACAGAATGTTTGAGATGCTGTTCCAGTTGGAGATGCTGGCGCATTTATCGTTACTAATACTGCAAATCTGTCAGTACTTTCGCAACCTCCCGGTGTTTGGGATGCGTAGTATGTTGTTCCATTAACTAGCGCTGTTCCTGTTGACAATGCTGATCCACCAGCCTCAGCAGCGTACCACAGAATGTTCGAACCTGAAGCAGCAAGGTTTGCTACAGTGCCACTATTACATATAGTCTGGAAAGCAGAACCAGTCGGAGCTGATGGAATTCCAAAGGCTACCGTTACAACAAGTCGTGTTGCGCTTTCACAACTATTGATAGTTTGGGATGCATAATAGTTCACTCCATTCACTAAAACTGTTGATGGCGAAATCGGTGAACCTCCAGATGCAGTTGAATACCATTGAATATTGGTCCCCGTAGCAGATAAATCTCCTACGATCGATCCACTACATAAAGTTTGCGTCGCTGAACCAGTAGGAGCAGATGGAATGTTAATAGTTACTGTCACTGCCAGGCGGTTGATACTCTCACATCCACTTAACGTTTGTGATGCGTAGTATGTTGTCCCGCTCGTAAGAGTCGTTCCTGTCGCAATAGCAGTTCCGCCAGTTGACGATGAGTACCACTGAATTTCTGAACCAGTCGCTATTAGATTCGCAACGGTTGCAGTGTTACAAAAGGTTTGAACAGTGGATCCTATTGGAGCAGGAGTATTGATTACTGTCACTATTTGTGATGTTGACGCCTGACAACCATTCGCATCGGTAACTGTAACTGTATACGTTGTTGTTGAGGAAGGTGTGACGATTTGAGTATCACTTGTTCCAAGACTGTTACCCCAAACGTAAGAAGAACCTCCACTTGCAGTCAATGTAATAGCTTGTCCTTGACAGATTGATGGAGATACTGGTGTAATTGCGGCCACTGGCTGAGCTAAAACTGTAAGTGTTGCAATCTGTGAGGTAATTGTACCACAGCTCGCGCCAAAGATATCAACGGTATAATTACCAGCATTTAAAGAGTTCACATTAGTTAAGTTTAAGGTTGCATTCGTTGCACCACTTATATTCACCCCATTCTTTTTCCATTGGTAAGTTACAGTTGCACCCTGTGTGGCAATACTGAAAGATGCTGAGCTATTCTGACAAACGGAAGTACTCAAAGGTTGTTGGGTAATATTTACGTTGCCTGTGCTTACTGATAAGGTTACACTTGAACTCGTAGCTTGATTGCACCCTGGACTTACAATACAATTGTATGTTCCGGCATTGGGAGCTTGTACATTTGCAATTTGTAAATTGTTTGTGTTCGCTCCAGATATACTTCCTCCGTTAGACAGTGGGGATCCGTTGAATGTCCATTGATAAGTCAACGTGTTCCCGACAATAGTCTGGGTAGTCAGAGATAGGTTTGCAGGTCCACCCACACAGACGTTTTGGTTTTGTGGTTGATTTGTAATTAAAAATGGACTAGTTCTTATTGAATTAATTTCTGTAGTTGAAAGCACAGCATTGTAAAAACGTACTTCGTCTATCACGCCTGAAAAAGGTTGATTTCCCGTTAACGAAATCCCTGGAATACCTGTATTGGCAAAGCCATTTCCTATTTGGATGATATTCGAAGCACCAGGGATAAGTGTACCATTCATCGTTGCAACTTGACTGCCATCTAAAAAAGCAGTTTGAGTATTTGTGGTATAAACCAACGCCAAGTGATGCCAATTGGTATCAATTGTAATATTTGAAGTCCAAGGAGCACTTCCGCTTTGATACATCCAACCGCGAAGAATACCATCAGAACCAATATAAGCAAGTGGATTCCAACTGCCGGGAGATACCTGCTGATAGCTCACCAACATGCCTTTACTTGAAAGAGAGCTTCGCTTGAACCAAAGTGAAATTGATTTATTTTGTCCATTATTTAAAATAGCCTGTGCTCCGGCTGCATCAGAAATAGTCACATTTGATGATGTACCGTTAAAGGAAAATGCAGAATTAGCCTGATTAAATCGATTATTCACGCTTGTTGTAGCTGTAGCTGTAGCATTGTAGTTATTTCCGCTTGCATCAGCACTGCTGCCATTATTAAAAGGATAATACGCTGTAAGGTTACTGAGATTAATAATTCCAGATTCAGTAATGTTTACTGAATAAAAACCGACACCACAAGTAGAAGTGACTTCTACACTATAGGAGTTAAAATCGCTTGAAACTATGTTAGCAATCTGCAAATTTGAACTAGTTGCTCCAGAAACATTACCACCGTTGGTTAAGTTAACTCCGTTTTTCTTCCATTGATATCCTGTAATGGATACTCCAGATAAAGGAACAAAAGAAGCAGTCAGGTTAATTGTTTGTCCTAAACAATATGCTGTTGTACCTGTAACAGTCTGTGATGAAAAGCAACATGATTTGCCATTTACCCAATTGGAGCCAGAACCGTTTAATGCAAAATTCACTAAAGTACCGTTATTGTTGTTTCCCGACTGGTCCGATAAAGTTGTTAGTCCTGCATTATTGCCGACTGCTACTCCTTGGTTAAAATTATAGGTTGCTAATAAATTTGTTGAGGCCACTGTACATTCATTAAATGAGGTATAAATCTCTGCTGGTGTTAAAATCCTGTTGTGAATCGTCACATCATCAATACTTCCATCAAATAATTGTCCATTTTGACTATGTCCGATACCGTAATTATTAGTCAATGAAGTAGCACCTGGTGTGAAGTTAGGGCTATACGCCACGCCATCAATATAAAAAATACCAGAATTTGTTATACCGTGAGTAAACGTAACTGCAACATGATGCCATTCATTGTCATTCAAGGTAACAGGTACAGCAGAAAATTGACCTGAAGTCCAATTGTAAAATGCCAATTGATTATTTTGCAAAAATAGACCGTGAACAAGAGGGCGCACGACAATTGCTCGAACCCCTGAGCCGTCAGAAGTTTTTATACTTGCTTGTAACGTGTATGCTCCAACAGGCTGGTTTATAGACGCAGGTAGATTCACAGCATCATTAAACCCGTCAAAATTAAGTGCATTGGAGCTTTGCGTTTTTCCATAAATAGCGAAAATGAATGTTGACGCAATAAAAAGTAATCTTTTCAGTGATTTCATTTTTTTGATTTAAAAATTATGCGGCAAAAGTATTACCAATTAGAGACAAACCTTAAAATGGATTTGTGAGCAGCATACTTGAATTTGTGAATGGTAATACACGCTATATTTCGAGGGCCAGATGGCTGATCAAAACCAAAAGTTAGGGATGAATTATAAAAATTCTTTTTACAAAAAATTGGTTTCCTTAAAACTTAAAAAACCAACTGCACATAGGAATTGGAAACGAATTTGAATCATATTTGTCGTAAGTGGCAATTCCGGCAAGGGCTATTTGAAAAGCTCGATTTTCATTTTTCTGAAAACGCATTCCCGGCATTAAGTAGAAAAAAGTTCTGAAAATTCGCTCCTCAACAACTCTGTTTATGATCGGCGTGTAAATTTGAGTTTGCGGATCATAGCCTCCTGAAGTTGTGGTGTGAGTTTCATTTTGATTGCTGAACAACACCATCGAATCAAAGAAAAAGCTGGCTTTACTCCCTACTTTGAAAATCCCGGCAATGGAAATTAATGGGGCTTTTCGAAGTGGAGTCAGTCGGTTATAAGTCGAGGGGAAATTTGGTTCTAAGTATGTTCCTGGTCGCTCTACAGTTTCTTCTGAGCCTGTTTTTAGATATCCGTATCCCGCTGAAAATGATATGTTATTCATTCTGTTTCCATAGGTTACCACACCCCAATGTAAGCCGCCGTATCCTTTGAAGTTCGCTAAATAGCCGCTTGTTCCTATCATTGTTCCTAATGCGAAATGCCATTTATCAGATTTGTTCAATAGGGCATATTTAGCAGCCAAAACGAATGGACTGGCAATCCATGTTGTCATTACACCGAGCGAAAAGCGATCGGAGAGCGAAAAATGAACTTCCGGACCATAGAGATTAACCAGTGCATAATTTTCACCTCGCTTGATTGAAAAAGCATTCGTTGTAAATTGATACCTAGTCGTAAATGGTCCTTGCGCGCGATATTCACCAAAAACAACTTCCTTTCGAGAAGAAACAAGGGTAATGGACTTTATGTCCGACTTGGTTATAAAGATCTTTCCAAGCGTTTTTGTTTCCAACAAAATTTCTCGTCCATCGTCGTTTAATATCTTACCGATGTATTCAATCCCGTTGTTTTTGGTGACTACATAGGTATTTGTATCTACAGGATTTTGTTGTGCGTTTATTATACCAGTAAAAAATAAGAAAAGTGCAATTAAACTAATTTGTAATCGTGTTTTCATACCCAATTTTTAATCAAAATTAGGCTTGGTGAACAGGGTTTATCTTACAGAAAACTGGGTAAAAGTTTAAGTTATTTGGGGATTTAAAATTTATAGAACCAACTACACATCGGCACAGGAAACGAATAAACATCATCCTCATAGCCAATAATACCGGCTAAAGAAACTTGAAATGCTTTATTATCAGAACTTTGAAAGCGCATCCCCGGCATAAAAACAAAATTAATTCGGGTAGTCGTTACATCTCTTAATTCAGAAACAACTGTAGAGATCGGTAGACCCTGTGAGTCATAATCAGTTGTAATTTCTTGTTCTTGTTCGCCACTCGTTTTTCCTAATATCAACATGGCATCTAAAAAGAGGCTTGCTTTTTTACCGACAGGAACAATACCTGCTGCTCCAATAACAGGTGCTAAAATCAAAGGAGAATTTACCTTTTTTATTGGAAAGTTATAATAGGATGGGTCGGTTGAATAGGTTCCCGGTTGGTAGAACGTGTCAAATCTCGAAAGGCCTGCATTAAAATATGAATATCCGAGTGATAATGTTAAATTTCTTGACCGATCTCCGAAGGTAACCATCCCCCAGTGAAGCCCACCAAAACCTCTTGCTTGGTTCAAATAACCTGTTGTTCCCAAGAGCGTACCGATTCCAAAATTTATTTTTTCATTGGAAGTAGGAATGGTGTATTTAGCGGCTAAAACTAAAGGGCTTGCAATCCAAGATGCCATGATACCTAATGAAAATCGCTTGTTTACAGCAAAATGAACTTCTGGCCCATACAAATTAATCATGGCATAGTTTTCTCCTTTTTCAATCGGAAACGCATTGGTTGAAAATTGATAACGTGTTGTAAAAACGCCTTTTCCACGATATTCATTGTTGACAATTTCTTTATTTACGTCAACGACCTTGATTAAAGTAATATCTGCTTTCGGGATATATATTTTACCCATGCTTTCTGTTAGAATTAATACTTCGCGCCCGTCATCACTTAGGATTTTACCAATATATTCTACTCCGTTATTTTTTTTTATAACGTAGGTGTTCGTATCAGTTGGATTGACCTGGGAGAAGGCGTATCCGCCATTGAAAATCATAAAAAAGAAAGCGATAGCTAAAATTCTATTCATGGAACTAATTTGAATTCGAAATTAGTGTCTATGATTTTGAAAAATATAAATTACAGAATTATTTATCAATAATCCAATGTAAAAAACTACTCTTCGATGTAAGTTCTATGAACGCGCTTAGAAATAGAAGTTAAAACTTCGTATGAAATCGTTTGCATCTTTTCAGCGAACTGAGATAAAGTGATTTTGTCGCCTATTAGTTCAACTCGATCACCTGTTTTGACGAATTTTTTCGTTACATCAACCATGATCATATCCATACATACACGACCAACCAAATTACACATTTGACCATTGATAATGACGGAGCCAACACCATTGCTCAAACTTCGTCTAAAACCATCCGCATAACCAACTGGCACAATTGCGATTTCCATGTTTTTATCTGCTACAAAAGACCGTGAGTAACCAACACTTTCTCCTTTGTGAATTTGCTTCACTTGAGAAATCGTACTTTTCCAAGAAAGCACTGGACGTAGTTTTTTTACCAAAACAGGATTCGATGAAACACCATACATTCCGATACCAATGCGAACCATATTGAATTGAGCCTCAGGGAAATTGGCAATTCCTTCCGAGTTCAATAGATGTGTAATGAATTTCCCAGCATAATTGGCTGAAATATAATTGCAAGCATCCACAAATCGTCTAATTTGCAAATCCGTGAATCGCTTGTCTCTTCGATTATCGGAATCCGCCAAATGGGAATAAACACCCTTAATCGTAATTTCCGGTTGAGCTTGAATTACTTCCATTAAACGAGGTAGTTCCTTGAAATCAAATCCCAATCGCTTCATTCCGGTGTCGATTTTCACATGAATAGGGAAATTTTGGAATCCTTGAAAAATCAATTCATGCAATAACTCTTCTAACTGTTCGAACGAAAATACAGCTGGTTCCAATTGATATTTGATGCAGTCTTCAAATCCTTCATCTACAGGATTCATTACTAAAATAGGAACTTTTACACCTGCTTTTCGCAATTCAACCCCTTCATCGGGATAGGCTACACCTAAATAATCGATGCCTTGCCTTTCAAGATAAAGTCCGATTTTTTCCAATCCTGCGCCATAGGATTGTGCTTTCACCATGGCCAACAATTTTGTGGTTGGTTTCAATTGTGATTTGTAAACCTGAACATTGTGTTTAATAGCAGATAAATTAATTTCAACGAAAGTCTTGTGTTTTTTTAACCTCATTCGAGAAGCAAGTTTTTCCATTTCGGATTTTCTCGTCCCCTTTACCAAAACTACTGCATTCGAAACGTCTATTTTCGGATTTTGCCCTTGAAATACAAATTGATAGGAATCAGGCTTGAATTTCTTTATCATTTGAAGTAAATCTTGCTCTTTGTGCATGTTTTCCTCATCCAACCCAACCAAAACAATTCTTTCTTTCCCTTCTGCAATCGCAAGCTGATATTCCAACGAAAACTCCAATGCGTCTAAATCCAAATTGTAGGTGTCGTTGATGATGATCGAATTGTCTCGACCTTCGAATGTTTCCATTCTCATGGCTAAACGTGGAAGTGATTTTATCCGATCTAAATTAAATTTCCCGAAACTCTTAGCTGCTGCAATGGTCAAGGTTCCAGAGAGAATACTGGGTTTATCTGTAAAAGGGAATGCAACCAGCTCTTTGGCATAATCAATTGAATTAATGATCATCCCATTAATTTGTGCTAATTGATTTTTTGACAATTGAATGTTAGAGCCAACCAACGTTTTTTTACAACTTTGAAATAATTTCAATTTTTCCTCCAAATGTTCTTCTTCGGAACTAAATCCTTCTTCATGTGCGCTTCCAAATGAAGTAAAAATGCCAAAATTGGGTTGAATCATTTTTTGAAGAGCGACCATTTCTCCAGCTTTTGATATTCCTGCTTCGATGATTGCTAAATCAGCTTTGTCGTGCATTTCAAGAAGCGAAAGGGCTACTCCAAGTTGTGAGTTATAACTTTTTGGACTACGAATAATGCGCATTTCATCCGAAAGAAGATGATAAAGCCATTCTTTAACCGTTGTTTTACCGTTACTTCCTGTAATTGCAATTACGGGATACTTAAATTTATTTCGATGCTGCGCAGCTAAGTTTTGAAGTGAAGCTAACGTATCTTCCACGAGGATGTAGGCTGCATTTTTGTGAGGTTTGTTGGGGATTTCCGAAATAACAAAAATCCGAATACCCTTGCGATAGGCATCATTTAAAAAATCATTTCCATTGCGAAATTCTCCTTTTAATGCAAAAAAAACTTGTCCTTCGGAAGGGGCAATTTTTCGAGTATCATAGACAACCTTTTCAATAATAAATTGCTGAGGTCCACATAGGTGATTTCCTGAAATGGATTGACAAAAATCTGAGTATTGAAGACTTAATTTCAATGTGTCGATGTCTGGTAACAGGTTCTACAAAGTGGTCTGTATTTTTCAACTGCTCCAACAAGAACTTGTCCGCCTTCACTAGCTGTGCGATGCGAAAACTGAGCGAGATTTCCACATGAAACACAAATAGCATGAACCTTCGTAACATATTCAGCAATCGCCAATAATTTCGGCATTGGGCCAAAAGGAACACCAAGATAATCCATGTCCAAGCCTGCAACAATAACGCGTGCTCCTTTATTGGCGAGTTCATTACACACTATAACTAAATGCTCATCAAAAAATTGAGCTTCATCAATGGCCACAACTTTTTGATTGTCCCATTTTCCAATAATCTCCTGAGATGATTTTACGATTACAGCATTGAATTCGGATCCTTTATGACTTACCACCTTATCCTCACTATAGCGATTATCGATTTCAGGTTTGAACATGATTAAAGGCTGATTGGCAAATTCTGCTCTACGAATACGACGAATTAATTCTTCTGTTTTTCCAGAAAACATAGAGCCACAAATGACTTCTATCCAACCATTTTGTCTTCCTTCTCCCGGAAATTGATCTAAAAACATGATTCTTTAAGTTCTTAACAATTATTGTATAAGAAAAATTACCTCAGCCATAACTTTCACATGAGGTTGTTTTCTAAATTTGAACTCAAAAGTCTTTAATTCCAACCAATAATCAAAACTGAAGTTGGAAAAATGATTTGAATGTTAATAAAATAAATGAATATGAAAGAACTTGTTTCAACAATACAATCTTTACTTTCAAAGGTAGAAGAGGGAAATATCACACAAACTGAAATGGAGCAACTCGTTGCGGATGCGCGAGAATTGAACGAACGACTGATTGTATTGCGTTATAAAGTTTATGAACAAGGAATTTTTGAGGTTCCATCAATTAACGAAAAGGAAGTGGAAGTTGAATTACCTGAAATAGATATAAATTTGGAAATAACGGATGAACCACAGGCTGAAATTGCTAACGAAGCAGATGAAAGCACGATTTCAGAGGAATTTGATGAAGATCATGCCTTATCGGAAGTTATGAATAGTATGTTAAATGACCTTTCAAACGATGATATTGAAAGTATTAACACCTCACTAACAGATAATACTGTTGAAAATTCTTCAACAAATTCCGATTTATTTTCTTCAGAAGAGCCAACTTCAGAACCCGCGCTTGATTTGAATTTTGAAGAGGAAGAGGAGCTAGAACAAGAAGAGACCGAAGATGAGGAAATTATTGAGGAAAATACGATTATTTCTTCTTCATTTGACGATGAAAGTAATAGTGAAACACAAGAAATCACTCATCATCAAACAAGTGTGATTGAAACTGAAGAATCCACAACTATTATCGAAAGAGAAGAAACAACAACTATTACCACTTTTGAAAATCCGATTGAAGAAACTGAAACCCCTCAAGCAGAATTGCCAAGTTCTTCAGGCGATTCAGAAACTGAAAATAAATTAAAAACCATTGAGAAAAGCTTAAGAATCAATTATTCGATTGTTCCTTTAGAGACGTTGATTGGTTCATTTACACTCAATGAGCGTTTACAATTTATCAATGAACTATTCGAAGGCTCAAGTGATTCATTTTCTACCGCGGTTAAAAAATTAGATGGTTTGGATGGATTAGATTCTGCCAGAATGGTTGTTGGCGAATTCGCTTCAACAAACAATTGGGATTTAGACAGCGAGATCGTAGAGGACTTTTTAGTTAAAATCTGCAGAAGATATGCCTAAAGTCTGTTCTAGACTGATTTTCATTTTACTGATAACACTCAATTCTTCGCTTTTCTCACAATCCGAGCGAATCAAAGAATTTACCAAAAAACTTTGTTCACCTGAGTTTCATGGACGCGGTTATGTAAACGGAGGAGATTCAATCGCAGCAGAATACATCGCAAAAACATTTCAAGAGGTCGGGTTGAAACCATTTAACGGAACTCACTTCCAGTCTTTTTCATTTTCAGTAAATACCTTTCCAGGTCAAGTTTCTTTGACTTTGGATTCCATTCAATTAATTCCTGGAGTCCATTTCTGGGTCAGTCCAAACAGCAACGGTGGAAAAATTGATGGTTCATTAATGTATCTCAGTTTTGAGGATCTGTATCATTACAAACTGGATCAATTGAAACTCAAAAGTGGAACTACACTCGTTTGGCGAAATATCGGTTACAAAGGAGATACGCTTAAAAAACTCAATGAAAATTTAGTAAGATTAACATCCGCTGCCCCAGTAATTGAGATAATCAACTCAAAGTACTCGTGGTCGGTGGCTCAAAAAAACACGGGATATTCTTATTTGATTGTGCAAGACTCTGTTTTTAAACAATCATTTCAGCGTGTAAAAATGGAAATAGATTCACGTTTGAAATCGCATTTGGCACGAAATGTAATTGGATATATACCGTCGAAACGAAAAACCAATCAAACGCTCCTTATTTCAGCGCATTACGACCATCTCGGCAGAATGGGCTCAGAAGTTTATTTTCCCGGTGGAAATGACAATGCAAGCGGTAATGCGATGTTAATTTCATTAGCAGAAAAATTCGTAAAGAAACCATTGAAAAAATACAATGTTCTTTTTGTTGCTTTTGCCGGTGAGGAAGTTGGGTTGTTGGGATCGAAATACATGGTGGAGCATCCGATTATTCCGTTGAATGAACTCCGTTTCATGCTTAATTTGGATATCATGGGTAGCGGAGAAGAAGGTATAACGGTTGTGAACTCAACGCTTTTTCCGAAAAAATTTCAAACACTGCAAAAGCTCAATAAAAAAAAGAAAGCCGTCCCATTAGTTAAACCACGAGGACCGGCTGCAAATTCAGATCATTATTTTTTCACGGAAGCTGGCGTACCTGCTTTTTTTATCTACACAATGGGGCCGAACAAACATTACCATGATGTTTTTGATACATATGATGCCTTGAGCTTTAAAGCGTTTGATAGATTGTCGAAGTTGTTCGATGAGTTTATTCGAAAATTCTAACTTCAACCTTTCTGTATCCTCACTAAAAATACGGTTTGAAATATAAACTGAACTAACGAGAAAAACAATCCGTGCAAGATCAAATCATTTGATTGATTTGTATAAATGTAAGCTAACTCCAGAGAAAGTATCGAGATCAATTGTACGCCAGTCATAATCAAAAACCGGTTTGCAATCGGTTCGTCGTCAGGCAATTTGTAAAACAAAATAAAACCGCTAAATATAAAAATGAACGTTATTGAAACGAAATTGGTGGCTGCCAACCGTAAATTCAATTTGAAAAGCCCAAAAGCCCAAAGTGTGAGATAAATCAGACTAATTAAACTAATTTGAAAGAGAAATTTTAAGAGAAATTTTTTATTCATTCGATTGATTCATTTTGAGAACTTCTCGAATCACCACATACAAAGAAATGAAGACACCAAATAGACTTAATCCAATTGTCCACCAAGGTGTCTTTGAATTGTATTTATCGTCCAAATAATAACCAAGCCAACTGAAAAACCCAATAGCCCCTATCATTTGAAAAGCGAGTGTTGTAAAACGAATAAAATTTCCAGGGCTTTTACCCTTAGGATTGTTGGTCATTAATCAAACGCAATATCAGCGTTGAACGTGTTGTTCGTTGAAACGGGAGATTTCATAACGCAAGCCCCTTCGAAAAATGCTCCTTCTTCAATGTTCAATTTCAAAGTTTGAATATCACCCTTGATGCGTGCTGTGCTTCTTAAAATCAAGAGATTCTCAATCGTAAGCTCTCCATCCAAGGATCCTTCAACATCTGCGTTTACGCAAACTAAATTGCCTTTAATTTTTCCAGAAGTGCCAATTTGCACTTTCCCTGAGCAAGAAATATTTCCATTGACTTCTCCTTCAATTAATAAATTTGAATTCGATACAATATCTCCTGTTATCTCTGTTCCTGATAGTATTATATTCACTTTATCCGAAGTTTCGTTTATTGAATTAGATCCAAAAAAATCTTTTCTCTTTAGCATAATTGACTAGTAATTATCGTCGTAGAATAACTTATATTCGTCAAATTTCGCAGTTTCAATTAACTTTTTCAAATTTTCTTGCGTAATTATCAAAATTTTATTGTCTTGCAGGTCATCTAAATCATCTCTTCCTGCCTTATATGCACTGATATATTCGCTTGCGATCGCAATTGTAGGAAATTCTTGAATTAATATAAAATTTTGTTCCGTTGTAGTCATTTTTGAACTCACTTTGGCTTTTGTTTTCTTAAAGCTCTTTGAAAAATCCGAAATCGTATTTTTTGAGTCCTCAGAATCATCCTCTTTATCTAAAAGTACGATCACATATTGTGAAACTTTGTCGTCATACTTATAAATGTATGTTTTATTGAAATTAACAGCTTCATTTTTCGAGAAACCTCCATTAATCACATCAATCATTTCCTTTGCGCGAATAGCTTGATCCGTTCCTGATTTTTCATCAATGATTCGTTTTAAGAGTGGCAATAATTCTTTTTTATTTTCAGTTAATTGCCCAATGGCAAGAACGTTCAAAAGCATATATTCAGCTCGGTAAGCATTTGTTTTGTCTGTTTCTACTATTTGATTCGTTTCAGTGACAACCGATTGATAATTTCCACGGTTGTATGAATCTAATAATTGTAAATAAGCTAATCCGGTAGCTTCTTGATTTAGTTTTTGTTTCACGTAAAAATCCGGGTCTCTGAAATAGTTCGCTGCGTCTGATTTTGGATACTTGTCTAGGATGTAATTCTTGTATTTATCTGAGTTCGCGGAACCTTCATTTATTTTGAATAATTGAAAAGCTGCAGATAAATCCGTTATGCCTTCTTTATTCATCGCTAAAATTGCCTCAAATTGCTGAGCTGCCAGTTCATTTTCACTCAATATTTCTTTATATAAAATTCCTGAGGTATAAAGTGCTTCGATTTGTCTTGCTTGAGATGTTGCGAATGCACTGTCGGTCAGAGGAATATTTTTTAACAAGTCTGTTTCTGTTAATTTACCTGTAATAGAAACATTCGTGTTTTCCTTTTGGCTAGTATCGCCTTCTATTTTCGATTTATCTGAGGTATTAAATACTATTTTCTCACTTCTTCGCCAATCGTCTTCATTTTCCCTCGAACCCCATAATTTTCGAAAGTCATTGTAACCTTCCTCTCGCAGTTTTGGGTTGTTAAATACAAATTTGTTTCCGCTTGCATTTGCATTTTGATTGGATTGATTTTGCAGCTCCAATAGTTTAGCAGCCTCTGCCTCTTTTCTTTTTTGTTCTGCCTGCTCTATTGATTTCAAAGTTTCTTTGATGAAATCCGCTCG
>Ga0315906_10004162_pt1 | contig 18762 bp, 14 predicted proteins | sample LakEriMetagenome_4_FD_203526 | JGI IMG/M metagenome (GOLD analysis project Ga0315906, IMG submission 203526) | Freshwater fungal communities from buoy surface, Lake Erie, Ohio, United States - Buoy 2 MA122 | ecosystem: Environmental > Aquatic > Freshwater > Lake > Lake biofilm | place: USA... | reverse complement strand
CAACTTTTTTAATAAAGACATATTACCTTAGCATTTAAAAGCGTAAGGTATGGATTCTATTTTTTCAAAACTCCAATCTGTCACAGAAAATTATTATTCTGGTTTATCGGATAGGTCCATTGTGCCAAAAAAAACAGTGGAAGAGATAAAAAACTATCTAAAAAATAGAGATTTAATGGGTGGAGAAAACATTGAAAGCACCCTGGAGGATTTACTACCCTGGTTACATGAAGGAAATATCCATGTTCCCCATCCTGGGTATTTTGGTCTTTTTAACCCTGCCACTTCGTTTTCAGCCGTTGTTGGCGATTATTTAACGGCTCTTTTTAACCCACAAATGGCCGCTTACAGTCATGCTCAATTTTCAAATGAAGTTGAACATTCATTGATTCAATTTTATATTGAAAAAATGAAATGGCCAAACAGTGCCGCAGGACATTTTACTTCCGGCGGATCAGAATCAAATTTCACCGCCGTATTGTGTGCCTTAGCGCATCATTTTCCGGAATATTTAACAGAGGGCCTTGCAGGAATTAAAGAAAAACCAAGATTTTACATCTCCGCACTGGCCCATAATTCCTTCGACAAGATTGCAAAAAACGCAGGCCTTGGTACATCATCTATTTATAAAATTCCTTTAAATGATGACTTTTCACTCAATATTTCAGCCTTAAAGGAACAAATCAATATAGATAAGAAAAATGGTTATCATCCCTTCCTTTTGGTAGGAACCGTTGGATCTACTCCTATCGGCAGTATAGATCCGCTCTATGAGCTTTCTGACATTGCCAAAACAGAGAAATTATGGCTCCATGTGGATGCTGCATGGGCAGGCGGTGCTATTATTTCACCCGTCATTGCCGAAAAACTACAAGGCATTGAACTCGCCGATTCTGTCACCGCTGATGCTCATAAATGGTTAAGCGTTCCCATGGGTGCAGGCATGTTTTTCTGTAAATATCCGCAAACGGTATATCAGACTTTTCAAACGGAAGCGCTGTACATGCCCTCTCAAAACACCAATGATCCATACCAGAATAGTTTACTTTGGTCCAGGCGATTTATCGGCTTAAAGGTTTATATGGCCTTCAGGGTAAAAGGAGCAGTAAACTTGGCAGCCGACATTGAAAAACAACTTTCTCTGGCCTCATATATGGCTGAAGGGCTGGTGCAACGAGGCTGGAAATTACCCGTCCAAAGCGCTTTAGGAGTCGTTGTGTTTACGCATGATAAAATAGAAAAATTATCCCCTGACGAATTAGCTGCCTTTCACAAAAGGATTATTGACCAGGGAAATACCTGGTTTTCAATACTTAAATTGAAAGAAAATTTATATCTTAGAGCATGTGTTACAAGTATTCACACGGAAAAGCAACACGTAGAACAATTGTTTATTAACTTAGATGACGCCTTATATCAACTACCCAAATAAAACGAATTTATGACTCACTGGAAAGAAGAATCAAACGCGCTCATTGGACATTTCAAATTTGATAATTTTTCTAATGCTTTTGGTTTTATGACACAAATTGCTTTGTTATCGGAAAAAATGAACCACCATCCCGATTGGTCAAATTGCTGGAATAAAGTGGACATTCGACTTTCAACGCATGATGCCGGAAATGTAATTACACAAAAAGATTTAGATTTAGCTGAGGGTATCACCAAGATATTTAACTCGTACAACCGTTAAGCAATGTATTTTAATTCAAAATTACCCAATGTTGGCACTACTATTTTTACTGTAATGTCCAGTATGGCTAAAGAATACGGAGCGGTCAATTTATCGCAGGGATTTCCCGATTTTGAACCAGACCCCTACTTACTTGAATTAGCCACCCAATATTTTTATCAAGGGAAAAATCAGTATGCTCAAATGACAGGAGTTCCCCTGCTTAGAGAGCGATTATCAGAAAAATTTAATGGACTTTACGACATTCATCTACATGAAGAAGATGAAATAACGATAACAGCCGGCGGAACCCAGGGTATTTTCACCGCCATTTCTGCCTTAATCAGACCGGGAGATGAGGTTATCTATTTTGAACCAGCTTACGACTCCTATCGACCAGCTATAGAATTATGTGGAGGTATAGCCAAAGCCATCATACTCGAGGGCCCAGATTACATCATCGACTGGAGCCTTGTTCGAAAAATGTTTAGTGCCCAAACAAAACTGATTATAATAAATACCCCAAATAATCCTACAGGTAGAATATGGTCAGCAAACGATATGCTGAATTTGCAACAAGTCTTATCTAATACAGAAGTTTATTTACTTAGTGATGAAGTGTATGAACATCTCATTTTTGATGGGAAAAAGCATGAAAGCATTTTAAATTATCCGGAATTAAGAGCAAGAGGATTTGCCGTGTTCTCGTTTGGTAAAACCTATCACGTTACCGGCTGGAAAATCGGATATGTTGTTGCACCTCCATTATTGACTAAAGAATTCAGGAAAGTTCACCAATTCAATGTTTTTTCAGTGAACACCCCTTTACAATATGCCCTGGCAGATTATATGGAAGATCCCGGGCAATACATGAAACTGAATCATTTTTATGAAGAAAAAAGGGATTATTTTTTAGACTTGATTTCAGGGACTGGATTGAAACCGTTATCGTGTGAAGGTACTTATTTTCAATGTTGCGATTACAGTGAACTCAGTTCGGAGAATGACATTGCATTTACAGAATGGATGGTTAAAGAGGTGGGGGTCGCAGCCATTCCCCTATCTTCATTTTATCATAATCCACCAAATGCCAAAATCATCCGTTTTTGTTTTGCCAAAAAAGAAGAGACCCTTGCTTTAGCAGGCGAACGTTTAAAAAGATTGCGAAAACTTACTCAATAAGCTCTCACATCCTTTTTCTCCATATAATTAATAAAGGCCCTATTCGCGACTCTACCCCCACCTGGTGTAGGATATTTACCTGAAAAATACCAATCCCCTTTGTGGTTTGGACAGGCTTCGTGTAAATCGGCAATGGTTTGATAAATCACTTCAATTTCAATATTTGTATCAGGCGGCGTAACTATTTCTGCGATTTTATCAGAAATTTCCTGATAGGAAAAAGATTCGTATAATCTACTCACCTGATTTTCAGCTAATGCGGCAGATGAAAACTCCACTTCTTTGCATTTTACATAAGTTTCCTGGAGTAAGTCCATTTTATTATTTTCCTCTAACAGCTTCACCAAGGCTTTAAAGGCAACGAATTCGCCCATTTTAGACATATCGATGCCATAACAATCAGGAAATCTAATTTGAGGAGCCGTAGAGGCAATGATAATTTTTTTTGGTTTCAAGGTCGAGGCAATATGAATGATACTATCGCGGAGCGTGGTTCCTCTAACGATTGAGTCATCGAGCAAAACCAGGGTATCTACGCCATTTTTAACTAAACCGTAAGTAATATCATATACGTGAGAGACGAGTTTACCCCTCGTTTGGGAATCGGCAATAAAAGTTCTTATTTTAGCATCTTTGAGAATCAATTTCTCGATGCGGGGTTTTAAGTTCATAATCCTTTGCAGCTCCACATTATCTACAGGCCCATTTTCCAGAAGAGCCTGTATTTTTTTTGTTTTAACCACATTCAGGCTATCATAAATCCCCTCAATCATTCCAAAGAAAGCCGTTTCAGCCGTATTAGGTACGAAAGAAAATACGGTATTTTCAAAATCGTAATCAATACTTTCCAGAATCTGCGGAATAAGTTTTTTACCTAAAGCCTTTCTTTCCAGATAGATATCCCGATCGTTACCTCTACTAAAATAGATTCGTTCAAAAGAACAGGGCGTTATTTCTCTTGGCTCAATGAAGGGAAGTTCCTCCAGGCTTCCATTCTTTCTTATGATGAGGACATGACCCGGTTTGACCTCCTTAATGTCATGAAAATTGACTTCCATAGAAGTTTGAATAGCCGGTCTTTCCGATGCGACCACCACGATTTCTTCATCTGCGTAATAGAATGCGGGTCTGATACCGGCGGGATCTCTGATAACAAAAGCGTCACCATGACCAATTAAGCCGGCCATAACATAGCCACCGTCAAATTTTTTGCAGGCCCTTCGCAATAGGCGTTGAATATCCAGATTATCATAAATAAGGTTATTTATCTGAATATTTGAATGCCCGTCGGGTTTATACCAGGTGTGTAGGCGTTGTACTTCATCGTCCAGGAAGTGCCCTATTTTTTCAAGGACCGTAACCGTATCAGATTTTTCCTTTGGGTATTGCCCCAATTCAACCAGTTCCTGAAAGAGTTCATCGACATTGGTCAGATTAAAATTTCCGGCCAGTAAAAGGTTTCTGCTTATCCAGTTATTTTGACGAAGAAAAGGATGGCAAGTTTCTATGGAGTTGTCACTATGGGTGCCATACCTAAGGTGCCCGAGCAATAATTCGCCCATATAGGGTTTATTATCTTTCAACCACTGAGCATCTTGTTGAAAATCTTTTAATTTATTAAAATGGTAATAAATCTGATCGAAGAGATCATCTAAATAGTTTGTCGCGATGCTTCTTTTTCTACTAATGTACTTTTCACCCGGCTTAGGATTTAGTTTAATGGTTGCCAAACCTGCGCCGTCCTGACCTCTATTCCGTTGCTTTTGAAGCAATAAACGCATTTTTTCAATGCCATAAAAAGCTGAACCATATTTTTCCTGATAAAAAGTAAAGGGTTTCCTAAGACGAATGAGGGCAACTCCGCACTCATGTTTTATGGCATCGCTCATAAGAGTATCATTTGGTTATTATTTGCACTTCAAAGGTACACAACTAAAATATGGTAGTGGTAAATTTTTAAAAAAATAAAACGGCAAACAGATTCCCATTTTAATTGGTTATAAAATCATACTGCATTAAGCTAAATTTAGTTTAATTTTGTTACCCATTGTAAAATAAAATATCATGTCATTATTTCGATTTTCCAAATTGCCAAAATCAAAGGCTTTTACTTTTACGCCCAGGTACTATGATCCGGTACAAGAAGAATTGGAAGAGCGTGCGAAGCAACGGGAGATGAAAAAACAGGACGATTTGGAAGGTGCTAAAATGCGCATTCGTTCTGGTTTCAAAAATAAATATAAAGCAGACGCTAACTTTGCTCAAAAATCTAAGCGTCAACAAAACATTAGATTACTCCTTATTATTGGTATTCTTCTTTTAGGTGCCTACTTTGTCCTTACCGAGTTCTTACCTGTATGGATACAAATGATTGAAAAAACCGAATAGATGTCAGATGTCATCAAGTTACTGTCCGATGCCATTGCAAATCAAATTGCTGCGGGTGAAGTTATTCAACGGCCAGCTTCAGTTCTTAAGGAATTATTGGAAAATGCAGTGGATGCAGGGGCTACTTCTGTCATCATTCATGCCAAAGAGGCCGGCCGACAACTTCTTCAAGTGACAGATAATGGATGTGGAATGTCTGAAACAGACGCCCGAATGTCCCTTGAAAGACATGCTACTTCTAAAATTAAACAGTCCTCCGATTTGTTTTCAATTAGAACCATGGGATTTCGGGGAGAAGCACTGGCCTCTATTGCCGCGGTTGCCCAACTCGAACTTAAAACTCGGTTACATAATGCGGAGCTAGGTACCCGATTAATTGTGGAAGCTACTGATATTAAAAAACATGAACCCTGTACCATGCCTCCGGGGACCAGCCTGTCAGTAAAAAATTTATTTTTTAATGTACCCGCGCGACGAAATTTTTTAAAAAATAATACCGTTGAACTCAAGCATATTGTGGAAGAGTTTCAGCGGATTGCCCTGGCAAATCCCTCTGTTCAACTGCATCTTTCTCATAATGACAATGAAATAGCTTCTTACGCTCCCGGAAATTTGCGGCAGCGGGTTTCTCAGGTACTGGGTGTTCAGTCTAATAAAAAACTGGTACCCGTTGAAGAAGAAACCGATGTTGTTCGAATTACTGGCTTTGTCGGTAAGCCTGAATTTGCAAAGAAAACAAGAGGTGAACAATATTTATTTGTTAATAACCGGTTCATTCGTAGTCATTATTTGCAACACGCTATCACCAGCGCCTTTGAGGACATGCTCCCGAAAGATACTTACCCTTTGTACGTAATTTACATGGATATTGATCCAGCTAAAATTGATATAAATATTCACCCTACAAAACAGGAAATTAAATTTGAGGATGAATCACTGATATACAGCTATATACGTGTGGCTGTCAGACATGCCATAGGGCAGTATGGCATATCGGGCAGCTTAGATTTTGAGCGTTCTATCTTAAATTTTCCAACGCCTCAGCAGGAGCCTGCGCCAAGTTTCGAACAAGCCGCTAATAAGGTTGGCTTCGGAACTTATAGCCCTGCGTCAGGATCTAAGCAATGGGAAAAACTGTATGAGGGCATGAAAAATGTTACTAACGTAGAACCTGATTTCGGAGCATCGCCTAGTCCGGAAATAGTAACTTACCAGGCCTCCACGGATCAACCTCTTTTTAACGAAACAGAAAATTTTCAACTAAAATCACCTTATCAAATTCATCATCGATATTTGGTGTGTCAAGTAAAATCGGGTTTTCTTTTAGTGGACCAACAATCGGCACATGAAAGGATACTTTACGAGCAATTTGAGAACGCAATAAATGAAAATAGGGTAAGCTCCCAGCGGCTTTTATTTCCCAGACAAGTGCAATATAGCCTTGCTGACTCGGTTATATTAATGGATCTTTTACCAGAAATGAATAAATTAGGCTTTGACATAGAACCTTTCGGAAATAATGGATTTCTGATAAACGGCGTTCCTGCGGGCATATCCTCATCGGAAGAAGTCAGTTTATTGGAAGATTTATTAGAACAATTTAAGCAGGGAACAAATTTACGCCTGGGAACCAGAGAAAAATTGTGTCGGGCTATGTCCAAAGCTGGCGCATTGAAACGAGGAAAATCTTTGAATCAAACTGAAATGCAAACCCTGATTGATGAACTTTTTGCCTGCCAAAATCCTTTAATGAGTCCCTCTGGGAACCGATGTTTCCTAACTTATAATCTTTCTGAACTCTCTGAATCTTTTAAACATTAAAATATGCTCCAACTTACTGATGTCGTTAAAAATCTGTTGATTATCAATATAATAATGTTTTTGGGCGTACGATTTTTTATTGAGCCCAATCAATTGGCTGTTTATTACCCCGGTTCACCTTATTTTCAGCCCTATCAAATAGTTACACACATGTTTATGCATGGAAACTTCATGCATTTATTATTTAATATGTTTGCTATTTACATGTTTGGACCGCCCGTAGAAGCTGTTTTTGGACCAAAAAGATTCTTATTCTACTATCTCGCAACGGGTCTTGGCTCTTTTGTTTTGCACATGGCCGTCATGCATTGGGAATTGACGTCAGGTGCTATACCTATGTCAAGTATGGATATACCTACCGTTGGTGCTTCGGGCGCCGTTTTCGGATTATTGGTAGCTTATGGGATGAATTTTCCAAATTCTGTCATACAACTACTCTTTCCACCCATTCCGTTGAAAGCTAAATATTTCGTACTGATTTATGCTGCTTTAGAATTATACCTCGGATTGAGTGGAAAACAACCCGGCGTCGCTCATTTTGCCCATTTAGGTGGTGCGTTGTTTGGATTTCTCATCATCACTTTTTGGCATAAATTCCCCATGCGATTTAATTAATCAGGACAAATATCATGCTAAGTTCTATTTACAACGATTTAAAAACAGAATTCAGTTACGGAAACAAGGTAAACCAATTGGTTATCGTAAACGTAGCCGTTTTTGTTTTTGCTACCATTCTAAATTTTATCCTTTTCTTGTCAAATGGTGGAAAACCGTCTGCGATATTTGAAAGTTTGATAAAATACCTTGCCATGTCATCCGACGGAATGTTTTTACTAACACATCCGTGGATACTCATAACCAACATGTTTCTACATCTTGAGTTTTTTCATATTTTATGGAATATGTTGATACTCATTTGGTTTGGAAGAGTCACAGGAGATTTTTTAGGTAATCACAGAATTGTATTCCTGTATTTTTGCGGCGGCTTATTGGGGTCCCTAATATTTTTTATAACGGCAAATTTACTTCCTTACGGTGCCAATGGAACAAAAATGGCCTTAGGTGCCTCTGCTGGAATCATGTCCATTGTCGTCGCGGCAGGTACGATTGCACCAGACTATAGTTTTAGATTGTTATTCATCGGCGATGTCAAGTTAAAATTTATTGTATTCGCATTATTGATTATCGATTTGATATCCATAACGTCAAATACAAATACAGGAGGGCATTTTTCTCACCTTGGTGGTGCTATTTTCGGTTTCATTTTTGTCCGCTTACTTCAGGAAGGCCACGATTTATCCTTACCATTTAATAGAATGGCTGAATATATTCAATATTTATTCTCCTCCAATAAAGCCTCTCATAGAATGAATAATCCACTCAAGGTTATACATAGAAAAAGACCAACTACGTCGAAAAGCACTGCCGATAGGGAGGTTAAAGGGTTAAATTCTCTCGATCATCAAACCCAACTAGATCAAATTTTAGATAAAATCAAGCAGAAAGGCTATGATAGTCTTTCCGATGTGGAGAAAGAATTTTTATTTCAGGCCAGTAAAAAGTAAGATTTGGACTCATTCATACGAATCATTACCCTGTTTACAGCACTCAGCTTACTTATTCTTTATCTTGGTGCCTATATCAATCCAAATGACTATTGGTACTTTGGCATCGCGAGCTTATTTTATCCACTTTCCTTATTGGCAAATATAATTTTAGCCATCTACTGGATATACCGCCGGAAGTGGATTTTTCTTTTACCCTTTGTTGTCATTTTTTTGCGCGTCGATTACGTTTTTGGCTATTTTAGAATGAAAATACCTCCCAGTGAAACCACGGAAAGTTTTAGGGTTGCCACTTTTAACGCGCATGATTTCAAAGAAATTGAATATCCTCATCCATTTATTCAAGATGATGCCTGGGAAAAGTTAATACTAAAAATACATCCTACCATTTGGTGCCTTCAGGAAATTGAAGGCATGAAACTTGTAAAGGGAAGTTTGCCCAAATCCATCGGATTAAACAGAGCCGCTCATTCTGCAGCGGCAGGTCTGGCCATTTACAGTTCCTATGACCCCATCAAAACAGAGTCCTTCGTTTTTAGTGGCGATAATGGCTTTCAATATGCAGACTTCAGGCATGAAAATGGAAAAATATTCAGAATATATAACGTGCATTTATTGTCAAATCAGATTACGGGCATGGCTTACCAGATTTCAGAAGGGGGAACTGTACCTGAAAGCGAGGACATGCATTTATATAGAAAAATGTTATCTCAATATAAGCAATCTATTAAAACAAGAACGCAACAGTCCCGGATACTGGCCGATCACATTGCCCAATCCCCTCATCCTGTCATCATTTGTGGCGACTTAAATGATACGCCATTATCTTACGTCTATAACAGATTGAGAAAATATGCTGATGATGCCTTTTTAGCTGCAGGAAATGGCATTGGAGTAACTTATATAGGACCGGTTAAAGGTATGCGGATAGATTATATTTTGCCTTCAAAAACATTTAAAACCTTATACTGCCGAAGGTATAGTCCTGGTAATTTTTCAGATCATTGTCCGGTGGCCGCCGATATTAATTGGAAATAAGCCATAAAACATATAAAACAATCCTTATTTTTGCCATTTTTACGCCTTAATTCCTTTTTTCAATGACTACAGCACTTCATGTTTATCATAGCGTCACTCGACAGAAAGAACTTTTTATACCTGAAACGCCTGGTTTTATAGGCATGTATGTCTGTGGTCCCACTGTTTATAACGATGTTCATTTAGGAAATTGTAGGACATTTGTTAGCTTCGATATCATTTACAGATACCTACAAACCATTGGTTATCAGGTTAGATATGTAAGAAATATAACCGATGTAGGACATTTATTGGACGACGGGGAAGATAGAATGAGCAAAGGTGCGCGACTGGAAAAAAAGGAACCGATGGAGGTTGCCCAAAAATATACCGTAGGTTTTCATAATATGATGCGCATTTTTCAAACATTACCACCTAGTATTGAACCGCGGGCAACAGGTCATATTCCAGAGCAAATTGAAATGGTAGAAACTATTTTAAAAAATGGTTTAGCCTACATAAAAAATGGGAGCGTTTATTTTGACACCCAAAAGTATATGGACAATAAGGGTGACTACGGTGTTTTGTCCGGTAGAAAAATCGATGAGTTACTCTCTGAAACACGTGATAACCTCAAAAATCAAAGCGAAAAAAATCATCCCGCCGATTTTGCCATTTGGATGAAAGCCTCCGATGAACATATCATGCGATGGAATTCTCCCTGGGGCATTGGTTTCCCTGGCTGGCATCTGGAATGTTCTGCCATGAGCCTGAAATACCTTGGTGAAGTGTTTGATATTCATGGAGGTGGAAACGATTTGAAATTTCCACATCACGAAAACGAAATAGCCCAAAACATGGGTTCTTGCCAATGTAAAGGTGCCAAATACTGGTTACACACAAATATGCTCCTTCTAAATGGTAAAAAGATGTCCAAAAGTGACGGAAATACCATTTCTCCCGAACAACTTTTCATTGGAAATAGTGAGCATATCTCAAAATCTTATTCGCCCATGGTGGTGAAATTCTTTATGCTTCAGTGCCACTATCGAAGCACTCTTGATCTTACCGATGCCGCGCTCTTGGCCGCTGAAAAAGGTTACAAACGCCTGATGGAAGCATTTAAATGGATTCAATCTGTAAATCATCCAGGTACAATTGGTGACGCTGGTCAAGATGCTGATATCGAAGCGTTGATAGAAGCTGCCCACCTGGACATGGCCGACGACTTTAATACGCCCAAGGCATTATCCCGCCTTTTTGAACTGGTAAATAAGTTGAATTCCCTGAAAGATAAACATATAGGTTGGGACCAGATTTCCCTTGCTACTTTCGAAAATATAAAACAGGTGTTTAGCTTATTTATTAATGACATATTCGCCGTTGACAGCGATGTGGAGGGCGATCTAACTGGTAATCAGGATAAATCTTTATTGGACGGGCTAATGAATCTTATCATTCAAATGAGAAATGATGCGCGGTTGAGAAAAGATTGGGCCACCGCAGACCTTATTCGCGATGCATTAAAGGAAAATAAGGTAGAAGTGAAAGATGGCAAAGACGGAAGTTCCTGGCAGGTAACCGAGAGCTAATGCAGTAAATAAAAGGTTCGGTTCAAATGTTTTGAATTATTTGGGAAGTAGTTTTTTGTATTCTCGGAGTATATCCTCCGTTCTGAGACTTACCACAAGTTCAATGCGACGATTTAACGCCTTTCCTTCCGGCGTTTCATTTGATTTCATTGGGGAGAACTCTCCCTTTCCTGCGGCAAGAATTCTGGAGGGAGATAATTGCCATTCTTCGACTAATGTCTTAGAAACCGCCGAAGCTCTGAGAACACTTAGATCCCAATTATCTGGTAACTTTTTATTTTGCTGTATCGCATTATCGGTGTGACCAATTACCTGGATGGTAAAAGCAGGAAAAAGCTGTAGAATTTCACTTATTTTGCCAAGTAACGGCATAGCTGTCGGGTCAACGGCTTGGGTAACAAAGGGTTTGAAAAGTTTCTCCATAGGTATGGAAATACTGCAATACAAGGTCGATTCCTCAATAATTACATTCTCTTCCGAAGCAAGGGAATCTTTAAGAATGGCACTCAATTTACCTACCGGACTATTAAATTTAGTCCAGTAATTTAAAATAGACTGGGTAAAAAGATACTGATTGGCTAATTTTATTTCAAGAGAATCAATATTATCTGAAAGGAAATTTTGGCTTAATGAAGAATTTTTATTCAACTTATCAATTTCATTTTGTAAGGAGTCCAGGCGATCAAGATACACCCCTTGTATAGCTTCATAAGCAGAAATAGAACCTTGTTTTTTATAATTATCCAGCGTTAGTGAATAATTAAGAGATCGTTGATCTACCAACTGAGAATCTAATTTTATAAGCTCATTTTTGTATTTATCCTCCAAAACAAGGACGTCTTTCTTTGGAATGCCACAAGAAAAAAATAAAAACGAAAAAAGAACAAAGCAAAAGATATATTTCATTCTTTCTATATTTTTTTTGGAAAGATTAGGTAAAAACAAACTTAGATCTTTATTCTAATCTAATCTGAAATTGGCAGAACCCAGCATACCCAGATCAGCGTAAACGGCCACTCTGTAAAAGCCGGGTTTCAGTTTATCCTCCATATTGTGTGAAAAAGACAATCTTTGGTTACTTGTTATATTAACTTCTTTACCAGAAACGGCATTTAATGCCATGGTTTGACCATTCACAACAATATTCTTATTTATATTAGACCCAGGAACAGGAACGCCATTATCGTCAGTTATCGCCATATAAATGGCACGAATACCTTGATATTCGTCGGGAACAGAGGTTAAGTCAAAATTAACCACAATACGTCTTGCTTTGGTCGATTTAGCGGTTAATTTCGATTTAGGAGTCTCCACTTCTACCTGGAAGGCAGCTGCCTTAAAATTATTTAAGGTAAGCTTTTTCACCTCTTCCTGCATCGTTCTATTCAAATTAGCCAGCGCCGCTTTATCCTTATTTGCTTCATTCAGATTAGTGGTCAAGGACGTATTCTCCACTTTCAAGTTATCATTTTCTTCTTGCAAAGCCGAAATTGATTCTTCCAGTTCCGCTTTTACAGCTAACAACTGAAGAATTTCCGCTCTGAGACTATTTGCCTCTTTTGCACTATTTTTTTTGTACAAACTAAGCGTTTTTAATTTTGAGGTCAACTCATTTTTAGCTTCATTCAAAGAACCTTGTAAAGACTGATTTTCCTCTGATAATGCAGCAAAATTAGAACTCAATGATTCAACCTGTGAAACCAGTGAATCTCTCAGGGAGATTAACTCCTTATTTTCAGACTGATAAGCGATATTTTCTTCCGTTATAATGCTATTTTCTTGTTTCTTGAAAAACGCCCAATAGCTCGTACCTGCTAAAGCGATAAGTAAAACGATGATAATAGCTATTAAATTCCTTTCTCTGCTGGTATAAGCATTGGAATTTTCCTGGTAAAACGGATCTTTTTGCATCTGAAAATATTTAAATAGTTATTACAAAGTTGATGTTTTTTTTGTCAAAATGATAGGAATCACTTTAAAAATTTAATAAAAGAACATAAATAGTAGTATTACTTTAGTAAATTTATTTATTAATTAACTAAACTTAAAAAAATGAAAAGAAAACGGTTACTATTCCTTTCCATTTGTACCCTTCTGTTTTTTACTAACTATAAATTACAGGCACAGTACAAAATTACGGGAAGCATTACAGATGAAAGAACGAGTGAAACTTTGATGTTCGCGAATATTATTATTCAGAACGCATCAAAGGGCACCGTTACTGATCTGGACGGTAAATTTACACTCGATATTGAAGACAATAACGAGGTAACTTTAGTGGTTAGTTCCATTGGTTATTTAAGCCAATTAGTTAAAGCGGGACCTTCGAATAACGTGTTGAACATCAAATTACGCGAAGATGCGACCAATCTTGAAGAAGTAGTTATCACTGGTTTGGCTTCTTCCGTAAAAAGGTCAAATCTGGCTAATGCCGTTGGTTCTGTTTCTGCAAAAGAATTGGTAGGAACTACTACCATTCAAACGACAGATGGCGCCTTATACGGTAAAGTAGCGGGTGTTACCGTTCGTTCCAATGGTGGCGCGCCGGGGGGTGGTTTATCCATACAATTACGTGGTATTTCAAGTCTTGCCGGAGCATCACAACCTTTGATTATCCTTGACGGTGTGTATGCAAGTAATGCAACACAGAGAAGTGGTCGTGCGACCGTAAGTGGTGCTGGTGGTTCAAATCAAGACGACGGTGCAAACCGACTAGCCGATTTAAATCCTGCGGATATTGAGAATATTGAGATTTTAAAAGGTCCTTCTGCCGCGGCCATTTATGGTACCAGAGCCAACGCGGGGGTAATCATTATCACCACTAAAAGAGGGGCAGAGGGAAAGACTAAAATTAGTTTTTCACAAGACATTGGCGATGCGTCACCGCTCAGACTTCTTGGCACCGATGTGTGGAGCGAAGCTAAGATCAATACCTTTTTTCCCGTCGCAAGACGTCCTATTGAACTGGAGCGTTTCAGACAAGGTGTGACCGTTAATTACGAAGATTATTTTTATGATAATCCAGCCATTTTGAGTAATTCAAGATTAACCGTTTCCGGCGGTGATGAAAAAACAAAGTTTTATATTTCTGGTAATGTAACGGCCGAAGATGGAACGGTAAAAAACACTGGATTTGAAAGATTTTCTATCAGAGCCAATGTGGATCACAAAATCTCTAAAAGAGTAAGATTCAGTTTTTCATCCAATTATCTTAAAACGGAGACTGACAGAGGATTTACAGGAAATCAGAATAACGCAGGAGCGAGTATTGGCTATAATATAGCTTATGTTCCCAGCTATTTTGACTTAAGACCCAACGCACAAGGTATCTATCCAGTAAATCCATATTTTTCTGAAAACCCTGTAGCGGTAACAGATCATGGCATAAACAATTCATCGGTAAATCGTTTTATTCAAGCTTTCAATCTGACAGCAGATCTTTTTCAGAATAATACCAGCAACCTAAAGGCCACGCTTTCAGGTGGATTGGATTATCTGCAAAATTCGACCATGGTTTACTTACCAGAATTTTTACAGTTCCAAAAAGCGCAGGCGAACCCAGGTGATTTGTTGCTTGGACGTCAGGAGAGTTTCAATACCAATATTCAGGCTGCTTTGGTTTATACTAAAACAGTGGGTAAGTTGAATTTATCTTCTCAAGGTGGTATGGTTCGTTTAGATTTTCAAAACAGTGCCCTATTCAACAGGGGCAGAGGATTGGTTCCGGGCCAGAAAAATTTGAGGCAAGCCAATGTGCAAGAAATCAACGAACACGCAATCAGTAGTATTAGTGAAGCAGGTGTATTCTTACAACAAGAAGCCAATTTTGATGATAAAATCATAGGAACTGTAGGTATTCGCTGGGATAAATCTACATTGAACGGCGATGCAAATAAATTATATGCTTTTCCAAGAGCTTCCTTAGCAGTGAATATTGCTAATTTTGATTTTTGGAATATAGGTGCCATTACGCAGTTGAAACCACGTATTGCTTATGGAGCAACCTCTGGACCTGTAGCCTTCGGAAGTACTTTCACCTCTTTGGGTGGAACAAATATTGGTGGATTATTAGGTTCTGTAGTTTCTTCTCAAATTGGAAATACAGGTATTCTACCTGAAACTGCATCGGAATTGGAATTTGGTGTTGATGCAGGATTCTTCAATAACAGATTGTCTATAGAAGCTACCTATTACATAAAAAATACGCAAAATAATATTCAAAATTTGAATTTGGCACCATCTGTAGGTGTTAGTACAACGCCAAGTAATGAAGCTGAATTAGAAAATAAAGGGATTGAACTGGGTGTATCAGGAACGATCATTGATGCGCCTAAATTCAGATGGTTCACCAGAGTACTTTACTGGCAAAACAGGGTGTTACTCACTCGTTTAGGTATTCCAACCTATATTGCTGGAGCTTTTGGCTCAGGATTGGGTACTTTCCTTTATGCTCAAGGCTATGCACCAACCACTATCGTTGGTACACCTGCCGTTCCAACTAATCCGGGTGGCTTTACTTTCTGGGGAAATAATCAACCTGATTTTAACGCATCTTTCTTCAATTCATTCAGTATTCTTAAAAATCTGGAACTTTCTGTCTTAGTAGATTGGAAGCAGGGCGGTGATAACATCAATTTGTCAGCGTTCTTAGCAGACGGAGGTGGAACTACAAAAGGTTGGTTTGACGACTCAAACGGCGACGGCATTCCTAATGGAAGACAACGCGACCCTGCACCATATAATAACGCTGGAAGATGGGTAATGGACGCAAGTTTTGTGAAAATCAGAGAGGTAGGTTTGTATTATACCTTCCCAAAAGCCTCTTTAGAGAAAATGTTTAAAGGCAAAATTAAAGGTATAAAATTAGGAGCATCCGCGAATAATTTATTCTTATTTACTGATTATTTCGGATACGACCCTGAAACTTCCACCTTTGGTGCGCAATCCATCGCAAATAACGTGGATATTGCTCCTTATCCAACACCAAGAAGGATATTTTTCCACCTGAATTTTGATTTCTAAAAACTAATTTATTTTAAAATGAAAAATATATTAAAAGCTTTTTTAATTCCTGCTGTTTTAGGATTTACCGCATGTAATCCTTTACAACTCGATGAGGTTTTAGATCCCAACAACCCTTCTTTGGCGAGTGTGGAAACAAATGCTACCAAAGAACAAGTGCAATTTCTACTAACAGGACTGGAAGCATCGCATAGAAGTTATGTAACGAATATTTCTCAGGCATGGAACACATTCGGCAGAGAAACCTGGTATTTGAATGCTTCCGATCCTCGTTTTCAAACAGATTGGCTGGGTCAGGCTGGAAGAGTTCCCGACAGATCATACTTCGGATTTGGATCAACGGGAGGAGGTTCATGGGCTTCTCCTTATCAGGCCATTAAGCAGGCCGATGTGCTAATCAGTTCTTCCAATGGTTCTACCTTGCTTGTAGATGCCGAGAAAAAAGCCGTTGCTGGTTTTGCCAAAATGATTCAGGGTTATCAATTTATGATTCCGGCCAATTTTGTTTATGAAAATGGCATTAGAATAGATGTGAAAGATCCTTTAAAACCAGGAAAGTTTGTAAAATATGAGGATGCTTTAAATCATATTAAAAGCGTATTAGATCAGGCAGACCAGGATTTAGCTGCTGCTGGTTCAGGTGCGTTCCCATTAAAGTTAACTCCAGGATTTGCTGCTTACAACACCATTCCAAATCTTAGAAAAGTCAATAAAGCTATTTTGGCGCGCTTAAATGCATACCGCAAAGACTGGCAAGGGATTTTAACGGCTTTAGACGGATCATTTATGGAAATGGGAGGTAATTTAAATGCTGGTCCTTCACACCCATTTTCAGGCCCACCTGATGCTTTCAATCCATTGTTTTATTTACCCAATGCAGCAGTAAATACCATCATCGTTGTTCATCCTTCTATGATTGATGACGCTACACCAGGTGATTCCAGGGTTGCTAAAAAATTCTTTAAAAGAAATACGCCAGTGGTTGTTACCACAGATGCTACCCCACTTTCCGCATTGTATCAGGACGCTCGTTGGACGACAAATACAGCGCCCATTCCGTTTATACGTAATGAAGAGCTCATTTTGTTGAAAGCAGAAGCACATGCTAATTTAGGCCAAACTACCGAAGCGGTTAACGCCATCAATGTGATTAGAAAATCAGCAGCATTAGCAGATTATACAGGTGCAACCACCAAAGATGCCTTAATCAATGAAATTCTATATCAGAGAAGATACTCTTTATGGGCAGAACCATGGGGACATCGTTGGATTGACGCGAGGAGATATAATAAATTGAATGAAATTCCAACGTCTTATGACAAGGGAACCATATTTAAGCAATTCCCTCATCCACAGTCTGAGGTAAACTGGGATATTTATGTAGGAGGTTAATATTCAACCTTACATCATAGATAAAACGCCGTTGGAATACGTTCCTTCGGCGTTTTTTTTATATTTTACAGAAAATTACGAACAATGAGACAGCTGTTTTTACTCGCCTCTTATGCTTTGCTGCCATTTTTTACCCCTGATGTGGTAAAAGCGCAAGCCAAATATTTTCCCACAAAACAAGAGTGGCAGGAAAAAATGCCTTCCTCGATGGGATTACAAAATGACTCCATAGTCAAAGCCGTTCAATTCGCCATTGAAAATGAAACGAAGAATCCGGCCAATATGGAAGTTAACCACTATCGCACGTTTGGAAAGGAACCTTTCGGAATGGGTATCGGACCTTTTGAATCCAGAGGAAATACGAATGGCTTAATTATTTACAAAGGTTATATTGTTGCCAAGTGGGGTCAACCTGAAAAATGTGATATGACCCATAGTGTGACCAAAAGTTTTTTAAGTACAGTGGCAGGACTAGCCCTTGAATCAGGTCATATAAGACAATTAAGTGATCCCGTCCATACTTATCTGCCGCCTATCGAAGGGTATAATCAAGGTAAACTGTATAGAAATGCAGAGGATATGGGAAAGGATGAACTTTTAAAACCTTTTGAAACGGAGCATAATAGAAAAATATCGTGGGAGCATCTTTTGCGACAAACCAGTGACTGGGAAGGTACCTTATGGGAAAAACCTGATTGGGCAGACAGACCCGATGCCGATCCGTCAAAATGGTTAACCAGAAAAAGAAATGAACCTGGTTCCGTATATGAATATAATGATGTGAGGGTAAATGTATTAGCACTGGCTTTAACGAGTATTTTGAGGAAACCATTACCCGTTTTCCTTAAAGAAAAAATAATGGATCCCATCGGTGTATCAGACACCTGGCGATGGACAGGTTATAGAAATTCATGGATTGTTATAGATGGATTACCAGTACAAGCCGTAAGTGGTGGCGGACATTGGGGAGGTGGAATGATAATCAATTCTTACGATTTAGGCAGATTTGGCTTGTTTACCCTGAATAAAGGACAATGGGATAATAAGAATATCCTGCCTTCCTCGTGGTTCGAGATGGCTACAAAATCAACCGAAGCCAAAACGGATTATG
>Ga0315906_10004157_pt1 | contig 18769 bp, 13 predicted proteins | sample LakEriMetagenome_4_FD_203526 | JGI IMG/M metagenome (GOLD analysis project Ga0315906, IMG submission 203526) | Freshwater fungal communities from buoy surface, Lake Erie, Ohio, United States - Buoy 2 MA122 | ecosystem: Environmental > Aquatic > Freshwater > Lake > Lake biofilm | place: USA... | reverse complement strand
CTACGGTGCCCCGACTATATGATCTAATGAGATTGGTTGTGTCATAGAGAACAAAGGTGGTATCCACATAACAGATTCTATCGCCCGGTTTTAGTCCATTCTTTTCCGCAGAATATCCCGGATAAATATCGATGACAGTTTGCATGTCATCAATGATTCCGATGATCATACCAAATCCCGTATAGGAATTTGTAGATAGCAATTCCATGTCATCTTCCCCGCTATCATCCAAAATCTCTGAGTAAGGATCGAGCGATGAAAGCATTGCTTTGGTTCCATCATTCACGAATTTCATGGGGTCCACGGGATCCACATAATGTAATGTCACCTCACGGAATACCGAACCAAATAAGTCCATCGCATTCGTGATTCTCTGAAACAATTCCTGATCAGAGAATTTAAATGCGATTGCACCGGCGGTCAAACCGATGAATGCCATGAATATCAAAAGTGTTTTTTTCATGAAAGCAAGTGAAACTGCAATGTGATGAATGAACTAATCGTTGTGAATGCAATCAGATGCGATAAAATCTCGGCATCCAAATCATACATGTCTATCAAAGCCAATGTCAAAACCATCGTTGGCATACCAGACTCTATGATCAATGCTTTACCAATAGTGTTGTGCATACCAAAAAACACTATGCACAGTGAAGCCAAAGCAGGACCAATGAATAGTCGAATGATGCTTCCCGGAATGAGAATCAGCAACGATTTCCATTTCGGTAATGTCAATGCCATTCCCACGGAAATCATCATGATGGGAGGTACTGCCTTTCCGGCAATTTCCGAAACATGAAGAAGTATATCAGGAATTTGCACAGATGAAAATTTTAATGTCAAACCAATAATCACTGCATAAATCGGTGGTAGTCGCAGTATTTTCAGCCAAGATTCTCGCATCCTTTCACCATGCGATTGTTCATCTCCTCGAAAATATCCTGCAATGAAAACTCCTAGAGTCCATAGCAATGGAGTGAGTGCCAATACATCATAGAGCACAGGAATGAATGACATTTCCTCACCAAAAATTCCGGTGATGATGGGCAAGCCCAAATATGTCGCATTACACCAAGTTGATCCAATGATCAAACTTCCCATTGTTGCATCGCTCATATTGTTCAGCAAGGTTTTTCTCAAACCTGCATATACAAGCCATGCAGTGAGCAGACATCCAATTGTCACGACTATCGCCGTAAAGGGAATCTGCCAAATTGCATCTGTCATTGGGGCTTTTGCTATCACCGATATTGTGAGCAATGGAAGCAAGATTTGAATCACCAATGAACTAATTGCATTTCGCATGATTATTGGCGAGGGTACACCAGGAATGAATCTCCAAACTATACCAAGTGAAATCAATATGAGATATGCGACAAATACGGTATTCATCCATCAAACCGTAATGAGTTGAGTGATAGACTGCGCTATGCGAGATCCAAGTGCCACGCCCATTCCATTGCATCCAAATGCACAATACACATGATCGGATACATTGGAAACAATTGGTTTTTTATTCGGCGTGAATCCCATCAAACCTGACCATGCATAGTCAATCGTATATTCCTTTCCGGGAATGATTATATCTCTCAATAATGTTTCAAGTGCATTCATCACAAGATCGGTATGTCCGAATTCATAGGTTTCTTCTGTCTGAAAATCCAGATTCCTGCCTCCTCCAAGTAAAATGCGATTGCCAAGCGATCTGAAATAGTAGAATCCTTCTTCAATGTGATAGGCACCTTGGAATGACAAATCTTCTATCGGTGATGTTACAATCACTTGTCCTCTTCCCGGCTTTATCGGGAATTCCGTAGCCAAAAGAGGAATGCTCGCATTATTTGCCAAGATGATTGCTTTTGCCTTCAATACATAATCACCGATCGGACAAGAAATCATGGCAATTGCCTGATGATCATCTTGTATGGACATCACTTTGCTTCCAAACTCAATGCGAATATCTGCTTCACGAGCCAAACGCTCTAGCGTGGCATGAAGATGTCCGCTATGCAATTGACCTTCATGCTTATTCATGATCACTGCTTTCACGGCTGTCGAAAAGCCAAGAGATTCTTGCTCTTCCTTACTTAGCAAAACATAAGTCTCAGAATCACCGGTGATTTCTTTCGCAAGTGCATTCATCTCTGAAAGTCTATCGAGCATATGCAATTCACTCGCTCGAATTAATTCCGCTCCACCCAAATGTTCATATTTGATGGACTCAGGCGAACATCTTTGCAAGAGCTTCTGCAATCCAAGATATCGTTCATTGGCAATTTCAAAAGCGTGATTATGACCAAATGCATCTACATCATGTAATAACTCGGTTGCACTTCCGAAACATGCAAAACCTGCATTTCTTGTCGTTGCGCCATGTCCATGCGGCGCCTGTTCCACTATCGTTATGGTTGCAGAAGGAAATTTTTCTCTGCATTCCAATGCGGTTGACAGACCAATGATGCCGGCACCGACAATGCAAATATCCACTTCCGTAAATGCTGTATGTTCCCAATAGCTTTGGATCGGTGAATCTGCGACTGAATGAAATGTTGTTTTACTCATATGTCGTATTTGTGCAATTTTCATTCCACTTTATAGAAAAGCGAAGGTGAAACATGGAGAAAATTGACTCGAAAGGCTATATTTGCGAATCATTTTCCGTGAAACAGTCATGAATACAGAGAATACATCAAAGAAAATCATTTTGAGTGGCATCCAAGCCAGTGGTGATCTTACAATCGGACATTATGCCGGTGCCATGAAGAATTGGGTGCAATTGCAAGATGATTATGAGTGCTATTTCATGGTTGCCGACATGCATGCCATCACCACAAGACAAGTTCCGGCCGATCTTCGCAGACGCTCCGTGGATGTCGTTGCGATGTATGCCGCCTGCGGAATCAATACCGAACAATCAACGCTGTTCATTCAATCTCATGTGCCGGAGCATGCTCAACTTGCTTGGGTGTTGAATTGTTTCACCGGCTTTGGGGAAGCCCAACGCATGACGCAATTCAAGGATAAATCCCAACAGCATAGTGAAAATGTGAATGTCGGATTATTCTCTTATCCCGTTTTGATGGCCGCCGATATTCTGCTCTATCAAGCAGATCTAGTACCGGTTGGCGAAGATCAAAAACAGCATATTGAATTGACAAGAAATTTGGCTGAGCGATTCAATCATTTGTATTCCCCCACTTTTGCTGTTCCGGATCCCTTTATTCCAAAGGAAGGAGCTCGCATCATGAGTTTGCAGGAACCACGCAAGAAGATGTCGAAATCCGACCCCAATCAAAATTCCTGCATCTTTTTGCATGATGCAGATGCAGTGATCAAGAATAAAATCAAAAGAGCAGTAACGGATTCCGGTACGGATATCATCTATGATACAGAGCAAAGACCAGGCATTTCAAACTTGATGTCACTCTATCATATTTCCACAGGAAAATCCATGCAGGAAATAACAGATGAATTCAATGGCCGAGGTTATGCCCCATTCAAGGAAGCGGTTGCTGAAGCTGTGGCTGAGCTTATTTCCCCTATTCGAAATCGATTCGAAGAAATTCGCTCAAATCCCGATGAATTGTCAGCATTATTAAAGGTCGGTGCGGAAAAGGCGCGCAGACAAGCATTCAAAACATTGAGAAAAGTCTATAAGAAAGTAGGATTTGTCGAACCCTCATGATTGTCCATATTCTTCGCGATAGCTTTCCGAAATCTCGCGATAATGTTCGGCACTTTCAATGAACCCTTCTTTCTCATCGGGTCTGACTTCTCGGATGATTTTGGCAGGAATACCGGCCACCATCATACCTGATGGAACAATCATTCCGGGTTTGACAACAGAACCGGCGGCTACGATTGCCTCATCCTCAATCACTGCATTGTCAAGCACAATTGCTCCCATTCCAATCAAACAACGATTTCCGATTGTTGCGCCATGCAGAATGGCATTATGTCCAACGGTCACATCATCGCCGATATTCAATGCGAACTTGTCTGTGGTGACATGTAATATGGATCCATCCTGAATATTGGTTCTCTTCCCGATTTTGATCGGAAAGACATCGCCACGCAATACAGCATTGAACCACACATTGGAATCATCACCAATTTCCACATCTCCGATAATCCGTACGCCATCGCAAATCAAAACATTCTTCCCGATTTTGGGTACGATGCCTTTATATGACATGATGGTGGCTTGAGCTTTTCCACATAATTCTTTCATGTTAGATGAATTCCGGAAACAGTGAACAATTTTGAGCATTGAAATGTTGATCCCTCAAAAGAACTCCAAAAATCACTGAAAATCAGAATGTGGAGTCAGGAAACAACCGTATTTTTGTGCATGGCTTGAATGGCGATGCAAACTTAGCATATCTCAACATGAAATCTACACCACTCTACTCCGAATCGATTCGCGTATTATATGAATCAAAACGCAATCGACTCAAACGCATCACTTCTTTACTTTTTGCAAGTGCGGGGTGTTTATGGTTTTTTCTTTATTTGCCGGAGTCGATCATGCCTTTTCAAGGACATGAAGCATTCAAACTCAAGCAATATCAAATTTATGTTGTCCTGATGACCCTTTGGGGACTTGACTTTCGCAGAGAATTCAAACGCATAGATTTCATTGCTCGCAAATCTCATGAATTGAAAAAAGACATCATGCAAATTGACAGCAATGACATCAAAGATTCATTGCATCTGTTTGAAGTATATACATTCCTGCCCGGTGCAAAAGGATATCATATAGCGGTTATCATCAATTGGATCTTCTGCATACTCGGCATTGGATTACTGATCTCGCAAATCAATCTCTTATTGAAAACAGTACTTTAATTTCACATATCTCGAAAAGCAACATGAAAGAATTCACAAATGAGGTATTCCTCAATTTTGCAGATCCCGGAATCGCAAAAAAACAAAGAAAAGCTCTTGAAGCAGTGAGAGCACAATTCGGAAAAGAATATCCGAATTATATCAATGGCAAGGCGATTTACACAGATGCCAAAACAGTTTCAATCAATCCTTCTGAGAACAGCGAAGTGATTGGAACATTTCAGAAGTCCGGTAAGGATGATGCAGAAAAAGCAATGCAAGCCGCATTGAAAGCATTTGAAACATGGAAATTTGTTCCTGCAAAAGAGCGCGCAGCATTTTTGTTCAAAGCCGCGAATGTGATTCGCAAGCGCAGACTCGAAATCAATGCTTGGATGATTTCTGAAGTTGGAAAAAATTATCTCGAAGCAGATGCAGACACTTGTGAAGCAATTGACTTCTTGGAATTTTATGGTCGCGAAGCTTTGCGCTATGCGGGCAAACAACCAATCACTCCCGTGAAGGGTGAGAAAAACAAAATGGTCTATATTCCACTTGGCGTTGGCGTCGTGATTCCACCCTGGAATTTCCCATTCGCAATTCTCGTGGGTACAGCCAGTGCAGCGATTGCAGCAGGTAATACTGTCGTGTTAAAGCCATCTTCCGATTCACCCATGATGGGCTGGCTTTTTGTCGATATCATGCGTTCCATCGGACTCCCAAAAGGCGTATTGAATTATCTCGTTGCATCAGGTGCTGAAGCAGGTGACTATTTGGTTTCACATCCGAAGACACGCTTCATCTCCTTCACAGGATCAATGGAAGTTGGTTTGCATATCAATGAACTTGCCGCGAAAACAGTTCCGGGTCAAATCTGGATCAAGAGAATCGTTGCTGAGATGGGTGGTAAAGACAGCATGATCATCGATGAAGATTGTAATATCGATGATGCTGTGAAAGGAACTGTGCAAGCAGCTTTTGGTTTTCAAGGTCAAAAGTGTTCGGCTTGCTCACGCGTAATCGTTCATCAGAATATCTATAAAGAATTCGTCGCAAAACTCAAGGTTGCCGTTAGTGCAATTTCACAAGGCAATCCGATGGAAGATCATGCGATGGGTCCTGTAGTATCGAAGAAAGCGGAGCAATCCATTTTGAAATATATCGAAATCGGCAAGAAAGAAGGCAAATTGCTTTGCGGTGGCGAGAAAGTCGAAGGTTTGAATGGATATTATATCAAGCCTACCGTATTCACGGATATCAAACCAAATGCGAAGATTTCTCAGGAAGAAATATTCGGTCCGGTCCTTGCAGTGATCAAAGCAAAGAACTTTGATAATGCTATGTCAATCGCAAACAATACAATCTATGGTTTGACAGGTGCCGTCTTCACCAATGACCGCAAGAAACTAGATAGAGCAGAAGCGGAATTCCATTGCGGAAATCTCTATTTGAATCGTAAATGCACAGGCGCATTGGTCGGCGCGCATCCATTCGGTGGATTCAATATGAGTGGCACGGACTCCAAAGCAGGTGGAAGAGATTATATGCTTCTCTTCATGCAGGCAAAAACAATCAGCGAGAAAAAATAATCATCGCTAAAAAAATTAAGGCCATCCTTTTTACAAGAGGATGGCCTTTTTTGTTTATGGCTTGCGAATGCCTATAACATTGAATCGTTTACTTACGAATGACAAATCGGCAAATGATGCATTGCCTGCGGGATTGGCGCCTGCTCCATGAAAATCACTGAATGCGGCGGATTGATTCACCCAAATAGGACCTGTGAGATTGAATGAAACATGAACGCCTGCATCGATGAGTTGCTCTTCTGCAAGTGACATCAATTCTTCGCTTTGTAAATACAGCAATGTGGTGAGTGCGCCATGCTTCTTGACAGAATCAGACATCGCGGTAATTCCTGCTTGAATCGAATCAACAGGTATGATGAATGAAATCGGACCAAACCACTCTTCATGCAATATTGCTTGGTCTGAAGATTCTGCTTTCATAATCAATGGTGAGCATGAAAGGGCGGAATCAAATCCTTGCTGTGCAACGGATGCTGAATCACGAATGATATGTAATCCGGATGCTTTTGCTTTTTCCACTCTGCTCAAAACAGCAGGTGAATGCAATGCGCCAAGCGTGCCCGGTCCCATCTTTTCATTGAATACCAAAGCATCAACTTTTTCTTTGAGCTTTGCGCAAACATCATCAAATGAGACGATTCCTTCAGATGTTTTCACACCATCTTTCGGCACATAGACATTTTGCGGAGTGGTACACATTTGTCCGCTATACAAAGACAGACTGAATGCAAGATTATCCAATACTGCATCAAGCGATTCAACTTCGCCGATCAATGCACAATTGACACCTGCTTTCTCGGTAAATAGATCGGTATTTGATCCTTGCAACACTTGCTCCAAATGATTTCCGAATGAAGATGATCCGGTATAATCAACTGTTGTTATTTCACTTCTTTGTGCAAGATCCAGCGTGATTGGTTTTGATGCATCATCAATTGCAATTTGGATCACATGTGGATTCACTCCCAAATCAATCAGTGTTTCTTGAAATGATCGAATGCAAATCGCAATCGGAAGAATTGCTGAAGGATGACTTTTTGCGATTGTCACATTGCCGGTGATGAGCGAAGCAAACATGCCCGGAAATGAATTCCAAATCGGGAAAGTGGAGCAACCAATCGTGAGATTGATTCCTTTGGGTCGAACATGAAATGTCTTTTTCAAATCAACCTGCATTTTACCCATCGGCTTTGTCCATTGCACTGATTCTGCAAAAGCATCGATTGCCATATATCCCGTTGCAATTGATTCAAGTGCGCGATCAAATGCATGCGGACCCGATGCTTGAAATGCCATGATGAATCCCTGACCGGTTGTATGCATCGTAGAAAAACCAATTTGAAAGAAATGCTTTGAAGCTCGCTCCAAACATTCAATCAGAATTCCAGCACGCTCTTTAGTTGAAAACTGCTTCCATTCACTCAGCGCTGATTGAGCATTTGCAATCAAGTCATCCGCCGAAAAAGCCGGATATGAGATATTCAATGGGAAGCCAAAAGGAGATTGCTCGGAACCAACTATTCCTGAACTATCTTTCTGCGGAAATGTGAATGCAGAATTGAGTGAGGATTTGAATGATTGCAATCCATCTTCTTGTGCGGTTTCACCATAAATTTTACCACTCGGTGGTTCCGGCCAATGTGCATGAAAACTGCGTGAGCGAATTGCATCAAGCGCTTTATTCAGCGTTCCTTCATGTTGATCAAAGAGATGAAGATAAGACATGATTGTATTTCCGAAATATGTATAATTCAAATTTGCATCACAAAATACCACTGCGTTTACACATGTCAATCGCCATGTCATAACGCTTCGCAGGAGGCATGATATATACGCCTTGCACATGTTCTTTGGCGCGCTTCAAGAAATCTATCGCGATATTCAAACCTATGTCACCTGCATCCTTTCCTGCTTGTTGCATTGCCTCGCGAACCCATTGAGGTACAATCATTCCGGGTACTTCATAATGCAAGAAATCTGCATGTCTTGAACTCCGTAGCGGAATGATGCCGAGCATGATTGATATATCCAGATCTTTGATGCGATCAAGAAATGGGAGCAATGTTTCCATATCGAAAACCGGTTGAGTGAATGCAATACTTGCGCCTTCCTCAACTTTTTTTCTTAATCGTTCTATCTCCACATTAAGATCATCGGCGCATGGATTCACAGCACAAGCAATAGTAAACTGCGTTGCTCTTCCAAGTGCATTGCCGATTAAATCTAGACCTTGATTCATACGATTCAATGCTCTGCATAGTCCGATAGAATCGACATCATAGACTGAAGTCGCAAATGGATAATCACCAATGGTTGTCGGATCTCCCGTGACTGCAAGAATATTTTTTACGCCGAGCGTATAAGCACCAATGAGATCACTTTGCAGACCGACCATATTTCTATCACGACATGCCATATGCGTGATGCATTCCATGCCGGTCTGTGATGTAATGAGTTGTGAAGCGGAGATAGGACTGATTCTGACACGCGCCCTCGCTCCATCAAATACATTCACCGCATCAATGCCATGTTCCTTCAAAAAACTTGTAGTTTTGAGAACAGATTTCATGTCCAAGCCACGAGGAATTTCCACTTCCACCGTAGTCAAAAATTTCTTTCCGATTTTTTGAGCGAAAACGGTTTGTTCTTCACTTTCAATCGGCTGAATATCAATCGATTTACTTGGTTTTGGCTCTACTCTGTCACTTCCCGGAATGATATTCTCTACAGCTTTTGCAATAGCTTTTATATGTTCTACGGTTGCGCCTCCATCAGCACCGATGATTGATGCACCTTGTCTTACAAGTTTAATGGCAACACTTGCAACATAATCCGGTTCGGCATTATATCTAGGTCTCCCTTCAAGCAAGGTTGGAATCGCAATATCAGGCAGAATGCAGAGAGGTAATGTTGAACCCGACAAAGCGCGCAGAATATCTGTCATGCGTTGCGGTCCGACGATTCCATTGCTACCCAAGGCCATCACATTTTGCTTCATCAATCTTTCGGCAATTTCAGCAGGATAAGAAGTAGCAAGTACGGTTCCATCTTCCGGAAATGACTTCAATGCAATGATTGGAATATCCGGATTCACCGCTCTCACAGCTTCAATCGCAATGATTAATTCTTCAATATCAATGAATGATGAGAGCATGATCATATCTGCCCCGCTATCAAGCAAAGCCATTGCTTGTTCGGCAAATACTTGATGCGCTTCTTCATTTGTCAGCGTTCCAATCGGGGCAAAGAAATGTCCTGTAGGACCAATCACACCTGCCACCAATGCCTTTCTCAAAGCGGCAGTGCGGGCAATCCACACTGCTTTGCGATTGATTTCATAGACTTTATCGCTTAGCGAGAATGCATCAAGTGCAAGTCGATTCGACTTTGAAGTATTGGTCAATAACAGCGTTGCACCGGCATCCACAAAATCTCGATAAATGGATTCAATCGTAACAGGATCTTTCAAATTCCAAATATCGGCGGGAATATCATGTTTATCGCGCAAAGACAATTCCATTGCAATCGAACCCGATGCAATGATTGGCTTCTTACCCAATAGTTCTTTGAATGCTTGAATGGACACGATGATTTCCTCAATAAGAATTGTCTTATGTAACAAAGGCATCCCAAATATTGGGATGCCTTTGCACTATTATTGATTTGCAACAATTATTGCTGATCTGTATTCTTTGGAGTTGAATCCTCAAATACTGATTCAATCTCCTCAGCAAGAGCTGAAAGATCAACCGCTTCAATATTGTTTGCATACTTATCTGCATTAGGAACAGGATGTTCACCATTATATGCATCAATGATCGCTTGGTCTTTATCACGAAGATATTCCACAACGGAAAGAACAATTTTCTTTGACTCGCGATCGAACTCAACGACCTTGAGAGGAAGATTATCACCCGCACGGAAGAAATCAGTGATATTACGAACAGGAGCAAATGACAATTGAGATACCGGTACGAAACCATCAACGCCTTCTGGCAATTCAACGATAACGCCCTTCTCAATAATGCGCTCAATCTTTCCTTCTGAATCTGCACCAACTGCATAACGCTCAGCAAAGAAATCCCATGGATTTTCTGTGATTTGCTTATGACCAAGTGCGATTCTGCGATTTTGTGAATCAATGCTAAGAACGATAACATCAAGTGAATCGCCCTTCTTCACGAATTCGCCCGGATGACGGATTTTCTTCGTCCATGACAAGTCGCTGATATGAACCAATCCATCTACGCCAGGTTCAAGTTCAACAAAGAGACCGAAATTGGTAAGATTGCGAACGATACCTTTATGAACTGAATCAACAGGATATTTCGCGAGCAAATCTGCCCATGGATCCGGCTCGAGTTGCTTCATGCCGAGAGCAAGTTTCTTGTCATTTTTATCTATGTTCAATACGATTGCATCAATTACTTGACCCATGGAAACCATTTGTGAAGGATGCTTCACATGCTGAGTCCAGCTCATTTCACTGATGTGAATCAAACCTTCAATTCCTTTTTCGATTTCGATGAATGCACCATAATCAGTCAAAGAAACAACTTTACCTTGTACTTTTGTACCAGGCTCATATTTCTCACCAATTGTATCCCATGGATGTGAAGTCAGTTGCTTCATGCCAAGAGAAATACGACGCTTCTCACCATCAAAATCAAGCACAACGACTTTCACGACTTGATCAAGTGTGACAATCTCTGAAGGATGTGTCACGCGACCCCATGAAAGATCCGTGATGTGAACGAGTCCGTCAACACCACCGAGATCGACGAATACACCGAAGTCGGAAATTGCTTTAACTGCACCTTCGAGAACCAAACCTTTCTCAAGCGTACCAAGAATCTTGGAGCGTTGATCGGCCAATTGCTCTTCGAGAAGCACTTTATGACTTACTACAACATTTTCACTTGGATGATTGACCTTTACGACGCGTACATCGATCATCTTGCCAACCCATGCATCAAAATCACGCACAGGACGCACATCGATTTGTGAACCGGGCAAGAATGCCTCAATACCAAGCAAATCGACAACCATTCCACCTTTGATGCGACGAAGTATGCGAACCTGAACAATTTGCTGTGTTTCATTGAGCTTGAGAATTTCTTCCCATGTCTTCATGAAATCAGCACGACGACGAGACAATAGCATACGACCATTGACATCTTCGATCTTTTCGATAAAGACATCAATTTCATCTCCGGCTTTGAAGATGTCGGCTGTGCCAAATTCAGCTCTTGGAATAACGCCAAGTGACTTGAAACCTATGTCAACATAGATATTGTCTTTTGTCACTTGAATAACATTACCCTTCACCATTTGATCTTCTTGAACAGCAGAAAAACTCTGTTGGAACAAGGTGTCAAATGTGCTGTCATCCATCATGGGCACATTAAAATCTCCACTGAGCAAATCTGCGAGTGAAGGACGCTTGGATGTAGCGGCATTTGTGGTCAATTCAGACATATTTTCCTTTCATACTATGATGCGGTTTGTGAGTTTGATCAGCCGTTCACTATAATCATGCATTTGATCAATTTCACTCCATCCACATAGCGGGGATGTCATATTCATACTTTGTGAACGATGCGGTATAATTGAGCTTCGCAAAATAGTGTATTTGTATGTAAAAGCCAAGAAATTCAAGGATCTGCATTCAGCAGTGTTATGGCTTCCATAGCCATTTCTTGGATATTTCCTTTCAACATATGCAGCCCTTCCAACCTTTTCGACCAAGTGATTTGTCTTTTTGCATAATTTCTTGTGGCTTGCTTCATTTTTTCAATGGCGGTTTTCTCATCTATTTCCCCATAAATACTGGCGATTGCTTGTGCATAGCCGACTGTGTCCAAGGATTGCGCCTTGCGTGATATCCCCTTTTCCAGCATTGATCGTGCTTCTTTCTTGGTACCTTCCCACATTTGATCACAACGCTCATTGATTCTGCGATAGAGTATTTCCCTATCATGCTCTATCATAACATAACAGGTGTCAAACTCGGGATATGTCATCATGCGTGATTTCTGCTCTGAAAAGCGGAGCCCCATTGCTTTGTGAAATTCCAATGCGCGCATGATTCTTCGAGGATTTTTATCTGGATAATCCTCACAAGATTGTGAATCTACAGCACGCAATGCCTCAAAAAGGGCATCTCTGCCATGCATTTCATGGAATTCTTGGACTTCTTTGCGTGCTTTGTGAAATGATTCCGCTTTTTCCGAAGGCATTTCAAAAAAACCTTCGCAGAGTGCTTGAACATAGAGTCCTGAACCACCAACAATGATTGGAAGCGTGTTTTTTGAGAGTAATTCTTGAATGATCTCCCCTGCCTTTTTTGCAAATGCACCTGCATTGAAGGTTTCATCTGGATCGCAGATATCGATGCAATGATGTTTGATGGTTGCAAGTTCTTGGGCATTCGGCTTTGCTGTACCAATATCCAAAAGCCTGAAAATTTGCCGTGAATCTGCACTGATGATTTCAGCCGGCATTCCAATCATTGAGGCAATTTCAAGGGATAATGCAGTTTTTCCGGAAGCTGTGGGACCGGTGATTGCCAATACCGTATTGGGTTTGATAGGCATCAATCAAGACCTGAATGAATCCACAGTTTTCGATAATCCTTCAACTATATCCATTTTGGGAGTCCAGCCAAAACTAGCGAAGATGCGCTCATGAGAGAGAACGCTACGCAATTGTTCACCTTGCTTTGCGGGTGCATGTTGTTCTTCGCAAGTCGATTGGGTAAGATCTCTTAAATGACCAAACAGTGTATTTACATCCGTCTCAATGCCCGTACCGATATTATATGCCCCAATCATTTGTGGTTGCAAAGCCAAAATATTCGCCGCTACCACATCGCCCACATAGACATAATCTCGCGTTTGAAGCCCATCACCATTGATCACGGGTTGCTCACCTCTGAGTAATTTCTGTGCGAAAATAGCAATCACACCTGCCTCACCATGAGGATTCTGTCTTGGTCCATAGATATTTGCATATCTGAATGCCACTGAAGGCAAACCATGAACATGGGCATAGTAATAGAGATATTGCTCATTGGAAAGTTTTGCAATGCCATAAGGCGAGATCGGCTTTGTGGGATGTCTTTCATCGGCTGGAAAATACTCTTGTTCACCATAGACAGTGCCACCGCTGGAGGCAAAAATAATTTTCTTCACACCGCTTCTCAATGCGGATTCATAAATATTGATTCCACCAAGGATATTGATTCGCGCATCATAGGTTGGATCTTGAACAGAAACTCGTACATCCATTTGAGCGGCATGATGATTCACAATATCAAATTTCTCTTCCATGAATAATGCCGGAATTCCGGGATCATTCACATCCATTTCAATGAATCGAGCATTTGCGGGTATATTCTCTCTCTTTCCCGTCGACAGGTTATCAATGATCACAACTTCATGTCCGAGTGACAAATAGGCATCCGCAATATGCGAGGCGATAAATCCGGCACCGCCGGTGACTGCAATCTTCATGATGATCCTGTGGAAAAGTTATGTGCAAATATACCGAAGTTCACACACGATATTTGCCCCATAATTGCACTGCATCGTAAATAGTATTCCCCATCTTGCGTCTTGTTGTGTCGGCAAATAGAAAAATAGGCTAATTTTGAGTTCGGAGAATGTATTCTTACATTCCGGATCGTTTATAAGTATCGGGATTTTCACTCAATGATTTCAATTCTCAAGAAGATATTCGGTGGTACAAAGCATGATAAGGATGTTCAATCCCTAAAGCCGACCGTACTACAAATCAATGAAGAATATGCACGCCTTTCATCTCTAACCGATGAACAGCTCAGATCCAAAACACATGAATTCAAAGCATTGATTCAATCTCGCACTGCCACCCTTCAGGAAGAGTTAGCTGAATTGCGCGAGCAATTGACAAGTCAAGATTCGAATCATGATGAGAATACGAAGATTCATGATAGAATAAAAGAAATCGGCAATGAAGAATATGAAATCATTCAAGATGCCTTAGATGAAATTCTTCCTGAAGCATTCGCCGTGGTGAAAGAAACCTGTCGCCGCCTCACCGAAAGAAAGCATTCATATGAAGTTGTGGGACAACATCATGTTTGGGCAATGATTCCCTATGATGTACAGCTCATCGGTGGAATCGTCATTCATCAAGGAAAGATTTCCGAGATGGCAACGGGTGAAGGTAAAACATTGGTTGCAGTTTCACCGATGTATCTCAATGCTCTTTCAGGTAAAGGCGTTCATCTCGTTACTGTCAATGATTATCTCGCACGCCGAGACAGCGAATGGATGAAACCCGTTTTTGATTTCCTCGATATCAATATTGGATGTATTCAATCCAATATGCAACCGCATCAAAGACATCATGAATATGCGGCCGACATCACTTATGGTACGAATAATGAATTCGGCTTTGACTATCTCCGTGACAATATGGTGAATGAAGCCGAAGACATGGTGCAAAGACCTCACTTCTTCGCAATCGTGGATGAGGTGGACTCCGTATTGATAGATGAAGCAAGAACACCACTCATCATTTCTGGTCCGGTGAGCCATTCCAATGATCAACAATATGATCAATTGAATCCTCGCGTTCGAAGACTCGTCGATTCGCAAAACAGACTCATCAATACCATTGTGAATGATGCGGAAAAACTTCTTCAAAAAAATGACAAAGAAAGTAAAATACAAGCAGGTGTGAGTTTACTTCGTGCTTATCGTGGAATGCCTAAGCAGAAGAAATTATCCAAGCTTTTACAAGAGCCCGAATATCAAAAGCTCATGCGAGATACAGAGCTCGAATATCTCCGCGAGCAAGGCACAAAGATGTCCATCATCGATGAAGAAATTTTTTATACCATCGATGAAAAGAATCATCAAATAGACATCACGGAAAAAGGTCGCGAATTACTTACAAAAGTTGGCGAAGATCCTGAAATGTTTGTGATTCCAGATATCACAGGCGAACTCAGCATGGTGGAAGGAACATCAGGACTCACAGCAGATGAGAAGCAAGCTCAAAAAGATGAATTGATTAGACGCTATTCCATGCGCAGTGACATCATTCATACTGTGCATCAATTGCTTCGCGCATATTCACTCTATGATCGCGATGTGGAATATGTTGTTGATGGCGGGAAAATCAAAATCGTGGATGAATTCACGGGTCGTATCCTCGATGGCCGACGCTATTCAGATGGTCTTCATCAAGCGATTGAAGCAAAAGAAGGCGTTGCTGTTGAAGCCGATACACAAACGTATGCCACAATCACACTGCAAAATTATTTCCGCTTATATCGCAAACTCGCCGGCATGACCGGTACTGCGGAAACGGAAGCAGGTGAATTCGACAAAATCTACAATCTCGATGTTGTGGTCATTCCAACCAATCGTGCAATCGTTCGCAAAGATCTTGATGATTTGATTTTCAAGACGAAAAAAGAAAAGTTCAATGCAGTTGCCGATGAAGTGCAAAAACTTGTGACAGAAGGCAGAGCAGTACTAGTTGGAACAACCAGCGTTGAAGTGTCTGAAATACTTTCCAAAATGCTCAAAAGACTCAATATCGAGCATCGGGTATTGAATGCGAAACAGCATCAACATGAAGCTGAAATCGTTGCCGAAGCAGGAAGAAAAGGGAAAGTCACTATTGCTACAAATATGGCCGGTCGTGGTACCGATATCAAGCTTGATGATGAAGTGAAAGCCGCCGGTGGTTTGGCTATCATTGGTACAGAAAGACATGATGCGCGCCGTATCGATAGACAGCTTAGAGGTCGTGCCGGCCGTCAAGGCGATCCCGGTTCTTCGCAATTCTTTCTCTCTCTTGAAGATAATCTCATGCGCCTTTTCGGTGGTGAGCGCATTGCATCTGTCATGCAGACATTCAAAGTACCTGAAGGTGAACCAATCCAAGCTGGTATGGTGACAAAATCCGTTGAAAAAGCACAGAAGAAAGTAGAAGAAAACAACTTCGCGATTCGCAAGCGTTTGATAGAATATGATAATGTGATGAATCAACAAAGAGAAGCCATTTATTCAATGCGCCGCCTTGTGATTCATGGCGAAAGAATGAAAGGCGAGATCATTGAATTCATGGAGCAATTGGCTAATCATTGGTATCAACAATATCATGAAGAGCAAAATCTTGAAGGATTGAAAGATCAAGTGCGCACTCATATGCTCTGTGAAGTTGAAATTTCTGAGCAAGAGTTCCGCACAATGAAAGAAGAAGAATGTACCAATCGAATTGTTTCTGTTGCAAAGGAATTCCTTGAAAGAAAAGAACAACAATTTGGTATTGATTTTATGATTGGTCTTGAGCGTTTTGCATTCCTTCGCGCAATTGATGATAAATGGCGCGAACATCTTGGTGTGATGGATGAGTTGAAGGAAGGTATTCATCTTCGTGCATATGGTCAAAAAGATCCACTCCTCGAATATAAAGGGGAAGCATTGAATGCATTCCAAAATCTATTTGTGGAAATTCAGAAAGAGACAATCACTGCTGTGTACAAATTTTATCCGCAAGTAATTCAAGCACCTCAAGCGCAAACTGTTAGACCACAAGAAGCCGCGCTTGATCACAAGAATGTCAATGTGATGAATTCTCCATCGCTGAGTTTCATGGGACAATCTGCATCAAGAACATCTTCCACAGCTGGCATCAGAGCAGTGAAACCGGAAATCGATGAATATGGACAAGAATCAATGGATCAATCGCAAGTGCAACAAGCTGGTAATACAGTAAGACGAACCGAACCCAGAGTAAAAAGGAATGACCCCTGTCCTTGTGGAAGCGGTAAAAAGTACAAACAATGTCATGGACAAAATGTCTGATTCATAGCCCCGTTTAAGCGGGGCTTTTTTTATGGAAAAGCCGTAAGTTGAAACGATTGCAATCTTATTAACGATTCTATGTCCATTCAACCCACTCATAAAGGCTCAAGACTCTTCGCATTGGACCTTGCCCGCTTGATGGCAATGCTCATGATGATGCAGGGTCACACACTTGATGCACTTGTCAATCCGCAATTGATGGATTTTGGGACATTTCCCTGGAATATTTGGCAATTCATGCGTGGGCTTACCGCTCCTATTTTCTTGATCGTATCCGGAACAGTTCATGTATTCGCAATGAAGCGAAATGAACAAGGTGCAATGAGTGAAGAAACAAGAAAGAGGAGAATGCGTTGGGCATGGATCATCATGCTATGGGGTTATTTGCTTGTATTTCCTGCAAATAGATTGATTGATTTACCTTTTGCGGAAGCGCATGCTTGGTCTTATGCATTTCAGGTGAATATCTTACACATGACTGCAATCACGCTCATGGCTGTAGTCTGGTTATCGTCAAAAACCTATTCCGTGAAATCACTCGGACGCCGCTCCGGGATGATCGCCGCAAGTATTTTTCTTCTTGCTCCCATCATGCATTCAATACATTGGTTTGACTATCTCCCTGAGTTTTTCGCGGGCTTTTTAAGTCCTGAAAGAGGCTCTCTATTCCCTCTTTTTCCAACAAGCGGTTTCATGTTTCTCGGTGTGGCATTTGGTTCATATCTCCATGGACTCAGTGAGGAACAGAGAAATACATTCATGAAAAAAACGATTTTTCTCGTGGGAATTTCCGCGATTGCAATCGGCATCGGCATCTATCAAAGTACATTTCACTTTGCAAGAATTCTAGAATATTTGAATCCCGGTTCAATGATCATGCGTACGGGAATCATCATTCTTTTCATTGGTCTTTGTTCCTATCTTTCAGCACTCTTGAAAAGATTTGAAAAGCGACTCGTTTTCTTCAGCAGTAAATCACTGCATATTTATATTCTACATTTGGTTTTGCTCTATGGCACTCCATGGTTCCCAAGCGTCGGTAGAATATTCATGCATGAAGCATCACTGGAAATTGGGGCAATCTCGGCAATGCTGATTGTTACACTCACTCCCGGACTCATAGCTCTTGAGCAATATGTGAGAGAGAATCTGTACTATGCACATGCAACCATCAAATATACACTTGCGGTCATGCTTGCCTATGCTTTGATTGTATAAACTCCAATTGAAATACTCATGGAAAAGCCTCATTGTATCAACACAATGAGGCTTTTGTTTTGTTTTTTGTGATTATAGAATCACGGTAATTATTATCTACTAATTATCAGTGGAGTGCTAATTGACTTTCCATCCATAATCATTCTTACCATATACATCCCGATTGGAAGCTCCTGAGCCGGAACCATGAGTGAATGCGCACCGCTCTCAATACGTGTTTTGAGTAGGGATTTCATCAAGCGACCATCCATCGAATGAATAGATACTTCA
>Ga0315906_10004154_pt1 | contig 18773 bp, 17 predicted proteins | sample LakEriMetagenome_4_FD_203526 | JGI IMG/M metagenome (GOLD analysis project Ga0315906, IMG submission 203526) | Freshwater fungal communities from buoy surface, Lake Erie, Ohio, United States - Buoy 2 MA122 | ecosystem: Environmental > Aquatic > Freshwater > Lake > Lake biofilm | place: USA... | reverse complement strand
GGACCGAACTGCTGCTGCGGAAGGTGCGGCATCTGACCGATGGGGTCATTCTGGGGAGCCCGGAATTCATCGACCGGTGGTTTGAGCGTCACCGGTACTGGTTCGGTGGCCGGAGCCGGGAACACCGGGCGACCGGAGCACGCCGGATCGGACCCGGATGGAAGGGACTGTTCACACTGCGGGCCCTGCGCAGCTGAAGTGGGCGGATTGAAGGATCCGGGAGCGGTTTCAGAGCGATTACTGAATACTTCCGCGGCACCCCCGTCGGCCCGGCGGTCCGCCGTTGGTGCGCGTGATTCCGGCGCTGCCGCAGGCAGGCTACCTGTGTCAGGATAATTAACCCGACTGGATCCGTGATCCGCTCACGGGCACGCAAAAGCACGCAAAGGCACACGCTGCCCGGCCCCGATGGTGCCGGGTGCAGGTCCAAGGGAGCGGCGGCTTCCAAGGTGCAGACACAGAGAAAACGCAGTGGCCGCAGGAGCGTGGCGACCCGAGAGCGGAGAGCAAAGAACGTCAAAGTCTTACGCGGCTAGCCTCCGCATGTGGAGTGGGTCCGCGGAGAAGGTCTGCCCATTTGTTGGCAACGCGCGTGATTCCGGCACCGCCGCTGGCAGGCTCCCTGCGTGCGCGGAAGAGGCCTGTCCTATTGCGACAAGACGCCGTGGTGGTGGAGGTGGTCGGGCAGGAAGTCGTCGGAGATAAGGTGGCCGACCGGGGTGTGGAGGTCGGTCACGTAGCCGCCGCGGGTGAATGAGGGATCGACGCCTGCTGGGAGCGGGCCTGGCTGGGCCTGGCAGCGGCAGACTGGTTTCCTGCCGTGGCGGAAGAGGGTATGCGTCGACGCCAAATGGTCTGTCCTATTGTGTCCCATGGGTAGACCTAAATGGTCTGTCTCATGGTGTTCTCGCAAAGTAGCCCCGGCCTGCGGTGTCAGGGCAGGCGGAACCGCTTGTTCAGGTCGTCGACAACAGAAGGTCTGTCCATCTGTCACCAGAAGGTCACCAGAAACAACAGAAGGTCTGTCCATCTGTCACCAGAAGGTCACCAGAAGGTCTGTCCATTTGTTGGCATGTCCATTTGTTGGCAATGTCCTATGTCCTTTCCTTGGCACATCGTGGACGCCAGGTGGTCTGTCCGACTGTGTCTTCGTGGACGCCAGGTGGTCTGTCCGACTGTGTCTTCGTGGACGCCAGGTGGTCTGTCCGACTGTGTCTTCGATGCGGTACTCCTGCTGACCGCCTTGCCGGTGACCTGCTCCACACCCCGCACGAGAAGTCCTTCGGCAACCGATGCCACGATCTGGTCGAACAGATTCCAGGAACTCGAGGCGGCTTCATACGTGCCCAGTCTGACTTCCCCGTCGGTTTCGTGGCGCACCCGAGGTCGCTGAATCTTCTCTCTGCCGCCGTCCATGCAGGCCACGACTGTTTCCGAGCCTGCACGGTGGCAGGGACTCCGGGGATCGGGTCTGAAGCGCGGGCCGCAGAGCGCTTCGACTTCCTTCTTCGTGGCTTCCAGCAGACCGATCCTGATGCTCTGCCGGAGCAGCTGCCGGAAAAGATTCGCTGCTTCTTTTTCTTCGCCTTGCAGGAAGGCCTCTCTGAATTTCCCGTGGTTCAGGGTGCTTGGTTTTGGTTCTGACACGCTCATGCTGGTGCATGAGACCAACCAGCCACCAACCAGTTTTAACGACTCGGGGGACGCTGCCGATGAAGCTGGGGCTGGGATTTGCGCGGGTAGCCTTCGATAGTTTTCCTGTCAGGGGTTTGGGGCGCGCTGGACTCGGTAGAAGGCACGGGTGGAGCTGGGGTTGGGGTCGGTGAGGAGGGATTCGCCGTCGGATTCGGAGACGGTTGGATTGGAGACCTGGAGCCATGGTCCGGCGGGGCTGGATGATTTCCAGAGGATGAAGTTGTGGCCGGGTTGTGCGGGAATGGCGAGGGACACCTGATTGCTCTGGTGCAGGATCTGGTTCACGCGGAGGAGGGCGGGATCGTAGGGATTGAGGGTGGTTGCGAGATTGAAGACGAAGGTCGTTATCGATTTCTTGGAGATGGGGAGATTGCTGGCGGGATTGACCGGGCGTTGTTCGAACGGGGAGGCTCCGATATCGGATTTTCTGGTGCGGAAGGAAGTGGCGCTGGCGATGGGGAGACCGCGGAAGCGGAGGGCGATTTCGTCGTCGGTGTCGCCGATGTTGAGGACGACGAGAGTGACCTGATTGCCGGCGGGATGGAGGTAGGCCGAGGCGCGGATGCTGGGATTGGTGCCGGTGGCTTTGCTGACTTCGAAGCGCTGGTGGCCACGGGAGATGTATTTGGCGAAGTGTTTGAGGGCGAAGTAGGTGTCGCCGCGGGCGTAAGTGCCGGAGGTATCGAGGCTGAAGACGCGTTCGGGGTGAGGGGTGGCGGGCGTGGATTCGGAGGCCCATGCGAGAGCCCAGTAGATGTAGGCGGAGGCGTTGGCTTCGACGATGGTGTTGTGGATGACGTGGGCGGTCTCGAGCCAGTCGAATGCGCCGCGGGAGAATTCGGACATCCAGTTGGGGCGCCCGCTGGTCGGGTTGGATGTTTCGCTGCGGATGCCATTGAGGTTGGAGATGACGGAGGCGCTGTCGGTGAGTGAAGGGTCGCCGATGTTGTAGTTGTGGAAGGCGTATATGCCGATGCTGGGGCGTGAGCGGAGCGGGACGACCTGTTCGAGGAATTTGCCCGTGCTTTCGGATTCGGGGCCGATGAGGATGGGGACGTCCGGGCGATTGCGGATGCGGGCGTGGATGGCGTCGATGGCCTCGGCGAGGCCTGCTTTCGTTGCGGTCTGGGTGGGAGCAAACTCGCAGGTTTCGTGAGCGGCGACCCAGTCGGGTTCGTTCTGGAAACTCAGGTAGTCGGGAGTCCAGTTGAGGTTGTCGAGGAGATCGACCCAGTACTGGGCAAAGTCTGCGTAGAGGAATTGACCGTTTATATTCTTCTTGAGGGTGCCGCCGTTCTGGCGGTCATTGTTCGACTTGAGGTTTTCGGGTGGGCTCCATGAAGAGAGGAGGATTTTGACGCGGCGCCCTGGTTTCCGGGCCATGCTGACGAACGACTGATTGGCGTTGAAGTTGTTCCGTTCCCATGCCGGAGAGATGGCGGAGGGTGATTTGCTGGCGGGATAGCCGTCTGGGTAGTACCAGTTTTTGAGGCGGATGATGTCGAGTCCGAGATCGTCGAAGATCATGGATTCGACTTCGTTTCGCTGCTGGGATGGGAGGTTGATGATGCGGATGGCATTCCATGTGAGGGCACCGCCGAACCCGTCCATGGTCTGGTGGCGGATGGAGGGATCGAGGGTGAGAAGGATGCCGGAGGAGGGGATGGGATGTGCTTCGACGGAGATATCGTCGAGCCAGACGGTACCTGCGGACCGGAACTGGATGCGGAGTTCCGGGTTGGCTTCGGTGGTGGTATGGTTCCATGCATAGCGGGCCCATGAGGTGGAGAGAGTGAATTCTCTGTTATGGTAGGTGGCGTCCTGGAGGACGAAGCGGACCTTGACGCCGGGGATGGAGGCGCGGGCGCGGAAGGTGACGGTGGTTGGGGTGCCGATGGGGAGATTGATGCTGGTGCCGGTGGCGCGGGATTGGACGTTATGGAGAGCGGTGCCTGGGTTGGTGATGGCGACCCGCATGGCTCTGGCTCCGGTGTATGGCAGGGAGCTTTCCACTGCGAAGGAAGCGCTGGCACCGCCGCTGGTGGCGTTGCTCCATCCGGTGAGATTGTTTTCGAATCCCGGGTTGGTGATCAGGTTCTGTGCCTTGAGCAGGCCAGCGCTGGCGAGGAAGATTGCGGTGATGGCAATACTGGCGAGAGTGCTGGTCATGTTTTTCGTCCGGGAGGCTAGCATGGTGCTTGTGTGGAAACAATGCTTGTGCAGCCGGTCGTTCCGGCAGCTGTCTGCCGGGTGCGCCCGGTTCGGGATCTGCGTCGCGCATGGTGGTGGCGGACTCGACGCTCATGGGAGAGGTCTCTCCCATGGTATCGAGCTGGGCCCGGGAGCCAAGGTTGCCGCATTGGACCTTCCGGGCGATTGGGGGGAATGGCGGTGTTCTGGCCCGGGCGTTTCCGGGCAGGTCAGATGCCGCGTTCTCCGAGGATGCGGATGCGTTTTGGCACCTTGGTGCGGCGCAGATTGAATTGCTGGATCGACTTGTCGTGGAGGATGGACATGGCTTCCTCGACGCTGTCGGTGACCGTGAGGAGGTCGAGGTCGTGAGGGCTGATCATGCCTTCGTCGCGCATGCGGTAGATGGCATCGAGCATGGGTTGCCAGTAGGCCCGGCCGGCGAGAATGACTGGGAAGTTCCGGATTTTGCCTGTCTGGATGAGGGTGAGGGCTTCGTAGAGTTCGTCCATGGTGCCTAGTCCGCCGGGCATGACGATGAAGGCGTAGCTGTATTTGATGAGGAGGGTTTTGCGGGTGAAGAAGAATTCCATGTCGACGCTGAGGTCGACGTAGGGATTGATGTGCTGTTCGAAGGGGAGGATGATGTTGATGCCGACGGAATGTCCACCTGCTTCGCGGGCTCCGCGGTTGGCGGCTTCCATGAGACCGGGACCGCCGCCGGTGAGGACGGTGAAGCCGAGATTGGCGGTGGCGTGGGCCATGCGCCGGGTCAGTTCGTAGTATTCGTGACCTTCCTTGATGCGGGCGGAACCGAATATGGTCACGCAGGGGCCGACGAAGTGGAGGGTGCGGAAGCCACGGAGGAAGTCGCGGCAGACTGCTCCGAGCGTTTTCAGTTCCTCCCAGCGTCCGCGGGGGCCTCCGACGAAGCGTCGGTCTGGATTCTCGATGCGGTGGATTTCGTCCTCGCGGATTTCTGCAGGGGTGACGGGGCGGGTTTCGGGGAGGGTGGGGGCGGTCATGGTGTCAGGGGGAATTTGGAGGGAAGTTGCGCTGAGGAATACGTTTCGTGTCAGGCTTCGGAGCCGATTCTCAGGAAGCGGGGGCGGTTTGCGGTGCCGCAGGTGCGGTCATCTGGGTGATTGCCTGGGGTTGCGGTGTCGGCGAGATTCCGCAAAATGAAAACCTGTTCCAGAACCTCTTCCATTCCCTTCCTGCTGGCGGCTTTCGTGGCGACTGCCTCTGCCGAAGAATCGTTCACGCCGCTTTTCAGCGGGACTGGTCTGTCCGGCTGGGTGAATGTGAACGGGGCTCCTGAGACGTGGAAGATGGGGGATGACGGGGTGCTGCGCTGCACGGGGAAGCCGGTGGCGGCGCTGCGGACGGTGAGGCAGTATGAGAATTTCATTCTGGAGCTGGAATGGCGTCATCTCAAGGCTGGGGGGAATGCGGGGATCTTTGTGTGGGCATCGCCGCTTCCAGCGACGGGTCAGCCGTTTCTTCGTGCCATTGAGGTGCAGGTGCTGGACAATGGCTACGATGTCCAGGGCCGGAACGAGTGGTACACGACGCATGGCGACATTTTTCCGATTCATGGATCGGTCATGAAGCCTGATGGGCGGGCCAATGGGATGCGGGCCTTTCCGTCGGCTGAGCATTCGCGCAGTTCGCCGGAATGGAATCACTATCGTCTGGAAGCCCGCGATGGGGCGCTGACGCTGACGGTGAACGGGCAGAAGGTGACGTCGGGAACCGGCTGCAGCTGGCGCAAGGGTTACCTTGGGCTGGAGAGCGAGGGATCGCCGACCGAGTGGCGGAACGTGCGGCTGTGCGAACTGCCGTCGACGGGAGCCGGGGCGGATCAATCGGCTCCGGTGATGGAGCCGGGCATGGTGCCTCTTTACACGGGCACGGATTTCCGGGGGTGGGTGGCTGCCAAGGGATCGCTTGATTCGTGGCGCGGTGAAGACTGGCAGTTTACCGGGAGCGATTCTGCGGCGGAGCTGACCATGGAGGCTGACAGCAGCGGCGGGACGATTATTCTTGATGTGAAGGCACCGGAAACTCTGCCTGCGGAAGCGCGTCCTGTGGTCAGTCAGCGGGGGGTGTCCCTCATTCAGAGCAGCGATCTGCTGCCAGGGAAGTGGACAAGGTTCCGGCTCGATGGCAACGGTGTCGTGCGCGGAGCATTCACGTGGAATCAGGGCGAAGTTGCTGAGAAATCTCTTGGCGGCCGTCTGGAGGCTCCTGTCGGGATCACCCTTCATGGCGGATTCTCCTATGGAAATCTCTTTCTGCGGGCGACCGACCTGATTGCGCCTGAGGAGAAGCCTGCAGTTCCGGGCCGCAAGCCCATGTGACCGGCGGCGCTGCGGGAGCTTCCGGCGGCTTTCTCCGGTTCAGTGTCAGCTGTTTTCCGTGGGGGAAACGGTGCTGCGAGGCAGGCGATTGTGGTTGCAATCCGTGCTCTCGGCTGCTTTTTCCAGTTTTTCACATTCCCAAACAGGCCTCGTCCTGCCAAAACACCCGTAATTTCTGTAATTTTCATGTCTTCCCGAAGGAGTCACGACATCCGTTCCCTTGCCCGCCGTTTTCTCATGCCGGGCGATTATGTGAGTCACGCGCCCTGCGGGCATGGTCATATCAATGACACGTATGAGGTACGGTTCAACCAGGCAGGAACGAATGTGAGGTATATCCTGCAGCGGATCAACCATGCGATTTTCACGCGGCCGGCGCTGGTGATGGACAACATTCATCGGGTGACGAGTCACATTGCGGCGAAGCTGGAGGAGTCTGGGGAACCGGAGGCCTGCCGGAGGGTGCTGACGCTGGTGCCGTGCCGGGATGGCAGTCTGTGGCATGAGGACGGGGAGGGGAATCACTGGCGCGGGTATTTTTACATCGAGGGTGCGGAGGCGCATGATCATGTGAATTCGACGGCGTTGGCCGAGGAGGCGGCGCGTGCCTTTGGGACGTTTCAGAAGCTGGTGAGCGACATGGAGGGCGAGCGCCTTGCGGATACGATACCTGATTTTCACAATACGCGGCGGCGGTATGATGCCTTTGCGCAGGCGGTGGCGGAGGACCGGGCGGGCCGGTCGGCGTTGGTGGCGCGGGAGGTGGACTGGGTGCGCGAGCGCGAGGGTATTTCGGATGTTCTTCTTGGACTTCTTGCCGATGGGACGCTCAAGGAGCGGATCACGCACAATGACACGAAGATCAACAATGTGATGATGGATCACCAGACTGGCGAGGGTCTCTGCATCATGGATCTGGACACGGTGATGCCTGGGCTGGTGCATTATGATTTCGGCGATCTGGTGCGTACGACGACCATTTCGACGGCAGAGGATGAGCGGGATCCGAGTCGGGTAGCGATGCGGCAGCCGATGTTCGAGGCCCTTGTGCGCGGCTATCTGAGCAGTGCCCGGGAATTCCTCACGGCGGCGGAAATCGACCAGCTGGCATTTTCCGGGAAGCTGATCACGTATGAGATCGCCGTGCGGTTTCTGACTGATTATCTGAATGGGGATCAGTACTTCAAGGTATCGCGGCCGGGGCACAATCTGGACCGTTTCCGGGTGCAGGCGGCTTTGATCGAATCCATTGAGCTTCAGGAAGAAAGGATGCGGGAATTTGTGGCTGTGTGTGCGGCGCAGGTCTGAGCCGGGGCCCTCCGGGAGGCGTCACACGGCGAGTGTGCGGAAGTGCTGAACGGCTGCGCCCATGTCCGGGGCTCCGAAGAGGGCGGTGCCGGCTACGATGGCATTGGCACCGGCCTGCAGGACGCCGGGCAGGGTGCGGGCGTTGACGCCGCCATCGACTTCGATGTGGTAGGCGAGGCCGTGCTGATCACGCCATGCGCGGGCGGCGCGGACCTTGTCGAGGGTTTCCGGAATCAGATCCTGGCCACCGAAGCCGGCCTGAATGGTCATGACGAGGAAGAGGTCGATCTGGTCGAGCCATGGTTGTGCGGCGGAGAAGGGGGTGTGGCCATCGATGGCGAGGCCGCAGCGGAGACCGGCGGCCCGGATGCGCCGCAGGGTTTCGCCGACATCGTGCTGAGCTTCCACGTGCACGGTGATCTGGTCCGCGCCGGCTTTGATGAACCGTTCGAGGTAGTGGTCCGGGCGTTCGATCATGAGGTGGACATCGAGGAAGATGTCGTTGGTGCGGTGAATTGCGGCGACGAACTGGGGACCGAACGTGATATTGTCGACGAGGTGGCCGTCCATGACATCGAGGTGGAGCCAATCGGCTCCGGCGCGGATGGCGCGTGAGCATTCTTCCGCGAGGCGGCTCCAGTCGGCGGCGAGCAGGGACGGGGCGATGATGCGCTGGGTGCAGGGAGCCATAAGTGCGGCAGCATGGAGGAAAGATCGGCAGTTTCAACCGCCGGGGCTCCGGACCCGGGAAGCGGGGTGTGGCCTCTGGGCCGGTGGGTGCCGATCCTCCGGCGGGGTGGAAAATCAGCGTGAGCGATGCCTTGACAGCGCAGGGAGATGCCTTTAGTTCCGCCCTCCTTTTCCGGGCCTGTCCCGCCAACTTCTGCTGCTTTTTCACCATGCCAAACGTCCAAGTCATTCTCAAGGAAAAGATCGCCAGCCTCGGAGCCGAGGCCGACATCGTCACCGTCCGCGCCGGATATGCCCGCAACTTCCTCGTCCCGCAGGGCAAGGCCTACGAGGCCAATCCCGGCAATCTGCGCCACATCAATAACCTGAAGGCCCGCCGGGCCGAGCGAGAAACCGCCGAGCGCGCCGAAGCCCAGAACACAGCTGGCCGTCTCCGCAAGACCCCGGTCAAGCTCACCCTTGAAATCGGTCAGGGTGGCAAGGCCTTCGGAGCCATCACGGCGGCTGACATTGCCGAAGCTGTCGCTGACCAGCTCAAAGTGAAGATCGACCGCCATCAGATCGATCTCGAGAAGCCCATCAAGACGACTGGAAAGCACGAAGTGACCGTGCGGGTCCATCCTGATGTGGAAGCGGTGCTCAAGCTCAACGTGACTGCACCGGAGGCTGAAGAAGCCGCCGAGTCGGCCGACGAAGAGTGAGACTGGCGGAACCGCGCTGATTCTCCCGGAAAACCCGGACCGGAAAGGCTTTCCGATCCGGGTTTTTTTCGCGGCAGCGGGACCAATTCCGGTGGGAAAACCGGGGGTCGCGGGTGCAAGCGGAAATCTCAAGGAAAAATCTAGCGGTTCGCAGTGAAATTCATGTTGTCTTGCTGATGGTTTCTCTTTAAACACAGCCGAAATTGCCCCAACCCGCCTAAGAAGAAATCCTATGTGGAAACCCCTGTCTGCTGTCTCCGGTGCCGCCCTCCTCGCTGCCGGTGGAATTTCATACCTCGCCATTAAGCCGGAACTCACTTCCGAGCGTCTGCAGGCGAGGGCTGCCAAGGAGAACAAGGTCAAAGCCGATCAGAATCTGGGCAAGGCCCGCGAGGCCAAGGAGACGGCTGACAAGGACCTTACGGAAGCCAAGGGGGAACTCCTCAAGAATACTGGGGAGAAGACCGAGGCCGAGAGCGTCCTTGCGGCCAAGAATACTGAACTGACCGAGGCCATGACGGCCAAGGAATCGGCGGAGAAGGAACTTGCCGACCTTGAGCAGAAGCTGAAGGACCTCGGTGGTCTTGACACGCTTGTGGCCGAGTTGAAGACGCTGGCCGCCAAGAAGGACCAGCTGGTGGCGCAGATTGCTTCGCACAAGGCGCAGATTGCTTCCGCTGTTTCCAACAAGGAAGGTGTTGAAAAGAACATTGCCCGTCTTCAGAAACTTGATAACTGGCAGCGCAGCGGCACGATGGATCCGGCCTTCCGCTCCCGGGTGGCAGCGGTCAATCCCGACTTCGGTTTCGTTGTCATCGGAGCCGGCAATCAGGCCCGTGTCGTCAAGCAGGCGAAGCTTGATGTGAAGCGCGGCGACAATGTTGTCGGCACGGTGGTTGTCACGCATATTGACCAATCCCGTTCGATCGCGGAAATCGTGCCTGGCACGGTGGCGGCTGGTGACAGCATTCTCCCGGGCGACACGGTGGTCGTGAATTTTGCTTCGCAGCCCCGTGCGGGTGGTGCTCCGGCGGAAGGAGCCAAACCGGCGGCTGAAGGCACCAAGCCTGCGGCAGAAGGCGCGGCTCCGGCGGCCGAAGGAACCGCTCCGGCGGCGTCCGATGATCCATTTGCTGCCCCGGCTCCCGCTGCGGAAGAGACTCCGGCGGCCCCTGCTGCGGAGACGCCAGCCCCTGCTGCGGAAACTCCCGCTGCGGAGACGCCAGCCCCTGCTGCGGAAGCTCCTGCTGCGGACGCGGCACCGGCGGCTGATGCTCCGATGGAAAAGGCACCTGAAGCCAATTGATTCTGGAATTCTCGATTGGTTCACCCAACTGACTTTGCATAAGACATGAAAATTCTCTTCATCCTCGGCCTCCTTGGAAGCCTCGCCTCTGCCGGACTCGCGTTCTACACCCGGTCGCAGAAGAAAGACGCCCGACTTGAGAAGGACCGTCAGAACCGTCTGACCGTGCGTGTTCACGAGGACACGGATGGTGTCATCAAGGAAATCAAGGACGTGCATGCTTCGTGGCTTGAGACGAAGACGAATTCGAAGAACGAAAAGATTGCAGCCACCAAGGCGAAGAACACGACCGAGCAGAAGGAAACCGAACTGCAGGACACGAAAAAGGCCCATGAGGAAGTCATGGCCAAGCGCCAGCAGATGAATGACGAGATCAACCGGATCCTTGGAGCGAACGGGACTCCGGAAGAGGTTCTTGCCAAGGTGGAAGCCCTCAAGGGTGAAATCGATGTGGCCACCAAGGAAGACGACACGCTTACGAAGGAACTCGACATTGCGAAGAGGGCCCTTACTGATGCGAAGAGCAAGGAAGACCGCCTCAAGGATGTTCAGGTTGCCCGTGAAAAGGCGGTCAAACTGGGTGCCACCAAGGGAAATGTGGGTGCGGTGAATACCGAGTGGGGCTTTGTGGTCGTCAACATGGGGAGCAATCAGGGAGTCACGGTTGATTCCAAGCTCCTTGTGAAGCGTGGTCTCCAGATGATCGGGAAGGTGAACATCATTCAGATCAATCCGAACCAGACGGTAGCGGACATCAATCCGAACGATCTCATTCCGGGGCAGCAGATTCTGCCTGGGGATACGGTGGTGTTTGAACCGACGGCGAACTGATGGACTCCGGCGGAAGCGACTGGACGTAGATCTGAGTAACTTCTGATACTCTCATGAAATCAGCACTCTCCCGGATTCTTCTGATGTTCTGTGTGGCGGTCTGCGCGGTTTCGTGTGCGAGCGATCCGATTCCGAAGAAGAAAAAGAAGAAGCGGCCGCCTTTGCCTGGGGAGGATGCTTCGGATCTTTCGTGGAATCGTCCTGTGCGGGCCAACGATGTTGGTTCTCCGCTGGGGATGCCGATGAGCCGCTGAGCTTGGTTGTGCGGCTGGGGAGGCTGGCCGGGGATTCAGATGCTGAGGTCGGGGCATGTGCATGCGCTTGGCCGCAGGATGTTCATCATCGGGTCCTTGTGTAACGGCTTGGGTTTGTGGTGCCTGATTTCCTCCGGGAATGCGTTGGGAATGTGCTGGAAATGGGGTTGCGCGCGGGGTTCGGGAAAGGCGACATGATGGGTCATGAAGACTGCTGTGTTTCGCCGTTGGCTGACAGTGTTTGCCGGGATGGTGGTTGTTTCCGCGCTGCGGGCGGAGGAAGCGGCTGATTCCGGGGAATGGGAGTTATTCAACGGTAAGGATCTGACTGGATGGAAGGTGCCTGCGCCGAATCCGTTCTGGAAGGTGGTTGATGGCGTGCTGGTGGGGGAGAACGATCCTGCGAAGAAGGGATCGATGCTTTACACGGAGGCGGAGTACAAGGATTTCGAGTTCGAGGCTGAGGCCCGCTGGGAAGGTGAGATTGACAGTGGCTTCATGGTGCGCCGCAAGGTGGGTTCGGACAAGGTGCCGGGTGATCTGCAGATGCAGATTGGGGTTTCGCGGAGTCTGAAGCGCGACATGACTGGTTCCTTCTATGTGGGTGGGTATCCGGAAGCCGGTCAGGCCAAGGAGGGAGAGAAGCTCCTGAAGAAGGGGGACTGGAATCATTTCCGTCTCGTGGTGAAGGGCGATACGGTGACGGTTTTCATCAATGGCGCGAAGGCCAGCGAGTATACTGATGCGCGTTATCCGGAGGCTGGGCCGATCGGGCTGCAGATTCATGGTGGGCTGGCCATGAAGATTGAGTTCCGGAAGATGAAGATCCGGCCGATCGCGAAGCTGGCGCTCCGTTAATCTGCCGGAGTGGCTGGGAACAGCGCTGCCAGCTTCTGCTGCCGCCATTGGAAGAGGCTGCGGAGCTGGGACTCGGCGTAGGGAGCGGCGATGCGGCTGAAGGGTTCGAAGGGGAGGGCCCAGTGCACTTCATCGGTGACGCGCACCCCTTCGTTTTCCGGGGTGAACAGGTGCCGGTGGCGCCAGAAGGCGAAGGGACTGTGGGGAGCGGCGTCGATGAATTCGTGCGGGTACTGGACGTGAGTGATTTCCGTGACCCATGAAGTGCGCACGAAGGGAAGCCATGGGATGGGATGGAGTTGGTGGACTGTGATCTGGCCTTGCCTGACGGGTCCGTCGGCCTCGCCGGGCTGAAAGCCCATGTCCGGAGGGGTGAGGGCCGCGAGATTCGCCTGGTCGGTGAAGAAATCCCAGATGGTGGCTGGGCTGGCTGGCAGCCATTGGCTGGTGGTGAATCGCCGGATTTTCATGGGTCTGTGAAATATACGTCTGCCGGGGGGCGTTTCGGCCCCGGTCTCATGAGAGTTTCGCCTTTCCTTTATCTGTTTCTGGCCGCCGGTTCTGCGGTGGTCCGGGCCGACGATCTTCCGGTGGTGGAGATCACGACACCGCAGGGGCAGATGAAGTACGACCGGCCGGTCATTGTGGCCAAGCCGGGGTCGCACCTGAAGATTGTGTTCCGGAACAACGACGAGATGCCTCACAATATTGTGTTCTGCCGTCCGGCGGCGGATGGAGCCAACGACAAGGGCATGGCGGTGGCGCAGGAGGCATGGACGCTTGCTGAGAAGGGCATGGAACTTGCATGGATTCCGCCGAATCATCCAAGGATCTGGGCGCACTCGAAACTTGTAGCTGCGCACCAGAGCGAGGAGATCATTCTCAAAGTCCCCGAGCAGGCTGGTGTGTATCCGTATGTCTGCACCTTTCCGGGTCATGCGATGGCCATGAATGGCGAACTGCGGGTTGCCGAGGCCGGCCCTGGGTTTGATGACGTCTCCTTCCAGCTTTATCTGGGGGATTGGTCGCAGCTGCCTGATTTCCGGTCGCTCAAGCCACACCGTGAAGGTCCGCTCAAGGAAAAGCTGGTCGACATCCAGCTTGAGGGTATGACGGAGCATTTCGGGCTGGTTTTCGAGGGAACCCTGACGGCACCCGAGGAAGGAAACTACCGGTTTCTGCTGGCGAGCGACGACGGATCGCGTCTCTTTGTCGATGACAAGCAGGTGATCGACAACAACGGGACGCATCCTGCCAGTGATGTGCGCAACGAAGGTGTCAAGCTGAGCAAGGGACCGCACAAGGTGAGGCTGGAGTACTTCGAGGGATCGGGTCAGGAAGAACTTTATTTTGCGTGGGCTGGGCCGAAGTTTTCCGAGACGGCCCTGTCGAAGTGGATCCATCCGAGCCGCCGCCAGGGTGGCGGTGACCGTCCTGAGACGCAGCCGCCGGGCATGCCATTGATTCCGAAGGACGGGGAAGCCCTCATGTACCGGAATTTCATTGCCGGGGCCAGTTCGCGCGGCATTGCGGTGGGGTATCCGAATGGGGTCAATGTGGTTTTTGATGCCGGGCGGTTCAGTCTTCCGCTGATCTGGCGTGGGGCGTTTGTCGATGCGCGTCAGCATTGGACCGACCGTGGGGCTGGTGAGATTCAGCCGTTGGGATTCGGCACGGTTTCGCTGACGGGCGACCGTCCCGGGATGGCGCGGCTCAAGGATGCGGCGGCTCCGTGGCCTGCTGGCGGTCCGCGTGCTGAGGGGATTCAGTTCCTTGGGTACCAACTGGATGCGAAGCGCTTTCCGACCTTCCGCTATCGGATGGGAGAGACCCTTGTGGCGGAGCGGATTGAACCTGCGGGTGACTACAAGACATCCGACGAGCGGCTGAGCCGGCGGATCCGGCTGGTGCAGGCACCTGATGATCTGTATGTGCGGGTGGCGGCGGGAGCCTTGAAGCAGGATGGCAAGGGGTGGATTCTGAATGACGCCCTGCGGATTGGCATCGAGGGTGGCGAAGCCATGCTGCGTGATGGCAATGAACTTCTGGTCCGTCCCGTGCTTGCCAGCGGGACCGGCGAGATCACTGTGGCTATGGAATGGCTGAACCGCTGAACTTTCCGAAGAATCCGATCATGCAACGCTCATTGCTTTCCCTTCTCCTTGGCACGGCTGCCGCACTCGCGGCCGATCCGAAGGAATCTGATTATTACGAGATCCAGCCGATCCCGAATCCTGACAATTTTGCGCTTGAGACTGGTGGTCTGGAAGTGGCTCCGGATGGGTCGCTGTATGCCACCACGCGGCGAGGCGAGGTTTACCGGGTGACTGGTGCGGAGGATGCTGATGTTTCCGGCGCGAAGGTCCGTCTGTATGCGCAGGGACTTCATGAAGCGCTTGGGGCGGCGTGGAAGGATGGCTGGCTGTATGTGCAGCAGCGGCCTGAGGTGACGAGGCTGAAGGATGAAGACGGGGATGGGCGGGCCGATGTGTTCGAGACGGTTTCCGATGCATGGGGACTGAATGGAGATTACCATGAGTATGCGTTCGGTTCGAAGCCTGACCGCGAGGGGAATTTCTGGACGGTGCTTTGTCTTACGGGATCGTTTGGCAGTGACGATCCGTTCCGTGGGTGGGCGCTGCGGGTGACGCCTGACGGGAAGACGATTCCCACCTGTTCCGGGATCCGGAGTCCAGGGGGGATTGGGTTCAATGCGGAAGGAGACGTCTTTTATACAGACAACCAGGGACCATGGAACGGGTCGAGTTCGCTGAAGTGGCTCAAGCCGGGAAGTTTCCAGGGACATCCGGCCGGCAACAAGTGGTACGAGCAGGCACCGGATCTCAAGGAGCGTCCGATTGAGCCGATCGACAACACGAGGATGGTGAAGGAACGCGAGCGCAATCCACTGCTGGTGCCGCCTGCGGTCATGCTGCCGCATGGACGGGTCGGGCAGAGTCCGACGGCGATTGTGACCGATCTTTCGGGCGGTAAATTCGGTCCTTTTGCGAATCAGATGTTTGTGGCGGAGCAATGCTACAGCAACATTGAGCGGGTCTATCTGGAGAAGATTGACGGGCTTTATCAGGGAGCGGTCTTCATGTTCCGCGAGGGATTTGGTTCCGGGCTGATTGGCATGGTGCAGTCGCCCAAGGGGCATTTCTTTGCGGGCGGCAGCGACCGTGGCTGGGGTGCGCGTGGGGGCAAGCCGTGGTGTCTCGACCGGATTGTGTGGACCGGGAAGGTTCCATTTGAGATGCACGAGATGCGGGCGCAGCCGGATGGATTCACGGTGACATTCACGCAGCCGGTGGACCGGGAAGCGGCGGCGAAGCCAGCATCCTACACCATGGAAGCGTGGACGTGGGCCTTCCGCGGCGAGTATGGCGGACCGGAAGTGGACCAGACGAAGCCGGTGGTGAAGGCGGCGGAAGTGGCGGCGGACGGCAAGTCTGTGCGGTTGCGCATCGATGGTCTCGTGAAGGGACATGTGCACCTGCTGAAGGCCGAGGGTGTCCGCAATGGCGAGGGGTATCCGCTGCTGCACCGCGAAGCATATTACACGCTCAACAACATTCCCGCGCAGGACCGCTGAGGTTGGCCATGCGAATCTGCTGCGCAGAGGCAAGGCACTGGTGAGGCGCAGAGCATGGAATCGTCTGTCAGCGGGCATGGGAAAGCGCGGTGGTCCGATCACCTGCTGCTGCAGGGGATCATCGTGCTGTGGGGCTTCACGGCGATTCTGGGTCGGCTTATTTCGCTGGAATCGCTGCCGTTGGTGATGTGGCGGACGGGACTGGCGGCTGGGGCGCTTGCGCTCATTGTGGGGCGGGAGAAGCTGCGGAGGTTCGGGACGCGGCGGGACGTCTGGCAGGCCCTCGGGACCGGCTGCCTGATCGGCTTTCATTGGGTCCTCTTTTTTCTGGCGGGGCGGCTGGGCAATGTGAGCACTGGGCTGGCAGGGGTGGCGACTGCGGCGCTGTGGGTGGCTCTTCTGGAACCCGTGCTGGTGCCCGGGCGGAAGCTGCATGCTGGGGAATGTGTGCTGGCGGTGCTGGTGGCGGCGGGCGTGGCTGTGATCACGGGGGCCGAAGGAGTTTCGCTGCCTTCGTTCTTTACTGGGGTGGCGGCGGCGGCGGTGGCTGCCTTGTTTTCGATCTGCAATGGCCGTCTGGTGCGCCGACTGCCTCCTTTGCCGCTGACCTTTTATGAACTGCTGGCGGCCTCGTGTTTTGCGGGCTTGCTGCTGCTGCTGCTGCCGGTGGTGCGATTGGTGGTTCCGTTGCCGCGCTGGCTGGAGCCGGAACGTCTGGTGCCGGCATCAGGGGACTGGTGGCCGCTGTTGATACTTTCATTGGTCTGCACGGTTTTTGCCTTCACTGCGTGTGTTTGGCTGCAGCGCCGGATTTCTGCGTTCACGATCGGGCTGGCTGGGAATCTGGAGCCGGTGTATGGAATGCTGCTGGCTTTGCTTTTCTTCGGGAGCAGCGAGTGGATGGGGCCGAGGTTCTATGCGGGAGCGGGTGTCATCATCGGCTGTGTGGCGCTGCATGCGTTCATGGGCATGCGTGCGGCGCGTGCGGCGGGAGGCGGCTGAAAACGTCCCGCGGATTAGGATTGCGGAAGCGGCGGTGCTTCCGGCAGAATTGGCGCACTGCCATGAAATCGCGTGCTTTTCTGCTGGGTCTTGCCTGTTTATCCGGATGCACCGGGCGCGTGACGGCGCTCGAAGCGGCGGCGGTTTTCAATGAGATTCAGTACCATCCTGCGGGCGACGGCGAGCCTGAATGGATTGAACTGCGGAACCGGCTGAGTATTGCTGTGGATCTGGGTGGCTGGCAGCTGAGTGGCGGAGTGGATTACCGGTTTCCGGTGGGGACGACGATAGCGCCTGGGGGCTATGTGGTGATTTCCGGGAATCCAGCGGCCCTGCAGACGGCGTCGGGACTGAGCGGGGTGCTGGGGCCATGGTCCGGCAATCTGAGCAATGCGGGAGAGGAACTGCGGCTGCGTGATCTTTCGGGTCGGCTCATGGATGAAATGGCGTACAACGACCGCGGGGGCTGGCCGGCTGGGGCGGATGGTTCTGGCTGCACGCTGTCGCGCCGGGATGGGCATGAACCCGGAGAGCGGGCGGCGGCGTGGACGGCATCGCGTCGCGTCGGCGGTACTCCCGGGGCGGCGAATGGCGGGCTGCAGCTGGGGGCAGTGCGTCCCGTGTTCGGTTCTGGCGATGTGTGGCGTTATCATGACGGCAGTGCCGGGCTGGCCGCAGGCTGGGCAGCGCAATCGTACGCTGATGGACAGGAGGGCTGGAAGAGCGGGCCCGGGCTGCTGGGATTTCCGGTGGGATCCTTTACGCCGCCTGTGCTTACGCCGCTGGCCAATCCGGCCGGGCATCCCACCGGGACGTATTACTTTCAGAAGGAATTCGTGTGGGAAGGCGATGCTGCGCAGCAGGTGTTCACGCTGCGTGCCATGATTGACGATGGTGCGGTTATTTACGTGAATGGAACCGAAGTGGCGCGCCGTGGCATGGTCCCCGGTGAAGTCACGCCGGCGACGGCATCGCAGGATGAGATCGGGCAGGCCGAGGAAACGGTCCTCGAGATTCCGTCGCGGCTGATCCGTGCCGGCGTGAACACGGTCAGTGCCGAAGTGCATCAGGCTGGGCGTCTGCTGTTGCCTGGTGGTTCCGGCGGCACGGGGCTGAATCTTCTGCAGGTGGGTGGCTCGATCATGACGGTGAACTATTCCCGGGCGGCGGGGGCAATTGCCTTTGCGAAGGATGTCATTCCGGCCGCGCCCACGCACAGCATTGCCGGATTGAACAATGGCACGTATGGCAATGCTTCGTCGTGGATTGGCAACTCGCTGAACTCCTTCTGCGGCATCAGTTTCGGGGCTCAGCCCGTCGCTCTGGGGTCGGTGGCCTGGGGTCGTGACAGCACCGGGCAATTCAGCGACCGCTGCGCCGGGACGTACACGCTCGAATACACGACCGTGCCCAATCCGAATGCTGCGACCACGACCTGGACAGTGATAGGCAGCGTGACGTATCCATCGAATGGGTCGACCTATTCGATCCGGCGGCTATATGGCTTTCCGGAGGTGCAGGCGACGGGGATCCGGCTGCGTTGTCCTGGGAACAGCTTTACGGATGGGGCGTGCATTGATGAACTGGAGGCTGGGCCGACCGTGCCGCCGCCGGCTCCGGTCTTTACGCTCATGGCGACGGGAGGAAAGATGAATGCGGCTGCCAATCTGGCGATTGGAGCGACGGCCTTTGCAAAGGACCTGCTGGGGAATGGGTCGTTTGCGCCTACCCATACGATCGGGGGATTGAACGACGGCATTTACGGGAATCCGAATTCGTGGATTGGGAATTCCTCGAATTCCTTTGCGGGGATTGCCTTTGCGTCGCCGCGGCTCGTTGCGCGGGTGGCCTTTGGTCGTGACAATACGGGGTCGTTTGCGGACCGGGCGGAAGGAATCTATACGGTGCAGTACACGACCGTGCCGGGGCCGACGGCGGCCACTCCGGAGGCGTCATGGACCACGGTGGGAACGATCGCGG